>Ga0180009_10001394_pt1 | contig 29680 bp, 25 predicted proteins | sample OS_PC_MetaG_FD_123537 | JGI IMG/M metagenome (GOLD analysis project Ga0180009, IMG submission 123537) | Groundwater microbial communities from the Aspo Hard Rock Laboratory (HRL) deep subsurface site, Sweden - OS_PC_MetaG | ecosystem: Environmental > Aquatic > Deep subsurface > Groundwater...
GGATCGGGGCGGGCCGATTCAGACTGCCAGATAATCAAATCCATCTCACTATTGACCGCAGCATTACCCTGCAGGTGACAGGCCTTGCATTCAACCCCCACGTGGGCATCATGGGTTTCCGATTCGTTATGCGGGGTATGGCAGTTTCTGCAGTTCTGCGGGGTCTTTTCATGACCGTAGGTCGCCGATAGCGTATGGCAGTCGGTACAGCGGTTGTGGGCGTGCTCTGTCGTTTGATAGGAGCGGGCATCGATCCTGGGAATAAAATCAAATTCTGCCAACTTCGCAAATTCGCTGGATTGACCGTGACAATGAAAACAGAGTGTTGACTCCTTCTCGACTGCCGTCACCCTTTCCGCTGGCAGGGTATGGCAATCCAGGCATTCTGCATTGGATTGGCATCCGACCGGTTGCGCTTCTGTATGCGTGGAACGGCATATGTCAGAGACTGGTTTGCGTTCGGAATCGGATTTTTTACCCTCAGCAACCCGGACTGTATGGGGATCATGGCAATCGATGCAGCCGGCATATTTCTCACGATTTTCAAACCGGATTCGGCCATGGATTCCCTTCTCATAATCCTGGAACGTATGTTCATGGCAGTCGGTGCCGGCACAGGTCTTGTTGTTGAAAAAATCGGCGACTTCTCTGGTGATGTTTTCCGGAGCCGGGTGTTGAGACTGCTGAACGACGGACTTGTGACAATCAATGCAGAACAGGTTGTTATGTGCCGAGTCGTCGAAGTGCGCCATATCAATAAACCACGAAAGGCGAACATCATAATCGGTTACTGCTGCAGTGCCGGTGCTGACCATTAGCAGCCAGATCAAACCTGCCATAACAAACCTGATGCCCATACAATTGTTGAATCCTTTCATTTGCTTCATATCCTTTTGCCTGGCTACCGAAAAAGCCTCATGGTTCGGACTGGGTATCGTCGTACTCAAGGAGCTCCCTGTTTGCTGCGGAGATGGACCTGCTGATCGCAACAACAAGACCGGATATCAATACGGTGATCACCAGCCAGAATATTCCCATGAAAACCAGATGGCCGATATCCCAGACCCATTCAAATACACCCGGAAACATTTCCCTCCTCAGTTCAATTGATTCTCTTCTGGAAACAACACCAGGTACCGGTATGACAGCGCAACCAGGATAATACCAGAACATAGGGGAATCAGCGTTGTTGCCACCTCCTGCCAGCTGGGCAGGTACAAACTCCATTTTTCAAAGGGCAGCACCGGCATGGCCACGGTCTGCATGACCAACGTCCAGCGATTGATGCAGATACCAACGACCACCAGCACAACCGACAGGAATAACAGCCCTTTCTTGATCCGACCCTTTTCAGACACCAGTATCAACCCCGGCACCAATCCGCAGACAATAATTTCAAGAACCAGTATCCAGTACCCGTGAAATAACGCGTTTTCCGAGTAAAAACGGGTCCAGGAAAACCCGGCGGCAACTGTTGTCGTCCCGGCCCAGTAGACGGTGTCAATTGTCTTGGCTACGGTATAACTGAGAATCATCCAGCCTGCAATTCGGGCCAGCAGGTCGACAACGCGATCGGGAACCAGCTTCCTGCCCGACACCAGCTCGGTCAGTTTCATCGTCAACAGGGTAAAGCAGGGACCTGCCGCCGCTGCAGACCAGGTATACAGGAAAAACGTCCAGGGCCAGATCAGCACCCCCTCCCGATAAGCAAAGGGACGTCCATACAGAACCCCTGTCATGCCCCCCAGGGATCCCTGGTGAAAGAATGACAGAAAAACACCGATACCTGCGAACAATCCCATGATGGCATGGGTGTTGTGTCCCAGGTGTTTCAGGAATGGAATTCGCCGCAGTTTCGGGTTCTCCAGTAAAACCGGCAGGAATTCGATATTGAGTATGACAAAATAGACGGTCAGGCAGAAGGCCACTTCGGTCAGCATGGAATGGACATTGGCATGCCAGTAGATAAACCAGAAGCGAAGCGGCTGCCCCACATCCAGGGCCAGAATCAGCATGGCTGAACCATAACAGATCACCCCCACCAGTACGGCAAAGTTGATAATCGCAGTCAACTCCTTCTTACCCAATATATAGCGCAGCAGTCCTGTAAAAAAGGCCCCGCCTCCCAGAGCGATGATGGCCAGATCCGCCCAGATCCACAGGGCAAACCCGTACACATTGTTCATGTGGGTCTGATTCAACCCCAGTGCCCAGACCCTGATCATGGCATAGATACCCCAGGTCAGCAGGACGAATACCGGGAGCAGTTGCAGGTAAAACCGTCGGGGGGAGCAGTGGTTCAGACGGCCTGTTCCGCTTGTTGTATCCATGATCAGGCCCTCCTGTCTTGAAGGTTTGAACCTGCAGCTGTGTGTTGCCGGTTTTCCTGCAGCAGTCGGTTGTCACCCATATTCCTCACCCAGGTTCTGGTGCTCGAATAGTAAACTGCCGGATTGGTACCCAGCCTTTCCAATAACCGGAATACGTTTTTCTGCTTCGGCCTGCCGCCGTTCTCCAGGTCGGGTTGTACCATTTGGTGAATGCGATGCCCGGGATTGTTCAAATCGCCGAAGGTAATCGCCCCGGCCGGGCAGGATTCGGTGCAGGCTGTCTGGTACGCTTCTTCTGCAATGTTGCGCCGCCCCTCGAAGTGCGCCTTGTCCCTGGCTTCCTGGTAGCGGTGATAACAAAAACTGCATTTCTCAACGACACCCCTCATCCGCGGGGAGACCTGGGGATTGAGCATTTTTTCCATTCCTTCGGGCCAGACCGCATCCGACCAGTTAAAACTGCGTGAGTGGTAGGGGCAGGCGACCATGCAATAGCGGCAGCCGAAGCAGCGACTGTAAATCTGGCTGACAATCCCCGTACTTGAGTCGTAGTCGGTCGCGGTAACCGGGCATACCGAAACGCATGGCGTATGTCCCGTCTCTTTTCCCTGGCAATGCATGCAGGGCATGGGTAGAAAGCAAATCTCCGTTTCCGGGAACGGTTTGTGGTTGGAAAGCTTGAAAACCCGTATCCAGTTGATACTGGTCAGTTTGTCGGTTTCATCTTTACGAAACGGAATATTGTTTTCCGACATGCAGGCGACCATGCAGGATCCGCAACCCGTGCATCTGTCGAGGTCGATCAGCATCCCGAATTTTCGCCGTTTTTCCTGTTCCCGTTTTTTCATCATTGTCTGCTTGCTCATCACACCTTTTTCAACACGGCTCTGGCGCCCCAGGCAATATTATATCCAGTGAGTGGATCCGTCATTTCCCCCAGCAATTCATTAACGTTAGTTCCCTTGCCTCCCGAATATTCGTCGTCAGCACCATGCCCCAGTCCCCGGGCCATCACCAGCAGCCCGGGTGCGGTACCCGCGTCCAGATGCACCGACACGGTCGCCTGCCCATGAGGTGTTTCGAGCATCACTGAATCCGCCTCAGACAGGTTTTGTTCGTCTGCGGTGTCCGGGTTGATATCCACGAATCCACGGTTTTTTCTCAACACACTCTCTTCCACCGTTTTCATCATAAAGGGAGATGAGGCATCAGCATTATTGTTCAGTCGCATGGATACCTTGGCAATAAGGGTCAGCGGATATTCCTGACGGCTGCCCGTCAACCGGGTCGGTAAAGAATGAAAAGCTGAGGTGTTCATCATCGGGATCGATCTTATTTTGGGTTGTGGCAGATCAACAACCGTTTTTTCATTCAACTCCTGCCATCTGTCTCCCAGGCTTTGTTTCAGGTAGGTTTCGTAACTTCCCCAGGGAAAGAACGGTGCCATGGCGTCGCCCAGTCGTGAAGCTGTTTCAATCAGTACATCCCCCATGTAGCGGGAATTGAACAGCCGCTTCGACACCGGTTTGGACAGTCCCAGCTTCGGTTGCTTCAATCCGCTGTAAACAGGGAAATCCGTGGTGCCTTCCAGATGCGAGTGGACAGGAAGAACCAGGTTTGAGTTCATGGCTGTTTCGTTCCAGTGGGATGCGAAGCTGACGACAAATGGAATTTTCCGAATCGCTTCGACGGTTTTTCTGGGATTACTCTGCGAGTAGCAAGGGTTTGCTCCCGCCACCAGCAGTAATTCAATAGAAGGTTCTGACGTTTCTGCAGCAGCTGCAAACACCTTTTCAGGTGCATGAAGGAAATTGGCCGACAGCCGGCTATCGCTCTTTCGTTCGATACAGTAGAGGCCTCCCGGGCGATTGATACGACCAACCAGAATGTTCAACATGAGTGTTGCAAACACTTCCCTGGATGCGATCGGTGATCTGCCTTCGTCTTTTCCACAGATAGCGAGGGGGTGTTTCGAGGCAGCAAAGTCGACTGCCAGGGACTCAATCATCGAACCGGTCAAACCGGTCATGGCCGCAACCTGCTCAAGGGAGTAGTGGTGATACAAGTGGCTGCTGAATTCGTCCGGATTCGTGACAGCGGCTCCCAGACGGTCTCTGCAGACCGGGTACCTTTCGAGCAATACACGACACATCCCCAGGGCGAGATCGGCTTCAGCGCCAGGGTTACATGCAATCCAGCGGTCGGCGGCAGCGGCGGTATTGGACAGTCTGGGTTCCACCTGGACCAGGGTCGTACCGGTTTCCTTCCAAAGGCTCCGCGCATGCATTGATCGAAGCGGACTGCCCCAGCCTTCGACGATTGCACAACCGAAACTGAGAACGGTTGTCGCCCTTTCCAGATCATAACCGGGAACAAAACCGCGACCGGTCAGTTTCCAGGTAACCGCTTCCCAGGCATCATCAGCAGATGGCATATGGAAAAAACCTGAAGACCCGAAAGCACCCAGAAACCGGTTCATTAGAGCCGGTCCCGTTCCCAGGTTGCTACCGGCGAGAGCGGCCAGTTTATCCGGCTTCCCACCTTCTCTCAATGTCTCAAGCCTGGACACCAGGATGGAGATCGCCTTTTCCCACGAAATCGGCTGAAATCCATTAACTGATCGTAACATGGGAGACATGACACGAGTCGGGGTATAGAGCAGCTGAGGGCCAGAAAGCCCCAGGGGACAAACCCCGGATGCACTATCGATCGTTTCTTTCCTGTTCGAGACTGAAATCACCCGCTCATCAACCTTGCGCACGGTAATAGGGCATCCACCGGGACAGAGGGTACACACAGAATTGACAAATGAGACCTGTCCGTCCCTGGGAACCGGTACCCAGGGCCAGTTCTGTGTCCAGATGGAAATGTCGTCCAGGAGTTTGTAAGGCAGGGGGGACAGCGTCAATCCTGCCGTCGCACCCAGACCCAGGGATATAAATCCCCTGCGGTTCAGTTTCATAACAGTGTATTATTTATGGCAGATAAAACATCCCTGCTTGTTAGTCTGCACGCTGCCCCCGCTCAGTTCGTGAGTCTCGTGACAATCCACGCAGTCATCCATTTTCATCTCTCTGGCACTGATGGACCGAACTTCCGCAAAAAAAGACGTTCCTGCTGCCAGCACCATGTTTTGCCCCCAGATTTGGCGACTATATCCTGTCAGAATGTTTTTCTCATATATCAGTGGTGTCGTGGACTCCCCAATGTTTCCGTGGCAGGTTTCGCACACCAGATCTCCTGATTTGACATGTGCGGCATGGGAGAAGAAAACCGAATCCGGTTGTCGGGCATAGACAAGCCAGGGGATATCCTCTCTCTTTTCAATAAAATCCTGAATCAATCGCACTTCGTCCGACCTTCCATTTTCAACTGTTGAGTGACAGGGGGCACAGTTTTCAATCCCGGGGACCCCCGTGAAGCTGCCGTCTGACCTGAATGCGTGGCAGGATTCACACCCTCTATCGGCAAGTTTTGTGTGGAGTTTGTGATTGAATGCAATCGGCTGAGGTTGTTTTTCGTAGAGCAGTTCCGGAAATCCAATCCAACCGAACAAAAACAGCAGGCTGAATCCGGTCAGGAAAGCCAGAAACGGTGAGACGTAGTGATTCTTTATACGGTGTTTGCCGGGTGGAGAAAAGTTCCTGTCCATTGTCGAATTGATTATTCAATAAAAAAAGATCCATTCGCTCAACTGCTGAAAGTTAATTCGAGCTGGTTAAACATGTCTTTTTGACTGTCCGGCACGGCAGTGCGAACTGCTCCTGTTTAGCTGATCACAGCACTGGTTTCATGCTCCAGTATTGACCCCCCTGCCGGTAGAAACCGTTTTAACGTGCAGGCATTCCGAGGCACAGACCCTCGCAAGTGCCGGACTCGCATGGGGCAGCCAGTGCAGGACATTTGAAAACCGACAAGGCCCATATCCCGGCTCGCCATTTTAATCATGAGTCCCCTCCGGAAAACCCCAAAATCGTCACCTGAGCTGCGAGACTCGCAGCAGCGAACTAAAAGCCGGGGTCCAGATCTATATGTTTTTACTAGATTCCGGCTTTCGCCGGAATGACGTTTGAGGTCGATTTTCGGTTTTTCGGAGGGGACTCAATCATCAATTGTAAAACCCGTCGAAGTCCGATAAATGAAACCCCCTCAGGATTTATGCAAATCCGAACAGCTTTGGGAAGTACATCGTAAAAAATGGGACATAGGTGATCAGCAGCAATACGATTACTTCAGCAAGTAGAAATGGCAGAATGGCGCGACTGAGCTTCGTCAGTGAGACCCCCGAAACACCACTGGCTGCAAAAAGTACCAGTCCAAATGGCGGTGTTGCCAGTCCAATGGTCAGATTCGTGCACATGATCAACCCGAAATGGATCGGTTCAACTCCCAAATGATACGCGACTGGTGCGACAAGTGGTCCGAGGACGATGATGGCAAATCCCATGTCCAGAAACATGCCGACAACCAGGAATATCAAGTTGACAATCAGGAGAAAGACAATCTTATTCGTTGTCAGCGTGACAAACATCAGGGTGACATGTTCAACCAGGTTGTAGTAGCTCACCAGCCAGCTGAACGATTTGGCGCAGGCCAGCAGAAACATCAGCATGGACGTGGTAACGACCGTGTGCTTTAAAATCGGGAACAGGTCCGATAACTTCAGTGTCCTGAAAAAGACGTAACCGATGACAAGGCCATACGCCACCGCAACAACAGACGCCTGTGTGGGGCTGAAGAAACCGCCCAGAATACCACCCATGATGATAAGGGGTAACATCAAGGCCGGAATTCCTTTGAACATGGCAATGATCAGGTTGATGACCCCGACGAAAGGCTGTCTCTCCCCATAGCCTTGCTTGACGGCAACAAAATAGGCAGCCACCATGAGCGCCAGACCGACCAGGATGCCGGGAAGCATACCCCCCAGGAACAGCCCGGCAACAGATACCTCCATAATCGAGGCATAGATCAGCATGGGAATACTGGGCGGAATGATCGGCCCGATGACCGAACTCGCAGCGGTTACCGCAGCGCTATACTCCTCTCCGTACCCATTTTTCTTCATGGCCGGTATCATGACACTGCCGATGGCGACCGTGTCTGAGATCGCTGAACCCGTAATCCCCGCGAAAAGCATACTGGCCACAATATTGGTGTGGGCCAGTCCACCGCGCAGCCATCCGACCATGGAGGATGCCATGGTCATGAGCCTGTCGGTTATCTGGGCCCGATTCATGATCTCGCCGGTCATGATGAAAAAGGGAATGGCCAGCAACAGCTGCATTTCCATTCCGCTGAACATACGTTGGGGAATCTGCAGGAACATCCTGGCATCACCGATCTGGAAGTAGACGAAAATCGTCATCAACACCAGACACAAGGCAATCGGGACACCCAGTACCAGCATGGGCAGGAAACTTCCGATAATTAGAGCAACCATTGTTCTTCCTTTGTGTTATGTTATCGCTGTTTGTGTAATTTTCAGACCATGCCTAATGAAGCGTAAGGGGTGCTGACGCAAATGAACTGTGCTCCCTGAGGACTGTCCCGATGCTGTTCAACCCAAAAATGACGCCCCCGACGGGAATGGGGAGGTAGAAATAAAACAGACTGATATCAAGATAAAGCGACTTCTGGTACCTGCCCACAAAAAGTGCCATTTTCGTTCCAAAATAGACCATGACAAACACAACGATCAGTGCCAGAACCATGTAAAGAATCCTCAGGTAGTACTGAACTCGCTGACTGCATCGCTCATAAACCATATCCACACCGATATGCGCTCCATAACGGTTGATCGCACCTGCTCCAAGGAAACAAATCCAGGAAAACAGCAGTGTGTTGATCTCCTCGCTCCAGAGCAATGACTGGCCAACGGTTTGATTCGCCACGATATCGGCGAGGTTATTGAAAAACAGAGCCGCCAGTAACAGACAGGCAGCGAAAAAAACGGCTTTCTCCAATATATCCAGAATCAATTGATAAGAATCCAGGAGTTTTTTCATACCTTATCCGTTTTAGCGGTCGGGATCATCCGGTCAGTGTCCCGGATGATCCCGACCTTGGTTTATTGATGCAATGGGTTTGATGTTGAATTTGAATCAAATTTCAGATTCTGCTTTTTTGATGGCAGCATTAAGTTTTTCGAGCCACATCTGGCCTTCCTTTTCGCCGATTTTCCTTAATGTCATATCGATATAAGGTTGCTGACCCAGTCTTTTAAATTCGGCAATCTGGGCGGCAGTGGGATAGTAAAATTTGGCGCCGGCTTCTTCCATCTTGCTTTTTACCAGCAACGAACTGGTCAATGAATGCCCGTTTGCAACCCGGTTACACAAATCGGCAGCTTGCAGGACCAATGTCTGGTCTTCCTTTGAAAGCGACTGAAAGAATGCTTCGTTGATCATGTAAGGATGCAGGTTGAAACTGTGCCTTGTCATGGTTACATAGGGATTCACCTCGTAGAGCTTTTTCGAATACATGGAATACAGCTCCGTATCGCAACCCTCTGCCATCCCGGTTTGCAGACTGGAATAGAGTTCCTGCCAGGTGATGGTCACTGTTTTGGCACCCCAGGCACGAAACATGGCCAGCAGACCTGGATTTTCAGGAACCCGCATCTTCATCCCCTTCAGGTCGGCCACACTTTTGATCGGTTTTTCACTGTAAATATGCCGATAACCGGAACCATCCGGCCAGCCCAGAACTCTCAACCCGGTTTTTTTCAGGAAGGATTCAGCCATTTCTTTTCCAAACGGTCCCTCCATCACCTTCCAGGCAATCAGGTTGTTTTCAAACATATAGGGAATTTGAGTGACGCCGACTTCCGGGGCAAACGGGGCCATGATCGAGGTAAAGGCACCAACCATCTGAATCACACCTGTTTGAGCCGATTCAATCAATGTACGGTTGTTTCCCAGGGTCCCATTCGGGTAAAGTTCCACTTTGATCCTTCCATCGGAATTGACTTCCAGGAAGTCTTTAAACGCTATAGCGCCAGCGGATCTGCCTGTTCCCGGCATGCGTATTTCTCCTTCCGAAGTAAAGCCAAACTTGATCACGATCGGTTCAGCAATGGCCCACCCGGAAAAAGCAACAAGCATGATTACAAAGGTAAATACATTTGATAACAGTTTTTTCATGTTAACTCCTCCGTTTTTTGTTTGGGTTGAATTTACCAACTAAATTCCTTCAACATAAATGAACCTCTGTAAAGAAGCTTCGTTTCGCTTTAAATGCAATTCAGAGGGCCTCAAGGCTTGCAGGAGGGGACGATGTCCACTCACTCGAAAAAGCTTTGATCAGTTACGGCCGAGTAATGGCTTCACTCGGACTGTCGTCCGTTGAGGCGCTTATCAACATCAACCGTCAGGTAATGGTTCATGGAACAACCGGTATCCGCCCCCCGGCGCAGGGCCGGGGGGCATTCAGGTACGTTTTGAAATCTCCGCTATGCTATGCGCGTTACTTTTTTCGTGTATGATAGACATGGGTCCACAAACTCCTTGGGTTGTCGTTTGCATGGATCGCATCGCTCAGACTGTAACATCCTGCTATGCCTTGGGCAGATACAGGGCCCACTTGCCTGCATCCCGTGCCGCATCCATAATTGTTTCTGAAATGGTTGGATGTATGCGTATTGAATGGGCGATTTCATCCGTTCCACATTCGAGCTGCAGTGCCATCACAGCCTCACCCATCATCTCGGTGGCATTGAGCGCCACAATGTGTATCCCCAGGATATCCTGGGTTTCGGCGTCCCAGACAACTTTCGTGGCACCATCCACTTCACCATACCCGGCTGCCAGTCCGTTGACGGAACAGGGGAAGTTGCCCGTTTCGACCTCATACCCCTTCTCTTCTGCCTCTTCCTCGCTCAGTCCGACCGAGCCCACCTGGGGCGTGATCCAGATTCCCCGCGGCACCAGATGATGCTGGAAAATGTTACTTGCACCCATACTGTTTTCTGCTGCAATGACTGCCATGGCACTTGATGCATGACTGTTCATCCAGCCCCCGGTAACATCACCGATCGCATAAATATTCGAGATGGATGTCTGGAGATGCTCATCAATGGGGATGTAACCGTCCGCATCCGTTTTAATGCCGATTCTTTCCAGATTCAGGCCTTCGGTCATGGGCATTCGGGCACTGACCAGCACTTTCTGAACTGTCTCAACAGGTGTCTTCTTCTCCCCGAACACGGGCTTGAATTCCTTTCCGCTGGCTCGGACTTCAGTCAGCGCCACACGCGTCGTGATCTGAATCCCCTTTTCTCTGAGCGATTTTGCAACTCTCTGGCTGACATCGCCATCTTCCCGCGGTAATATACGAGCCTGACCGGTTGTCAGAAAAACCTTGGACCCCAGGCTGTTTAACAGCGAGGCCATCTCTATTTCGATGGGTCCCGCATCACCAAAGATGAGTACCGATTCCGGGGCTGTTTCCAGTTCAAAAACCTGATCGGTGGTCAATGCCGCCTCTTTCAATCCTGGGATCTTGTCCGGTTTCACCAAGGTGCTGCCGGTTGCGATAATGATTTTTCGGGTCGCAAACCGTTTCTCTCCGACCGCGACTTCCCCTGGACTTTGAATGGTTGCCTTCCCCTGGATCAGTTCCACGCCGTTGTTGGCCAGTAGTGCCTTCATTCCCCCCCGTATTTCAGAAGCGACGCCGTTCTTCCGCTCGACCAGTGTTTTCAGGTTGAGACTGTTAATTGTCGCATCGATACCGAAGGCATCCGCTGTCTTGAACAACTCGATCAGCCGGGCTGCCCGTAACCATATCTTGGATGGAATGCAGCCGAGGTTGACACAGGTCCCACCCAGGTTGCCTGCTTCAACCAATGCGGCCCTACCACCCAGCTGGGCAACCCGAATAGCCGCTGCATAACCGCCCGGGCCACCACCGATCACAACACCATCATACATTTTTTCCTCATTTAATTCAGTATTTTGTTGATTCTAAAAGCGTAACTGTGCCTGTTCCGTGCGATCCGCAGATTAATACATGAGCATTTCCACATCCTGCATCAGATCGATAAACGTTTCCGAAAACCGGGCCATTTGAACGCCGTCCAGAAGTCGATGATCAAAAGTCATACTGAATGGCATGATCGGAACCGATACAAACTGACCTTCAATCTCTTCGACACGCTTGACCATCGGACCTGTCTGCAAAATCCCGGATTCCGGCTGGTTGATAATTGGGGTGCTGACGGCCCAGTGTTTGCGAAACATACCGGTATTGGAGATGGTGAAGGTGCCGCCGGAAAGATCGTCTGCAGATATTTCACCGGTTCGGACTTTTTCTCCTAATTCCCGGATCTCTTTGCCGATTTCTGAAATCGACTTTCGATCGGCATGTCTGATCACCGGGACCAGCAAGCCACTGTCATACTCTCCACGGTCAAAAGCAACAGCGATGCCGATGTTGATATCATCCCAGATTCTGATCTGCCCATCGATCAGGCTCGCATTGACAACTGGAACCTTCTTGAGCACCCGGGCCACAACATAAACGAGAATATCCGTATAGGTGACGCGGACACCTGTCTCACCCGCTTTCTCCAGTAGTTTTTTCCGAAAGCGAATCACTTCCGACATATGCACTTCACTCATGGAGCTCAACTGGGCCGAGCACTGCAGACTCTGCATCATGCGTTCGGCAATGACCTTGCGCATCCCTTCCAGGGGAATGGTCTTCCGAACACGAATGCCATTGACGAATTCGCCACTGTCACTGGTTTTTCCGGGTGATGGCGCTGCAGGTGCGGTTTTGGCTGCCTCCTTAGGTGCAGCCAGTGCCGCAACAATATCTCTGTATATAATCCGGCCGCCGGGTGCAGATCCCTTGACCTTTCTGTAGTCAAAACGGTTCTGATCGGCAAGCCTCCGCGCCTTTGGCGTAATCCGGACCGATTTCGGGCGCTGGATGGCACCCGCAGGTGACGGTTCAGCGGCTATATCTGTTGCGGTGTCGGCGGGCACAGCATCTGCTTCAGATGCACCGCTGCTCCCTGACTGTAAAGATGCCAGCTCAGCGGAATCAAGAGCCAGCAGACCGGCTACTTCACCCACCTCAAGAATATCACCCGGTTGTGCCACGATGTGGAGCAAACCTGCATCCAGGGCCTCAATGTCATAGGTGACCTTTGCCGTTTCAAGAACCATAATCTCTTGTCCGACTTCAATCCGGTCACCTTCATGGCACTTCCAGGATGCAAGTTTTGCATCCTTCATGGTCATGCCTAGTTTTGGTATTAAAATCTCAATTGCCATAGTTTTTCCCGTTTGATGCGATAAAAAAGTCTCCCTTAATTGCAACTCTAACCATTTAAACGCAAATCTCCCTGATTGCTGCGATGATTTCTTCTTTCTGTGGCAGTACATGCCTTTCAATAATATTGGCAGGAATGGGATAGTTTTTTGCGCATACACGTTTGATGGGAGCATCGAGTTCAAAGAAAGCATGCTCGACGATCTGGGCGGTTAACTCGCCGGCAAATCCACATCTTTCGGTGTCTTCGTCCACAATAACAAGTCGTCCCGTCTTCTTCAGAGATGTAATCACTGTTTCCAGGTCGAATGGTTCCAGAGTCCGCGGATCGATTACCTCGACACTGAACTCATTCTTCAGATCTTCTGCAGCTTCAAGCGCCATATGGTTCATCAGGGATATTGCCAGAACCGTCACATCCGATCCCTCACGCCTGATCTTGGCCTCTCCAAAGGGAATCGCATAGTCCCCTTCCGGAACGTCCCCTTTCAATCCCAGCAACCCCTTATGAAACAAGTAAAAAACCGGGTTATTATCACGGATGGCAGTTTTTAAAAGACCTTTGGCATCGTAAGGCGTTGAGGGGGTGACCACCTTCAGCCCCGGGCTGTGGAGCATGGGTGAATATGGACATTGGGAGTGTCCATTCCCCAGCATCCGGTACCCACCCATATTGGCTACAAAGACCAGCGGCAGACTTGTTTTTCCGCCATGAAGCAAGTGCCACTGAGCTGATTCCAGAAGCACTTCGTCGGCTGCGATAAACATAAAATCAGCAAACATCAGGTCTGCTATCGGACGAAACCCCAGCATGGAAGCACCTAAAGCTGCGCCTGCAATGGCTGTTTCCGAAATGGGCGTATCAATGACACGGTCGGGACCATACGCATCAACCAGGCCGGTCATGGTCCCGAACGTGCTGGTCTGTACCCCTTCCCCGATGATGAACACCGATTCATCGCTGGCCATTTCCTCGAAATATGCTTCATTAATCGCTTGGTTGTATTGTATTTCTCTCATTTTTCGTATTCCTCGGTTTAGGGTGCGTACAGTGCAGGGGCTAATTGAGCAGGATCGTCCTGGATGGGTGACGCATCAATGAATTTTTCAGCATCAGCAATCTCCGCAGCTGCTTCAGCATCGATTCGTTTGACCTCTTTTTGGGTCAACACCTTATCCTTCAACAGTCGGTTGCGACAAATCTCGATGGCGTCCCGCTTCTTCAACTCGGCCACCTCTTCTTCAGAACGGGGTTTTCCCCCAACCTTATTCGGATTACCAACGCCATGAGGTCCGAAACGAGCGGTTTGACATTCGATAAACGCAGGTCCTTCTCCCTTGCGGGCTTTCTCAACAGCGCTGGTAACAGCCTTCGCCACCGCAATCACATCCTGGCCATCGACCTCCTCGTACGGAATACCAAAAGCGGCCGGCAGTCTTGACATATTCTCAAAGGGGTAAGCGTCCTTGAATTCAACGTATTGAGCAATACGGTTATTTTCGCAAACATATACAACAGGGAGCTTCCAGAGCGCCGCAATATTGGCTGCTTCATGCCATGTTCCCCGGCCCATGGTGCCGTCGCCGGTAAAAATGACGACCACCTGTCCCTTGTTCTTCTTTTTGGCACCCAGACCCCAGCCCACCGACAACGGGAACTGGGAACCCAGCGTCGCACCGGTTCCGAATATGCCCAGTTCCGGATAGCTGGGATGAATGCCCCCCAGGCCTTTTGAACACCCCGTGGTTTTTCCACAGTGTTCTGCCAGATACTCCCGCACAGAGGCCCCTTTTCCGATCATATGGGGAACGCCATGCCCTCGGAGATGGCGGTAAATGATATCATCCGGTCTTAAAAAAGTGGTCCCCCCAACACCTGGTGCTTCACCGCCGGCCGAGGAATGATAAAATGACAGCAGTTTACCCTGCATCGCCATGCGGATGCAGAACTGGTCGTAAGCCTGCGCTAACACGATGTTCCGATATAATTTTAGCAGATCTTTTTTCGTAAATTCCATAAACGTCTCCTGATGTTACGCGTGGTCATTGAGTAACCCGTCCAATACGGCATATGGTCCCGAACGCTGTATCTTCTGAATGATTGAACGATGCTGCATCGTACGACAATATTAATTAAAGCTGACGTTTTCAGAGTTCCATCAGCTGTCCTCCGGTCACGTTTAAAGCCTGGCCGGTCATGTATCCTGAAGCTTCGGAGACAAGAAAAGCAACAACACGAGCCACATCGTCAGGTAATCCAATTCGTCCAAGCGGGACGGTTTGAATGGCCCGGTTCATAACATCCTCACGTGTCGTTTTCTGAGTTGCGGCGTCCCTGTCATAACGGCGCAGGTTCATCTCTGTCAGAATCTGGCCCGGGCAGATCGCATTTGCACGAATACCTCTGGGAGCGTACTCAACAGCAATACATTTGGTCAGCATAATCAGACCGGCTTTGCTCGTGGAATATGCACTGCAGGTCGGAAGGGGTCTTTTTCCGGCCCGGGAAGCGAGATTGACGATGCTGCTGCCTTTCTGCATCAGCGGGAGCATGGCATTTACCAGGCGAAATGGTCCGAGAAGGTTCACTCCCAATACCTTTTCCCAGAGCTCCGGATCGTAATCGCCAATCAGAGCTGCTCCCATATTTGTACCTGCATTGTTGATCAACGCATGAAGTGTTGGCGTAAAGCTTTTTACCGCTTCAACAGCATGCCTGATATTTTCCGCTGATGTGATATCCAGATCAACAGCAAGCGTTCGGACACCAAAATCCTTCTCAAGAATGGCACAGCACTGATCAATGGGCCGCTTCTGGTCCTGATACGGCAAATCGGGCAGATCAGCCAGAATTATATCCATGCCACTTTCGGCTAATGAACGTGCAATCGCAAAACCAATACCCGTCGGAAGCCCGGCTCCCGTTATAAATGCCGATTTCTTTTCTAAATCGTTGTACATAACCCTGTATCCCCGGCTTGTCTTAAAAAAGTGGTCAATAGAACGTTTATCGGTATAAGAAATGGTCAGATGATCCCCCATCCACTTAAGGGCACCTTGATTCATTAAAATTATCGAGCCGCACCAAAGGGTTGATCTTTCAAGAAACACACGAGCCCGTCCATGGAGCTCCTGGAAGCCATCCATGGCTTCCAGGGTTCTTGAAACATCAACCCTTTGATGCTTACCGTGTTGCAGTTAATCAAGGTGCCCTTAAATCAAAGGGGAGGAAATCCTATTTTATAGAATTGGATTCTATTATGTAGAATTTTGTTGGGATGATTTTAATTTGCATAAAATGGTTTGTCAACTATTTTTTTCCTCCACACGTATATATTTTGTTAATACATAGAAATATCACACTATTTTTCCCAATACCCCATTTCAGCTGAGTAATAAGGGAAAGCGAAATCTTTGAGCAAAATAATTGACGAATTCGATTTTGCAGAGTAGCTTTTTAAATTAATTCTATGATGTAGAACACAATACTATCACACAAAATCGATAGAGCAACATGTCACATTCCATCAAAGTAATCAGCAGAGCGTTGACCATCCTTCATACCCTCGCCCAGAAAGACGAACCTTTTTCCCTGGCTGACATAACAGAACAGACAGGCCTGCCCAAGAGCACTGTCCATTACATATTGCAGGGGCTGGAATCTGAAAACGCCGCCAAAAAGGTTCGTCCCGGCTACTATACGATTGGCAAATCGCTGATCTCGCTGGGGGCAAAAGTCGTCAGAGGCGGTATTGTATTCCGTGCAGCACCCTTGATGAGGAAGCTGCGGGATAAAACGGGTTATACCGTATATCTGTCTTCAGTCAACAAGTATGAACTGGTATACCTGCACAGGGTTCCGGGGGAGGTTATGCCGGCGGATAATGCGGGATATCAAGGGGATATTCTCTGGACAACCGGCGGAAGAGCGATTCTCTCGACCTATAGTGATGAAAAGATTGATAAAGTTCTTAAAAATGTGGAGTTCATACCACGAACGCAGTATTCAATTCAGACAAAGCAGGAACTTAAAGCTGAACTCCTGGAGTCCAGAAGGCGTGGTTACTCAGTGTTTGAAAACGAATACATCATCGGCCTGGAGTCCGTCGGCGCCCCAATCCGTGATTTCACAGGCGAGTGTCTTGCTTCGCTCAGTCTTACGGGTGTCAAAGACGCACTTTCAAAGTCTGTGCAGCTTGAACTGCTTTTTGAGGCAATTGAAGAAATATCTGAATTAATAGGGAGTGCCTCATAAATTCCTGCAGGCCTGGATTTTCCACGGGTTTTTTATCCCCACAGGTCTATTTCCCGAAAGCCTGCTTCCCAACTGGCCCTCCATTCCTGGATGCGCTCATCTTCTGAGGAACTCAATGGCATGGTCCCTCCACCGCACCCTGCGGAACGCTTAGATAGTCGTTTTTATTATCCATTTCTCTTCCAAACCATCATGCTCTGTCGGGCACAACGAAACATGAGAATGATATCTCGATGCTGACCCGCGACTGATATGAACCCCTTTCAGTTGGGAGACTTATTTCAAGATGATCTAAGGCTCATGTCGCTGAAACCCCAACTCGCTTCGCTCAGACAGGCGGGGTTTCTATCGCTCCATTTCACCAAGATCATCTAGAAACGCGTCTAATCAACTGAAACGGCTCCACACCAGTCGCTTTCGGGTGCTATTTTCATACAAACCAACATGCCCCTGGGTGGGGCACAACGAAACATGAGAATGATATCTTGATGCTCAGACAGGCTGGGTTTCTATCGCTCCATTTCGCCAAGATCATCTAGAAACGCGTCTAATCAACTGAAACGGCTCCACACCAGTCGCTTTCGGGATGTTATTCTCATACAAAACGGATTATTGATTTTTTTGCTTGACAAAAAGGGGGATAAATAGATAATTGATTATTCATTGTCGACAATGCATAATCAATTATCTATTTTAAAACTGTTCCAGCATTCATAATGAGTCCTGAATTTTTCAGCAGCACATCTTTTTCCGTCCTATGTTGCTACTGGCATCCATAGGAAAGAGGTTTTCAACATCCGTTTAGGATAAGTAAAAACGATGACAGCAGATTATATCTCCAAGATTGATTATCAACCCCAGAACATTTCGAACCAGATTTGCGATTTATTGAAGCAGGCCATTATGCGGAACGAGTTGCAGGGGGGAGAACAAATCGTGGAAATGGCACTCCAGAAGAAGTTGGGTGTCAGTCGTTCCCCCATCCGGGAGGCGTTTCGGGAACTTGAAAAACTGGGTTTGGTGGAGATCGAGCCCCGTAAAGGAACGTTTGTAAAAAAGATAACCATCCAGGATATCAGGGAAAACTACCTGGTACGGGCGCCACTGGAGGGGTTGGCCGCTGTGGAAGCGTCTGTCCACATGGATGAAAACGACTATAAAAGGCTTGATAAGGCTATGGAGGGCATGCGCAGTGCGGCTCACAAAAATGAAATTACGAACTACTGGATTTGCCACAAGAACTTTCATGAAACATTCATCCATGCCTGCGGAAACCGTCTGCTGATCAATCTGCTCTCTTTGTTGCGCACCCACAGTGTCAGACACCGCCTGGCATTTCCCCTTCCCGGTGAGGATTTGAATGCGTCAGTGAACATCCATGAAAAGATTGTTCAAATGTTTATGGATCAAACAGCGGATAAAAAAATATTGCAGGAATTTGTCACACAACACATTTTGGTAATTCTGCCTGCCTTCCTTGAAAATGCATCAAAGTTGACCCCGTATCAGAATACTGAGATGGAGCAACCGGTTTCAAATTAACTTTTTGGAGATTCTTATGACCTCAACACGACTGGTGAAAGAAAACAAAAAAACCTATGAATATCTAGTGCAAACCCTGGAAAGTGCGGGTGTAAAGCGGGTTTTCACGGTTCCTGGGCTGGGTGTCACCTGGACGCTGCCCGGGTTTTTTGACCGTAAGGAGAATATCGATGTCGTTCTGGCCCGGACCGAACAGACGGCTTCGGTGATGGCCCAGGTAACCGGCAGACTGACCGGAAAGCCCGGTGTGCTGATGGGGCAGGGACCATGGATCTCCACGACAGGGTCCTTTGGTATTTTAGAGGCCTATTTCTCTGGATCCCCCATGGTTATTCTGACGGAAACGTCTGATTATGACGGGTTCGGCCAATATGGCACCTATCAGACCATGACGGGCGATTTTAATGGCGCGGATATCCAGTCTTCACTGAAAGCCATTACTAAATATTGTACCTATGCCACTGAGCCGGAAGCTGCGGTTTACGGTCTGCAGATGGCATATAAGCAGGCAGCCACGCCGCGGATGGGACCTGCGGCGGTTATCATGAAGACGACCATCATCCGCCAGGAGGTCTCCCAGAAAGTCCGGGCCACGCTGTACGAGCCTGAAGGGTATTGGAATTATACCCCCCCCAGACCTGATCCAGAAGCGCTCAAAAAGCTCGGAGAGATGATTTCGGCGGCTGAACTTCCTGTTTTTATCGCCGGCCAGGGGGTTTATGACGCCCGTTCCGGAGGAGATTTACAGGGTCTGGCCGAAACCATAGGTGCAGCAGTGGCGACCAGTTATAACGGCAAGGGGGTGATCGATGAGAAATCGCCGTCGGCAGTGGGCATGCTGGGCACATGGGGAAACAAAACCGCCAACCGCACATTGCAGCGGGCAGATCTGGTTGTCATCCTGGGAGCGAGCATGGGCCCGGACTACACCCGCTTCCGTGATCCCGAAATGATACGTCCCGGAGATCAGAAAATTGTGCAAATTGATGTCAATCCGCTGAATGCCGGTTGGGTCTATCCTGTTGATCTGGCCATTACAGGCGATGTCAGGGATGTCATCACTGCGCTGACTGCACAGAATCTGTCAACCGCCGGCAGGGAAAAACGGATGGCTTCCATCAGCCAGTTAAAGGAATCCACCCATTACGATCGTCCTCCCTCCCTTGAGGCTGCTGCCGGCTTTATGCACTACACAGATGTGGTTGCGGCCATCCAGAACTTTCTCGGACCAGACGATATCCTGACGTTGGATGCCGGGAATAACCGGATCTGGAATACCAGCAGCCTGCGCGCTCGAACCCCCAACCAGCTTCTGGTGCCAGGTGGTGTCGGGGGAATGGGATGGGGAGGACCCGCCGCGGCAGCAGCCAAATTGGCGCTACCCAATAAACGGGTCACCTGTGCAACAGGTGACGGCGGATTTATGATGACCATTGACGTTCTGGCCACCTGCATCGAGCATCACCTGCCGGTTGTCTTCCTCGTATCGAACAATAGAGGCCTGGGCATGGTGAGAGATAATCAGGGGGCCAAGAGAATCGGTGTCGATTTTGGAAACTTCAATTTTGCCAAAATCGCCGAGGGTTTTGGCGCAACCGGATATCAGGTTGACAACCGATCCGCGCTGGATGACGCCATCCATCAGGCACATCAACAGGATGGTCCGGTTGTGATCGACATTAAAATCGACCCGCAGGCCAGTCACATGCCGGCCTCGGACTATGGTCCCCTTGACTGATTTTAAACCACAGAAATGGACAGTCGGGTCAGCCTGTCCGTCCATTTCTGAAAGCAAAATTGAGCCTCCTCCAAAAAGCCTCAAATCAGTCACCCCGGCAAAAGCCGGGGTCCAGCGCTATTTGCTTTTACCGGAATGACGTTTGAGGTCGATTTTTGGCTTTTCCGAGTGGACTCACCATTGAATAAGGTAAAATGACTGGTTCAAAACCCGTAGCATTGATCACCGGAGCCGGAAGCAATATCGGCCTGGCTTGCGCGAGGCTGTTTGCCCGGGAGCATGTGGTGATTCTGGCAGATCTGGTGGATACAACAGAAATTGCAAAAAATATCGGCCCGCATGCACACAGTGTGAGCGGCGATGTCACAAGCTTTGATGACTGCCGGCGATGGATGCAAACCGCTGAGAAATATGGGCCCCTGAAAAGTCTGGTCCACTCTGCAGGGATCACCGGCCCCGCAGTACCGATCGTCGATATGAGTATTGAGGAGTGGGAGAAGGTTGTCCGGGTGAATCTGAACGGGACCTTTCTGCTGGCAAAAGCAGCCATCCCCTTCTTGCACCGTAACCGGGACAGCGCCATGGTCCTGATCAGCTCCCGGGCCGGAAAAACGGGCTTTGCAGCCATGGGCGTCAATCCCACAGCCACAAAAGCCCACTACTGTGCCTCCAAAGCAGGTGTCATCTCCCTGACAAAATCATTGGCCATGGAATTGGCAGTTCAAGGTGTCCGCGTGAACGGAATTGCCCCCGGACCCTTTGAGGGCACCATGATTCCCAGTGAGCAGTGGCAGGACATTGCTCAACGGGTCCCCCTCCGTCGACTGGGTCGACCCGAAGAGATTGCAGAGGCGGCGCTTTTCCTGTGCTCCCCCAAGGCGGGATTTATTACCGGTCATATTCTGGACGTAAACGGCGGGACACTCATGGATTAACAGGCCGTCCCCCATGATAATATGAACCACCATGCCCCGGGTTTGGGGCACAACGAAGAATGAGTATGGCAATTACTATTCTCATAATAAGGAAATAAACGCTATCCGCATTCAGTTTGAAGGAGACAAATCATGCTGGCTGTTGTTAAAGATAAACCCCTGGAAAACCACATCGCATTGCAGGAGGTGCCGGTACCGGGAGTCACTGAAGGGTGGGTACTGATCAAAGTTGATCTGATTGGTATCTGTGGCAGCGACCTCCATACCTATCATTGGACAAAGGATTATCAGCAGCGATTCAAGGGGCTGTTACCGGCGATCATCGGACATGAGTATACAGGTATCGTTGAAGCAGTCGGATCCGGGGTCACCAATGTGTTTGCTGGAGACCGCGTGGTTTCCAGGACGCCGATTTCATGTGGCCGCTGTCAACCCTGTTTATCGGGCCAGGAAGCGATCTGCAACGAACGGAGACTTCTGGGCGTCCATTATGATGGCGCCATGGCGGAATACGTCACGGTTCCTGCCAGAAACTGCCACCGGCTTCCACCGGATTACTCCCCAAATTTAGCCGCTTTATCAGAACCCATATCCATTGCTTTTGGAGTCATACACAAAATCGGAAGACCATTGGGGAAAAACATACTCATTATCGGTCCGGGACCCATTGGATATTTTATTGCACTGCTGGCCGACATGGCCGGTGCCCACAAGGTATTCGTACTTGGACTCCCCAGTGATAAAAAACGGTTCGAACTGTTTGAGAGATATATTCCCGGGGTTGAAGTTGAATCCGATCTGCAGAAGCTGAAAAGCAAACTGAAACAGGGAATCAAGGATGGGGGTGTGGATGTCGCCATTGAAGCCAGCGGTTCTCCACAGGGACCGCAAATGGCAATCGAATTGACCCGTAAACAGGGGCTGGTGGTGCAGGCGGGTATTTTCGCCGATTCTCCGTCCATCGATCTGAATGCAGCGGTCAGAAATCAAATTACCATCAAAGGGTCACCCGCCCTTCCCGAAAGATTATGGGACAGGCTCCTGGCACTATTGGCCTCGACATCGAAAAAACAGCAGGAGGGGTTCGAGGCTGCAATCTCCGATATTTTCCCGTTAAAAGGCGCCGTTGACGCATTTAAAAAAGCCGGTGAAAGGAAAGCCATGAAGATACTGTTATCACCAAAGCAATGATAACAGGGAAAAGAGCCCGGATTCCGCTAAACCAAAATGGGTGGAATCAGGGTATGTTTTGACATCACCATCCTGGCGATGCTTAACCATTTCCAGTCTGTTCAAGAGCAGCGAGACATGCAGCTTCGAAAAGACCGGTCATGACTTCAGTCAGTCGGATCAAGGTGTCACATGAATAGGGTATCGCTTCCAGGTGGGTCCTGAACCCGCCCCAATTCTGAAGGAACAATCGAAAAACGATAGGTTGTCACTCAAAAGTGGTAAAAATGATCAATACCAGCAAGGGAGGGTAAAATGGAAAGTACGTGGAAACTGGTTCATGTCGGCATACCCGTCAGGGATCTGGACAAGGCCATAGAGGACTACAAATCGTTGGGGGTCGCGTCGTTCAAACCCGAATACCTGATCGACAGCAGTAATTTTGGTGAGTACCTGGTTTATGGCAAAACACCGGACCCTGCCGTCAAAACGCGGGTGGCAATAGGGGAGGTGGGACCACTGGGGATCGAACTGTTGCAACCTGTGCAAGGGAAGACGGTCCACAGGGAGTTCCTCGAGAGTGTTGGTACAGGAATTGGCCACATCGCCTATGCTGTCGAGGACCTGGAGGCTGAAATTGCAAAGCTGGTTGAGAAGGGGTTCCCGGTTATTCTCAGTTTTACATCAAAAGGCGAGGAACGGCGAAGGGGTGTTTATATCGATACCCGCAGCAAATTCAGCAACCTGATTATTGAACTCATACAGGCCCGCTAGGGTATTGAAAGCCCTCCGTTGGTGAATTAATTTGACACATCCTCGATATCCGCGTTTTGCCCAGTTGTTCTGTATCAGAGACAGTATTGAAAACGCAGCGATCATTGCCTGCAACTCCACCGTCTCGAACTGGATGGATCGCGTCGATAAAGAAACGGCAGAATGTGCAAAATGATCGAATTCACCATAAAATGCCCCTGTTTCGTTTGACAACAGTCGGTGGGTCATGCTTCCAGGTCAGAAGCTGAGCTCGAGACAAAAAAGCAGGCACCTGACGGTATTTATGGAGACCTCGTCTGATGCCTCCTGATCGCACCCGGAGTTGGAACATCCCCTACAACAGCAGGAGACATTTATCCGGATTGAGATGCAGGTAGACATCCTGGCCTTCCTCATACAGCAGGAGGTGGGAAGCCTGGACCCGGATGGTGACTCCGCTGACGTCGACAAAGAAAAACAGCAGGTTTCCCAGATAGGCGCGGTTGGTGATGGTTCCCTTGTAGCAGTTTTCCTTCCCCTGGGGAGCCTCGGCAAACATCTCGATATCCTCCGGTCTCAGGGAGGCGAACAGGTTGTCGGCCTTCGACAGGGCCGCGTCTGAAGTGATGCGGCAGGAGAGTCGGTCGGTGAACCCGGTACGAACCACTGCGGTTGACTTGTCCTCGGCGACCTCGATCATCTCTGCCGGCATAAAATTCATGGTGCCGATAAAATCCGCGACAAACCGGTTGATGGGTTTGCGGTAGATGTCGTTCGGTGTGCCGATCTGCACGATTTTTCCTTCAAACATCACGGCAACCCGGTCCGAGATCACCATCGCTTCCGCCTGATCATGGGTGACATAGACCGATGTGATTCCCATCCGTCTCACCAGGCTTTTGATTTCAAACCGCAATTCTTCCCGCAACTTGGCATCCAGGTTGCTGAGAGGTTCATCCAGTAACAGGACTTTGGGATTTCTGACCAGCGCTCTGGCCAGCGCCACCCGTTGCTGCTGACCGCCGCTGAGCTGGGAGGGATACCGGTTTTCGAGTCCTGCCAGCCCCACCAGTTTTAAAACATCCATCACGGATTGTTCAATCGTGTGCCGAGGGGCTTTCTGCAACTTCAAACCATAAGCAACATTGGTGTAAACCTTCATGTGCGGCCAGACGGCATAATTCTGGAATACCATGCCGATTCCCCGTTTTGACGAATGCACAAACCCATCTGCAATCATTGACTTGCCGTCAATGATGATATCGCCGCCTTCCGGTTTTTCCAATCCGGCAATACAGCGCAGGGTTGTGGTTTTACCGCAGCCGCTGGGTCCCAGCAACGTAATCAGTTCCCCTTCCTCGATTTCCAGGTCGATGTAACTGATCGCTTCGACCTTATCAAAGGTTTTGTACAGCTTTTTGATTTCAATAAACGCCATCGGGTTTGTCTCCTCTTACAGTCTCTTTCAACACACGGTTACCATTTTCAGCAGCGGTGGGATGGTTATTGCTTGGCAGTGGAACCCCAGGCCGCCTTGAGCACACCACCGCTGAGTCTCGATACGATCAGCAGCAGGATGAACGTTATCACGATCATCAGGAAAGCCATGGCAGCGGCGATGCCGAATTCCATCCCCCGGTGCCAGTTCAGGTAGATGCCGATCGGCATGGTTTCCCATCCGCCCCGGTAGAGAAATATGGCCGTGGAAATTTCCTGGAAAGCCATGATAAAAAACATGATCACACCGACCAGAACCCCTTTCAGCAGCAGGGGGAGAGAAATCGTCGCGAATGTCCGGATTTTACCGGCCCCCGATACTTCGGCTGCCTCCTCCAGGGACACGTCCAGCTGGAGATAGGACGAATGGGCCATGCGCAGAAAATAGGGCAGCCGCCGGGCAAACAGGGCCAGCGGCATGATGATCCAGTACTGGGCCAGCGGAATCGTCTCCCAGAACGCCAGCAGATAGCTGACGCCCACCGCCATGCCGGGAAATGCCAGCATCAGCGTGATCACGAAATCCAGGGCGTCTTTTCCCGGGACCTTGGTGCGAACGATCAGATAGGCCGCCGGCAGACCAAAAACCACCCCGAAAACCAGGGCAATGCCACTGAACAGGAATGAATTTTTTACCAGCAGCGGGGTCTCCAGCAGAATGACCCTGAAGTTTTCCAGGGTCCAGTAGGTGGGGAAGGGCTCAAACACCCAGCGCCGGGAAAACGCCGACAAGCCCAGCACGACCGGTATCAGAAGAACCAGCAGGGCGATAAATATCATGTACACATAGGAAAGCGACTTGATGGCAATCCCGGGTTCAATCACCCTGCCTTCCGACGTTGTCCCCTTGGACAGACCGGTATACTTCCTTTTTTCAACCCACCACCGGGCAAGCAGGAACAGACAGATACAGACCACCGAAGAGACAACGACAGCCACGATGCCCATGTATTTGCGCTGCACATCGGTGAAGTGGTAGGCGATATTGATATAGGCCACCGAGGGCAGGAAATCCGACTGACCCAGAATCAGGGGGGTCAGCCAGTCGGTAAAGGGCCACAGGAAAACAATGACCGCACCGGCCAGATAGGTCGGCGCGCACAGGGGCAGGGTGATGGTGATGAATCGCCAGAATCCGCTGGCGCCTTCCACTTCAGCGGCTTCCTCAAAGGAGGGATCGATCATGGAGAATCCCGCCGACAGACTCAGCACGATGAAGGGAAGCATGTGCAGAGACTGTATAAAAACAAGCCCATGCATGCCGTAGATGAAATTGAGCGGTTTTTTGACCAGACCCGCGTTCATCAACAGCAGGTTCAGTGTCCCGTACTTGCCGAAAAAAATGACAAACGCGAAAACACCGGCAAACGCCGGCAGAACGATCGGCAATAACGTCAGGGCCGTCAGCACCGTTTTGCCCCGTTGTCGGTACCGAGCCAGAATATAGGCCAGCGGAATACCGAAAACCGTGGTGGTGACAAGCACCAGTGCACTCAGCAGCAGTGTGTTCCCAAAGGTTTTCAGATAGTATGAATCCTGGAAAAACTTCACATAATTGATGATTCCCAGGCTATCGGTGCCAAAAACCTTGAAGCTCTCCAGAATCAGAATAGACAGCGGGTAAATAACCAGCAGCGCAATGACCGCCCAGAGGAGTCCTGCCAGAAAGACGTTTCCGCGAGACATGAGCCATCCTGTTTAATTTTTAGCCCCCCGGATCAAATCCGGTGCCTGTCGTGGTCACCGTTACGCCCGGGAGGCTGTTTCAGTCCTGTTTCGGGGCTAGTCAACCAGCAATGCACGCGCTTTAGCAGCTGCCAGACGGGAGGCGGCATATTCACCCTTATACTCAAACAAAAATCGAGCTTCCCGTATTTTATCATCCGCTTTGCTGACATTAATATTCTGTGCCCTGGCTGTCTTGATTTCCTCTTCGACCTCTTCGATCAGTGCCAGGCTGCTTTTCAGTTTATCCCACTTGCGGTAGATCTCGTACTCGTAATAGCGGTTGACGTCATCCCAGCGCTTGGTGGCCAGATCGAGATCATATTCGATAAACTCAACCTTCATATCCCAGAAGTTATCAACCCCCAGCGCTTTTTTGGCGTGACTGGCCATGGCCAGCCCTTCTTTTTCCCAGACGGAGAACTTGATATCGGTTCTGGCAGCAAAATATCCGCCTTCCAGGACATATTTCTGTCCTTCCATGCTGAACAGCCAGTCGAGAAATATTTTGCCGACTTTTTCGTTGGGCGCATTCTTCAGCAGGGCCACTGCTTCCGGTACCAGGATGGTTTTATCCGGTGTCAGGTCACTGACAGGATAACCGTCCCGGCGGGCAACCATGGCATTCATCTGCGGCTGGGCCATACCGATGGGAACCTCACCCCGGGCGGTGATATGGGTCGTATCGGTACTGCCGGTGGAAAAACGATCCAGTTGGGCTGCCAGCAGCCTGAGATATTTCCACCCTTCCTTTTCGCCCCGGCTCTGCAGGAGAATTTCAATGGCCTCGTGCATCGTACCAGACGCATACGGCAGGGTGTGGACGATACTGCCCCGATAAATCGGGTTCAGCAGATCATCCCAGGTTTTCGGGGGTGGCAGACGAAGGCTTTTCAGCACCTTCTCGTTGTAAAGATTGGTCACGATCCAGGGAGCGAAACAGGTCCATAAATAACCGGCATCCTTAACCTTCATGCCGTGCCATTCGGCGGGGACCTTGTCCCAGTCCTTGGGTTCATATGGCGCGATCAGACCTTCCTGTTTCAGCACTTCGTGGGCAGGTGCGCCGGCACCCAGGAAGATATCGGCATCCGGTTTATTCCCCCAGGCTCTGACTTTGTCGAGACAGACCGGCCAGCCGCCAGGTCGGATGAATGTAATTTCAACATCTTTGCCATAGGTTTTTTTATAATACTCGGTAAAACCTTTGGTCAGACTCTGGGACAGTTCCGTGTATACCGGTCCGACCCAGCCAAGCTTATCCGCCGCCCTTGCCTCGTTGCGGGAAAGGGGAATCAACAGCATAACGGTTGCACACAGCAAAATGATAGGTGTTGCCAGGAATTTCTTTTTCATTTTGACCTCCAGGAGTAGTAGAGACGCATCATTGAAAAATCATTCTTATCGTTCAGATACCTGCCAATTCAAGGAAAAAAATACATGTACCTATTCACCGCTTTTTCTGAGCAGAAGCTGGAACCTGTGTGTGATTGAATGGATTGGGAGTGGTTCAGCATCGCCATGATCACGATGTCAACGTCCAATCTCGGAAGATGAGAAGCGAGGCTCCCAGCTTCGAACATGGATGGCCGTCAATAATGAGTTCAATGACATACAGGTTTTGACTGCTTTGGCTGAGCTGGAATAGATACAAATTCATAAAACGATTTCAAATTATTGGAGTTCCATTCAAAAGTCAATCCTTATAAGCAACTAATTTCCTCGATGCCCTCGTGCAACCAGCAGAGTCGCCAAACCGGCACCTCTCGACAATCCGCGTTATTGAAGCATCAAATGGACAACAGCCCTGGATACGATCGCGACGGCAAACCTGTGCACTTTACCTCTTGAGATACGGGGCTGGGGCGCTGTCAGAAACTTCCGCGCAAGGGTAATCCGGTCGGTTCCGGTTTTCAAAAACCCTGGCAGCCAGGGATGGCTTCCAGAAACGCCATGGATGGACTCGTGCGTTTCTTGAAAGATCAACCCTTTGATGCGGTAAGCTCGTTCATTTTAATGAATCAAGGTACCCTTAAGTGAATGACATTGAATCAGCGGGGTGCTGTGATCATAACCAAAAAAGACTTCAGAGTGAATTCATCTTTGGTCGATCTTTGTTCGCGTTGCAGTTTTTATTTTCTGATTTTACTGAGTAATCCAGTAAAATTGGTAGGGCGGCAGAACCATTTGGTCATTAAACAGGGCCGGCGACTCACCTGAATACAGATCCCGTATGTTCTCATGCATGCGAAATTTGTCGAATTGGATATCCGATAAATTCAAATACTGCGGATGGGCATCGAAGTTACCGACGACCAATATATGCTGGCTTGCGTCGGGGGAAAATCTGTAAAATGCAATCAGGCTCGGATTGGCTAGATCAATCATCTCACGGTTATTGAAATCAGCGAAGGCCGGGATATCTTTTCGGACCTTGATCATCTGCTTTAGCAAAGTGAAAATTTTGTGCGCCACGGTACCAGGCTGGTTTCTTAATTCTGATTTTTCCCAGTCGATTTTCGGGCGATGGGCCCAGCGGGTGTCATTTGCCTTACCGATAAAATCGATAAATGAATAGTCGTTCAGCGTTCCCAGTTCATCCCCATAATATATCAGGGGAATTCCACCAAATGAGAAGATGATACTGTAAACCAGCATAATATGTTTAACTATAATATCAATCTGTTCCGGATGACCCTCTTCCAGTGCTTTCTCCAGGCCGATGAGTGAGGTCAGGGTGCCCGAAATCCGGACATCACCGTTTTTTCTATTCTGACCGAACGGTAGCCCCCGCGCAGACGTGTTTTCATAATTTCCGATAAAATAGTTGATCAGAAATTGTCGATGGGAATGGGGTTCATATCCGGCCTGTGCGATGTCCTCATCGGTAAATCCCAGCCCGATATCATCATGACACCGGATGTAGTTCAGCCAGGTGGCTCTTTCCAGCTTGTCCGGCAGGTTTTTAATTCCCTGGGTGAGTAATTTTGCATTTTTTGTGGCCACCGCGTCCCATAATAATGCCATTAAGGTTGCATTATAGGCAATTTCGCACTCTTTGGCATTGACCGCATCTTCGCCGAAGTATTTAACAATTTCAATCGGCGTCACAATGGCTTCAGCAATAAACACGACACCGGGGGCGGTAACCTGGCAACAGTCTTTAAACAGTTGCAGCAGCTTGTGGGCTTCCGCTTCATTCTGGCTGGTACCGCCTATTTTTTTCCACAAAAAGGCCACCGCATCCAGCCGAATGATATCCGCTCCCTGATTGGCCCAGAATAACAGGATGTCCAGCATTTCAATAAAAACAGTCGGATTACTGTAGTTCAGATCCCACTGATAGTGGTTGAAAACCGTCATCACCCATTTCTGCATGGATTCATCCCAGGTAAAATTGCCTGGTGCCTGCTCCGGGAAAATCTCGGGCAGGGTCTCTTCAAACATATCCGGA
>Ga0180009_10001395_pt1 | contig 29670 bp, 26 predicted proteins | sample OS_PC_MetaG_FD_123537 | JGI IMG/M metagenome (GOLD analysis project Ga0180009, IMG submission 123537) | Groundwater microbial communities from the Aspo Hard Rock Laboratory (HRL) deep subsurface site, Sweden - OS_PC_MetaG | ecosystem: Environmental > Aquatic > Deep subsurface > Groundwater...
AAACACTTGACAAATTCTGTCAGTATGCTATACTTATAGTAGCATAAAGTAAATTTAAAAGGGAGGAACCTTGAGAAAAGAAATAGAAAAACAGCTTCATCAGAGGGAAATCGGCTATGCCAGACTAGAAGTGAGACTAGACAACAAAATCCCCCAGCTAATTGCTGACAGCACTATCTGGGATGGCGACAGAGACGTTGTCAAAATCTCACAACAAGAAATGAAACAACTCCTAGAAATGGGAGTAAAAAGGGGGAAAGATTGGATTTCTAAATCAATCCTCCGACACCAAGGCGAAGAACATAATGTCTACGAAATTTTTCATGAAGAAGTAGACTAAAATCTTTGCCACAACTAAAAGATGCCAACCAAAAAGTTGGCGTCTTTATTTTTTATTAATATCTTTATTATATTTCTTAGTGTCAGTGAACAGATTATTTATCTTTATATTTACAGAAATTATAAAAGAGAAATCTTGTTTTTTTATTTTAAAATATGATAATATAAATAGAGTTGATATCTTATTTATTAAAATTAATATTAAAATTAATTATGGACAAAGAAAAAGATATAATAAAAAAATCATACGAAAGACTAGAAAAAGAAGCAGAACCAAAAGAGATTGAAAGAAAATTTTTAATAAATTCTCTTCCAGAGAATTTAGAACAATATCCTAAAAAAGAAATTATTCAGGGGTATATAATTATTACGAAAGATGGGACAGAAGTAAGATTAAGAAAAAAAGGTGAAAAATATTTTGAAACCATAAAAACCGGAAAAGGTAAAACCAGAACAGAATCAGAAATAGAGATTACCGAAGAACAATTTAATAAATTGTGGCCTGAAACAAAAGAAAAAAGAGTAGAAAAAACTAGATATGAAATACCTTATAAATATAAAAATGACAAAGAAGCAAATATCGAATTAGACCTATATCATGGAGATTTAAACGGTCTATTGTCAGCAGAGGTAGAGTTTGAATCAGAAGATTCAAGTGTTGAATTTGATCCACCTGAATGGTTTGACAAAGAAGTCACATATGATAAAAATTATAAAAATCAAAATTTAGCACTTCATGGTATTCCTAAAGAAAAAAATGCCAAAAAGGGAGAGATAAAAGAAATTTTAGATATTCCGAGATATGAATTAGAAAATGGAATAGAAAAATTAAAAGACGCCATAGAAGAAAAACTAGAAAAAGAAGAGGGCTCGATTATAGTAGAAATAGCGGGTGGCTCAGCTTCTGGCAAGACAACTGCGGTAGCTCACAAAATAAAAAAAGCATTTAGTGACTCTTCTCTAATATTTTCAATGGATGATTACTATATGGGGAAAAAGTTTATGGAAACAGAAGACAAAAAAGGAAACACTTTAAACTGGGATCAACCAGAAGCTTTAAATCTCGAATTATTGCAAAAACACTTAATGCAACTTAAAAAAGGAGAGTCAATACAAAAACCTATTTATGACATGAAATTAAGCGAGTCTATTGAGACAGAAGAATTAAAACCTAAAAAAATTATTATATTAGAAGGTTTATTTGCTCTTAATGATTTAATAAAAAATGAAGGAGATATTAAAGTTTTCGTTGATATTGGTACTCATGGTAGAATCATAAGAAGGTTGCTACGCGACATTGAAAGGACAAATCAAAAACCAGCCGATATTCTAAATTATTTTTCAGAAATTGTTGAACCAATGCATGAAAAATATATTGAACAATCAAAAAAGAACGCGGATATGATAATTGTTAATGAATATAGTCCCGGAATCGAAGCACAGAAATCTGGATTACATGAAATCCAATTAAAATTTAAGGCTGATATTGATCAAGAAAAATTAAGAAAAATAGGGGCTGAAAAATTAAGCTCCACCCAACAAATAGATAACTATTATAATCCATCAGACAGAAATTTAATTGAAACAGAAGAAATTTTAAGAATTAGAGAAGAGGCTGGTCATCGAACATTAACATATAAGGGTCCAAAGATTGAGTCAAAATTTAGGAAAAAACCTAAATTTGAATTTGAGATTGATAAAAAAACCGAAGAAAGATTTTTATCAATTTACGGAGATAAAATCAAAACAATTAAAAAAGATAGAACAATATATGAATTAAATAGAATAATATTTTCCATTGATGTCGTCTCAAAAATAGAGGACGATAAAGAGATCGAGCTTGGGAATTTTGTTGAGATTAGATCAACGAACGAAGAAACAGAAGAAAGCCAAATTGAAAAAATAATATCCGACTTGGGCCTAAAAACAAAAGAGGGAATCAAAGAATCTTATTTCGAAATGTAATAAATTATTTATTAAATTATGTCAGAGAAGTTTAAATTTTATCGCGAGGCAGTAAATTACGGCAAAGAAGCTGCTAAAAGCATAATCCCAGAAAAAATAAAAGACTGGGAAGATTTAAATAAATCTATTTTAGAATTAGCTAAAGAAAAGAAAAAACCAGAATTTAAAGAAAAGATTCTAGACAATTGGAAAGAATTTGCTGTTCATGGTGTTTTGCAATTCGATAAAGAAAAAGGAGAACAGGTTTTAAAACCATTTACAGATTTAGATGGGAAATGTACTGTCGGCTTATTGGAATTATCCGGATTTGATATTTCTAATTTAACTTATGTAAAACCAGGAGAATATTTAGAAGGAGCAGTAAATTTAGATACAGGCGATCAATTTGGCGTCGTTTACAAAAAACCAACCCTGTATGTTGATCATCATAAGAAAGATGTAAAAGAAATAAGTTCTGCAACCGAAATAATGTATAAGACATTGGTTGGTCTAAGGCTTCTTAAAAAAACAGAAGAATTGGATAAATTAGTAGATTTTGTCACCAAGACAGACAATAGACAATATCCTCCTGAACAATTTTTGAAAAGTGCTAAAACTATTTTGGGCCTCCAAAAAAGTTTAGATTTTGAAAAACTTTTAATGTATTTTCAAGACCATGATGCTCCTATTGAAGAATTAACACCCGAACAACTTGACAAATACGGACTAAAAGAAGTAGCTGAAAAGCAGCAACAAATAATTGATGAATCAATGGAGAAATTAGAAGAAATGGAAGAACAAGGAAAAGTTGTTTATACTAAATATGGTAGCTTATTAATAAATGAAAATAATGAATTAAAAGTGGGCGCTTCAGCTGCTTACGTAAAACATGATGGAATTTTAAATTATACCCCTGGTAAAAGTTTTGCTATAACTTTTAAAGACAAAGAAATAAATGAACAGGATCTTAAAAATAAATTAGGTGGCAAATTTCAAGGAAAGATTATTAGGGGAAAAATGTGGATTTACAATGAAAAGAAGCCGTTGCAATTAGATTTAGAAAATATAATAAAAACGCTTTCTGATAATTGATTTATAAATATTAATAATTAATTAAAATAAATTTATGGAAAACAAAGAAAAATTCAAACAAGAGCAAGGCCCAAAAGAAAAAGATGTTAAAATTTTCATAGAAGGCATGGGTTGGAAAGCAGAAAAAGAAGCCAAAATAGAAGGAGATAAAATCTCTCTTGACTTAGAAAAGTTTAAAGACCTATTAGGCATACTTAGCGAAACACACGATACAGTTGGTGGGGGATTTAGTTATGAGATTGAAGATAAGGAAGAAAAAAAATCAGAAGAAGAAAAATAATTTATTCACACTATTTTTTGCAACAAATCCCTTATCTGTGCTAATATAACATTTGGATACTGGAATGCGTCTAACCAGTTTAAAATTCTGAAGTCGCGATTTAGTGCCGAATGCGGGTATCGTATAGTGGCTATTATACGACTTTTCCAAAGTTGAGACACGGGTTCGACTCCCGTTACCCGCTCCAAATAAAAAACACCCTCGATTTTCATCAAGGATGTTTTTTATTATACCTTATTACTAAAGTAACAAGGATAACCAATAAATTTTATCTAGCATATTCAATTACACGAGTTTCACGAATAACACTTACTTTAATTTCTCCAGGATATTTTAATTCTTTTTCTATTTCATCAGCAATATCTTTCGCTAGTTTGTATGCTTTTAAATCATCTATCATTTCTGGATCAACAAATATTCTAATTTCTCTACCAGCTTGAATAGCATAAGCTTTTTCTACACCTTGAAAACTAGTAGCAATACTTTCTAATTCTCCTAATCTTTTTAAATAGTTTTCTAAACTTTCTTTTCTTGCTCCAGGTCTAGCAGCTGAAACAGCCTCTGCTGCTTGAACAATAGATGCTTCTAGGGTTTCAAAAGGATAATCCTCGTGATGAGATTTCATTGCATCAATTACGCTTTGATCAATATTAAACTTTTGTAAAATCTTTATACCAATCTCAACATGAGAACCTTGTACTTGATGATCAACTGCTTTACCAATGTCATGTAATAAAGCTGCTTTTTTTGATACAGCTACATCAGCTCCTAATTCAGAAGCTAACATTCCAGCTAAATGAGCGCTTTCAATAGAATGCAAAAGTACATTTTGTCCAAAACTAGTTCTAAAGGTTAAACGACCTAATAAATGAACTAATCTCTCATCTAAACCAACAATGCTCACATCATATACAGCAGCTTCACCAGCTTCTTTAATTTTTTTATCAACTTCTTGTTTTGTTTTTTCTACTATTTCTTCAATTCTGGCTGGTTGTATTCTTCCATCACTAATTAATTTTTCTAAAGCTGCCTTAGCAATATATCTTCTTACTGGATCAAATCCTGATATTAATATTGTTTCTGGTGTGTCATCAATAATTACTTCTACTCCAGTTAATCTTTCTAATGTTCTAATATTTCTTCCTTCTTTACCAATAATTTTTCCTTTAATATCATCATTTGGTAGATTAACACTTGTAGTAGTAACTTCTGCAGTTTGGCTAGAAGCAAATCTTTGCATTGCAGATACCATAATATCTTGTCCTTTTTTTTCTAATTCTTCTTTGCCATGCTTTTCTAATTTTTGTATTCTTGCAAAAATCTCTTCTTTGTTTTTATCTTCGATTAATCTTAATATTTCCTTTTTAGCTTGATCTTCAGATAATTTAGAAATTTTCTCAAGTTCTTTTATTTCATTGTCTTTTAATCTTTCTAATTCAGTTTTAATTAATTTAACTTTTTCTGCTTTTTCTCTTAGTTCTTTTTCTTCTGTTTCTAATTTTGTAATTCTTACATCTAATGATTCTTCTTTTTTCTGTAAATGCTCTCTAATATTTCTTGCTTCTTGTTCTCTTCTTGATTCTTCTCTTTTTAATTCATCTAATGCTTTTACTGCTTTATCTTTGGCTTTCAAAATTATTTCTTGCGCATTAGCCTTTGCTTCACCAACTAATCTATCTATTTTAGCTTCAGCTGTATGGGCTTGTCTTTTTGCAATAGATTGACGAGCAAAGTAACCTAAAACAGATCCAAGAACCAAAGAACCTATTGCCACCAAAAGTGGAATCAAATTTAACATAATTTTTATCTATAACTAAACAATTCATATTTAACTTTCTAAATACTGACTTTTTAGTCTAAGAGTGATTAATATTACTAATAAAGTTTATCAGAATTATTTGATAGAGTCAAATAAAAAAAAGCAGGGCATATTTTAGCCCTACTTCTATTTTTTCGAATTATTCTTTTAGTGTGTTAGACAAGAACCCTTGGTGAGTTCTTGACAGGATGGATGAACATTTTTATGTTCAGCACATATCATTTTAAAAATTTTTTTCTTATCATCCTTGTATTTTCCTTTTATAAAAATCTCTCCTTCTTCTTTACACATTTCACAAATCCATTTAATTTTCATGAATTCCTCCTAAAGCAATATTAACAGATAATTTAAAAAAATCAAGGGTTTTGTGGTATTATTAAAATATGAAGACAATTATACTGACAATTTTAGATGGATGGGGAATAAGTGAATCAGAAAAAAATAATGCAATATTTCAAGCAAATATTCCTAACATTAAAAGAATAGAACAAGAATACCCTAGTTGCTCATTACAAGCATCTGGTATTGCTATTGGCTTACCATGGAATGAAGCAGGTAATTCAGAAGTTGGTCATTTAACTATTGGAGCAGGAAAAACAATTTATCAATATTTACCTAGAATTTCTTTAGAAATTAAAAATAAAAAGTTTTTTAATAATCCAGCATTTATTAAAGCAATACATCATGTAAGACAAAATGGTTCTACATTACATTTAATGGGTTTAATTTCTTCAGGAAATGTTCATTCATACTTAGAACACATATATGCCTTATTAGATTTAGCAGATCAAGAAAAAATTAAAAATCTTAAATTACATTTATTTACAGATGGAAAAGATGCTCCTTTAAAAGAGGGAAAACAAATAATTGAAGATTTAGAAAAACAATTAAAAGAAAATTGGAAAATAGCTAGTGTTATTGGTAGGTTCTATGCAATGGATAGAAATAAATCATGGCATAGAACTGAGAAAGCATATAATTTAATGACTAAAGCAATAGGAGAAAAAACAAATGATATTTCTAAAAAAATACAAGAATATTATGATCAAGAAAAAACAGACACATATATACCTGCAATTACTACTGAACAAGGAATTGTTAAGGATAATGATGCAATAATTTTCTTTAATTTTAGAGAAGATAGTGCAAGACAATTAACAGAAGCTTTTACTAGAACAAAATTTACAAAATTTAAAAGAGAAAAGATTAATAATCTTTTATTCTGTGCAATGACTCAATATAGGGAAAAATTAAATGCTGAAATAGCTTATCCACCTATTGAAATACAAGAACATTTAACAAAAGTATTAAGCAAAGAAAAAAAGAAAGTTTTAAAAATATCTGAAACTGAAAAATATGCTCATGTTACATATTTTTTCAACGCAGGAAAAGAAAAACCTTATTCAAATGAAACTAGAAAATTAATTCCTTCTAAAATTGTTTCTCATTATGATAAACATCCAGAAATGCAAGCAGAAAAAATTACTCAAGAAGTATTAAAAGGAATAGATAAATATGATCTAATTATTGTTAATTATGCTAATACTGATATGATTGCACATACTGGAAATATGAAAGCAACTATAAAAGCTGCTGAAATAGTAGATGAAAATTTAAAACCATTAATTGATCTAGCTAAACAAGATAAATGTGTGTTATTAATAACCTCTGACCATGGAAATGCAGAACAAATGATTGATTTAAAAACAGGAGAAAAATTAACTGAACATACAATTAATCCTGTTCCTTTTTATTTGGTTGGAGAGGAATATAAATTAATAAAGCCAAAAACAGAACAAGAAATTAAAAATATATTTAAATATCCAGAAGGAATATTATCTGATATTTCTCCAACTATTTTAGAATTATTAAACATTAAGAAACCAGAACAAATGACTGGAAAGAGTTTATTGGGGGTTGTAAAATAAAAAAACGCACATAGTGCGCAAAAACACAATAATGTGTTTTTTTATTATCTCTTATCAATAATTTCGTCTACTAATCCGTAGTTTTTTGCTTCTTCTGATGACATATAGTAATCTCTATCACTATCTTTTTCTACTTGTGCTGGTGTTTTCCCAGTATGCTTAGCTAATATTTTATTTAAATTTTTCTTAATTTTTAAAATATGTTTAGTAGATATTTCAATATCACTAGCCTGTCCTTGTACGTCGCCCATTACTTGATGAATCATAACTTCTGCATTAGGCAAAACAAATCTTTTACCTTTTTTACCACCTGCTAAAATTACAGCAGCTCCAGAAGCAGCTAAACCAACACAAACAGTTGAAATGTCACATTTAACAAATTGTATTGCATCATACATGGCCATAGTGCCAGTTACTGATCCACCTGGAGAATTAATATATATCATAATATCTTTTTTAGGATCTTGATTTTCTAGAAATAAAAGTTGGGCAATAACTGTATTTGCTACTGCATCATCAATAGTACCACCTAAAAAGATGATTCTATCTTTTAATAAACGAGAATATATATCATAAGCTCGTTCACCTCCTTGGGTTTTTTCAATTACTGTAGGAATTAAATTCATTTTGATTCTTTTTCTAATAATTCAAAAGTTTTTTCATTTAATAGTATATTTTTAGTATACTCTTTTAATTGATTCATATCAATGTTTTTTCTAACTTCTTCTACATTAGGATATTGTTTTAAGTCTTGATTAATTTTTTCTTCAATTTCTTTATCATCAACATTAATATTTTCTTTTTTAATTATTTCTCTTAAGCACAAACCAATCTTTACTCGTTTTTCTGCTTGTTCTTTCCATTCTTCTTTAATATCTTCTATTTTTTTATTTAATTGTTTTAAATATGTGTCAAAATCTAATCCCATAGAATTAATACTATTTCTTAAATCAATTTCCATTTTTTGAATTTCTTGATCAATTAAAACATCAGGAATATCTAATTTAGTATTATCAACTACTTTTTCAATTAATTCTAATCTTATTCTTTCTTTTTCTCTAACTTCTTTTTCAGTTAATATTCCTTGTTTAATAGAATCCTTTAATTCTTTTACAGATTTAAATTCTCCTAAAGATTTAGCAAATTCATCATTTAATTCAGGAATTTCTCTTTCTTGAACTAATTTCATTTTAACTTTAAAATCTAATTCTTTTCCAGCTATTCTTTTATCTTTCCAATCTTTAGGAATTTTTAAAGAAAATTCTTTTTCATCATTAGCTTTCATTTTTTCTAATTTTTCTTCAAATCCAGGCAAAAAATTACTTTCACCTAAAACTAATGGGTGATTTTTTGATTCTCCATCTTCAATTTTTACATTATCATGTTTAATTTCAAAATCTACTTCAACCTTATCTACTTTTTTAGCTTCACGATTTACAGTAATAAATTTAGTTCTAGAATTTAATAAATATTTTATAGATTTTTCAATTTCAGAATCATCAATTTTAATTTCTTTTTTAATAGCTTTTAATCCTTTGTATTCTCCCAAATCAACTTCTGGCATTAATTGAAAAGTAACCATATATTCTATTTCTTGATTCTTAACTATTTTTTTAACAACAATATCTGGTTGTCCAATTACTTCTAGCTCCTCATCTTTAATTATTCCTGGTAATGTTCTTTGAATAGCAACATTAGCTGCTTCACCATATAGTTTTTCAGAACCAATTTCTTTTTCCACAATATCAACTGGTACTTTGCCAGGTCTAAATCCTTTTACTTTCATATCTTTAGATAATTGCTCAGCAGCAATTTTAAAATATGATTCTACTGATTCTTTAGAAATTTCAACAGAAATCTCAATTTTCCCATCTATTTTTTTTGTATTAAATTTCATAAAAACGGTGCAATAATTAAAGCAATTATTGCCATTAATTTTAATAATATATTTAAACTAGGACCAGCAGCATCTTTAAATGGATCACCAACATTATCACCAACAATAGTTGCTTTATGCAATTCAGATCCTTTGCCGCCTAAATTATTAGCTTCAACATATTTTTTAGCATTATCCCATGCAGCACCAGAATTAACCATAAAAACAGCTAAAAGAAAACCAACGATAATAGAACCAATTAATAATCCTCCTAATGCTTGAGCGCCCAATAAAAATCCAACCACAACTGGAACAACTACTACTAACATGCTAGGTAAAATCATTTGCTTTAATGCTGCTTCAGTACTAATGGCTATACATTTTGCATATTCTGGTTTTGCTTTCCCTTGTAATATTCCTTTTTTAAATTGTCTTCTTACCTCTTGAACCATTTTCATTGCTGCTTTTCCAACAGAAGATATGATAATAGAAGAAAACAAAAACGGCATAAGCCCACCAATAAAAAGACCCATTATTGTATTGATGTCTAATAAATTAATTATTTGTAAATTAGTAATTAAAGAATAACTAATTAAAAGAACTAAAGAAGTTAAGGCAGCTGCTCCAATAGCAAATCCTTTTCCAATAGCAGCTGTGGTATTTCCAATACTATCTAGTTTTTCTGTTCTTTCTCTTGTTTGTAATCCTAAATTAGCCATTTCAGCTATACCAGCTGCATTATCAGCTACTGGCCCATAAGAATCAATAGCTAATGTTATTCCTAAAATAGCCAACATTCCTATACTAGCAATAGCTATACCATAAACACCAGCAAATAAGAATGAAAAGAATATTGTTAGAATAACAATTAAAACAGGAAATAAAACACTTTTCATTCCTAAAGCCAAACCATTAAGAATATTAGTAGCTGCGCCAGTTTGAGCAGCAATTGCTATTTCTTTTGTTGGTTTGAATTTATATGAAGTAAAATATTCTGTAGCTAAACCAATTCCTATTGCTGAAATTAAACCAATAACAAATGGTAAAACAAGTAAAAATTGACCAGTTATTAATTTAATTACAAAAACAGAAAGAATCGCTGTAATTAAGGTTGATATAAATATTCCTAAATTTAATATTTTGCTTAATTTTTTCTTAGAAGTCCATATAAATATATTTCCAATAATTGCTCCAATTATTCCAATACTAGCTAATGCCAAGGGCAAAACTACTAAATTTTTAAAACCTATTAAAAATCCCATAGCCCCTATAACCATAGCAACAATAATTGCATCAACATATGATTCAAATAAATCAGCACCCATGCCAGCAACATCGCCAACATTATCACCTACATTATCTGCTATTACTGCTGGATTACGAACATCATCTTCTGGAATACCAGCCTCTATTTTACCAACTAAATCAGCACCAATATCAGCTGCTTTAGTGTAAATACCTCCTCCAACTCTAGCAAATAAAGCAACAATAGAAGCACCAAGGCCAAATCCATAAATTATTTGGGGATCTCTAAATATTAAATACAAAACAGAGATTCCCAATAAGCCCAAACCAACAACACACATTCCCATTACTGACCCTGAATTAAAAGCATGTTTTAATGCTTTTTTTAATCCTTTTTGAGCTTTTTCAGCTGTACGAGCATTACTAGCACAAGCAATACGCATACCAATATTACCAGACAAACCACTTAAAAAAGCACCAATTAGAAAAGAATAAGAAATGCTTTTATCAATAAAAAAGAACAAAAGAATAAATAGAATAAAGATAAAAACTAAAAGAATCTTGTATTCTTTTTTTAAAAATGTCATTGCTCCTCTAAAAATTATTTTAGAAATTTCTTTAGCTTTTTTGTTTTGTATTTTTTGTCTTGTAATATAAAAAGCTACAGTTCCTGCAAAAATTAAAGCAATAACAGAAATTAATATTGAGAGATAAATAAAAATCATAAGTTTTTTATGATTAACTCTTAATTTAAATTATTTTTCCTTCTTTTTAACTTCTTTTTTCTCTGTTTTTTCATCACCAGATTTTTCCTTAACAACTTCAACAACTTCTTTTTCTTTTTTTTCTTGTTCAAGCATTTTATCACTTTTAACATCTATTTTCCAACCAGTCAATTTAGCAGCTAATCTAACATTTTGTCCTCGTTGACCAATGGCTAAAGATAATTGATCTTCTGGAACAATGGCTAAAGCAGTTCGTGTTTTTTCTTGCATTTCTACATCTAATACCTTAGATGGAGAAAGAGCATTTGCAACATATTTATTTATGTTTTCATTCCATTCAATAATATCTATTTTTTCTCCTCCAAGTTCATTAATTACTGTTTGTACTCTTGATCCTTTTTGTCCAACCATTGAACCAACAGGATCAATTCCATCTTCTTCAGCTGTAACAGCTATTTTGGTTCTTGATCCAGCTTCTCTAGCAATTGATTTAATTACAACTGCACCAGTAGAAACTTCTGGAACTTCAATTGAAAATAGTTTACTAACTAATTTAGGATAAGCACGAGATAAAACAATATTAGCTCCTTTAGCTGTTTTTTCTACTTTTAAAATATATACTCTTAATCTTTGACCAATAAAGAATTTTTCTCCAGGAATTTGTTCTTCAGAAAACAATATTCCTGTTGCTTTTCCAATATCTAAAAATATATTTCCAGTTTCAATTCTTTGAACTATAGCACTAATTACTTCTCCTTCCTTGTCTTTATATTCATCAAATATTATTTCTCTTTCTGCTTCTCTTAATCTTTGAATGATTACTTGTTTTGCTGTTTGAGCAGCAATTCTTCCATAGTCTGTATGAGTTTCTAATTTAGTCTCAATTTCATCTTCTGCTTTCGCATCCTTTTTAATCTTTTTAGCTTGGTCTAACATTAAATGTTTATGAGGATTAAATCTAATTTTTTTATCTTCTCCTTGTTCTTCATCTTCTTCTTCAATTATTTCTTCTCCTTCTTCTGGTTCTGGTTTAAGCATAGACTCTTCTACAACAGTAAAAATCTGGAAAACATGTGTTTCTCCAGTTTTTTGATCAAATTTAACTTTAATATTCTGGCCTTTTTTGCCATAATCTTTTTTATATGCAGCAGCAATAGCCATCTCAATAGTTTCAATAATTTGTTCTTGAGAAATTCCTTTTTCTTCAGCTATTTGATTCATTGCTGATAAAAATTGTTTTTGGTCCATATATTTTTAAAAGCCCGCACAAGCGGACCTTATTAATCATTAAATTTAATCTTAATTCATTTAAATTTGCTTGTCAAGTTCTTGTTGAATTTCATATGCTTTTATTATGTCATATAATAAAAATATATGATATATTTTTTATTTATTTTAGGAATAATACTACTTATTAAGAAAGCAAATTATTTAGTTAAAGGATTTTCTTCTTTTAATCTACTAACAATATTTTCAGCTTTTTTTAGTCCTTGTTCACTTCCTACATCTGTCCACAAACCTCTGTGAACAAAACTTAATAACTGACTATTTTTTGCTAATTCTGGAAAAATATCTTGTTCAATAGCAAATTCCTCAGTTATTTTTTTTGATTTATATATCTTATTTTCAAAAACTTTAGGAGATAAAATATAGAAACCAGCATTAATATATCCAGAATATTGATAATCAGGTTTTTCTGTAAATTCTACAACTCTATCATTCTTTGTTTTAATCAATCCTAAATCTTTAGTATCTTGTGTATAAAATACACCCATTGCTCCTAAAATATCTTCATGAGAAACCCTTTTCCTTAAAGGAGATACTTCTAATGGAAGAATCTTTGGAGTTGCTTTTTGAAAAAATGGAGATGAAGTAAAAAATCTAGGTTGAGAAATACTATTCCTATATGCTTTAACAAAAGCAGAAATATTAAAATTCGTTAAAATATCTCCATTCATTACAATAAAATCTTTTTTCATCCCTTTAGCTGCGCTTCTTATTGCTCCGCCAGTTCCTAATGCTTTTGACTCAACAATATATTCTATTCCTGCTACTTTTCCTATTTTTTTTGTAATATCTGCTTTTTTATCTTTTTTCTTTAAATATTTTAATATTTCATCTGATTTATAAAATAAGACTAGTCTAATATCATTAAATCTATTTTTCTTTAATAGTTCTAATTGATAGTCTAAAACAGGCCTCTTGTCTATTTCTATAAGAGATTTAGGAATATTTTTAAATTTATCTGGTAAGTTTGTTTTTCCACCAGCTAATATTATTACTTTCATAACACTTTATTGTACCTTTTTTAGATTCAAAAAGTCAAGGAATTCTTGACTTTTACCATATATATTACCAAAAATAATTGACTTTTTAGAAAATATCTGATATAATAGAAATATACGGTTGAGGGACCAAGCCGGTGGACAAATTGGAAATCCAATACAGCTCCTTATTGGAGCAAACAATCCACCAACATGGTGCCTGCAAGGAGGGGGTCAAGGGACCGCAAAGATAAAAACAAAAGAGCCAGCAACATCTGGCTCTTTTTTCATTTAACCCAATACTTTTCTTTAATTTTTAAATCCTCTTCTTCTTTTTTTTCTTGAATCTTTCCTTTGGCTAATTTTCTTAATTTTTCTAAATTTTCTTTATTTAATTCTTTTGTTCTTTTTTCTAAATATTGTTTTGTATTTTTCTTTGGATCCTCAATAACCTCAGATAATAAAACATCATTAATTGCACCTATTTTAGGACCAGGCTCAATATTTAATAATTGCATAATATCATTACCTTTGATTTTTAACATTTTTACAGATATTGGATCTTTAGAAACTTTTTCGATTAAATATTCTACTTTTCTTAATCTATATGGTCTTGCCTTTGGTCTTCCCATTCCTAATCTATCAGAAATTCTTAAATTAATTAAATCAGAAATATTTTCTTGTCCTACTCTTTTTAATATTCTTCTTGCTCCTGCTTCTGTTAATCTTTCGGGGTCAGAAACAAACATATGATTCTTAACCAAAAGAGCCACCTTATCAACAAACTTTTTAGGAAATTTTAATCTAGATAAAATTTTAAAAGTAAATTTAGCTCCTACATAGTCGTGGTTATAAAAAGTAGAGTCTGGGCCTTCTCCTTGTTTTGTTTCTGGTTTGCCAATATCATGAAACAAAGAAGCAAATCTAACTTCTAAATTAAATTCTTTTTCTACTGCTACGTTTAAAGAACGAAGAGAATGCTCATAAATATCAAAAATATGATGCTTATTCTGAGAAACGCCAACTCCTTGATCTAATTCAGGAATAATATATTTTAATAATCCAGTTTCTTGTAATAGATTAATACCTTCAGATGCTTTATTTGATTTTAATATTTTAATTAATTCATCTCTTATTCTTTCTTTTGAAATAGCTTGAATTGATTCAGAATTTTTTTGAATAGCTTTAAATGTTTTTTCTTCAATAGAAAAATCTAATGTACAAGCAAATCGTATAGCTCTTAACATTCTTAAAGCGTCTTCATTGAATCTATTATTTGCATTACCAACTGTTCTAATTAATTTTTTTTCTAAATCCTTTTGACCATTAAAAGGATCAATTAATTTATCGTCTAAAGCAATAGCATTAATTGTAAAATCTCTACGAGCTAAATCTTCTTCAATTGTTTTTGCAAATTTAATATTATCTGGATGTCTTTTATCAGAATATTTTTCATCTATCCTATAAGTAGTAATCTCTATTTCTTTTAAATTGTTCTCTTTAGAATTAGTTAAAATAGTTACAGTTCCAAACTTATTCTCATAAAAAGATTTAGGAAAAATCTTTTTAATTTGTTCTGGTTTTGCATTTGTTGTTACATCCCAATCATTTGGCTCAACATTTCTTAAAACATCGCGAACACAACCACCAACAGCATATGCTTGGTAATTTTTTTCTTTTAAATCTTTAATAATTTTTTCTACTTGTTTTGGTATCTCCATATATATTAACATTAGCTCAAAAATTGACTTTTTGCAACAAAATAGGTAAAATTAAAAAGCCCCTGTAGTGAAATGGATATCATGTTTGCCTTCGGAGCAAAAGTTTCGGGTTCAAATCCTGACAGGGGCATTTGACATAAATTTTGTTTAAATATATATTATTTAATATGTGCCTCCGTAGCTCAATTGGTAGAGCAGGATCCTTTTAAGATCAAGGTTTTCGGTTCAAGTCCGAACGGAGGTATTTTTTATTACTTGCATGCATATTTATATCCTGATATAATAGAGGTGTAGACATATACAATTAATCTTACGTTCATATGTGTGGAAAAGTAAAAGAGAAAAGAGAGGTTGAAAAACTCAGAAAACAAGGGTTGAGTTATAATAAAATTCTTGAAAGAATACCTGTTGCAAAAAGCAGTGTTAGTCTTTGGTGTAATCAAATAAAATTAACAGAAAAACAAAAAGAAAAAATTAGACAAATGCAAATAAAAAGCAGGATAATAAATTCTCAAAAAGGTGGTAAGGCTATAGCTGAAAAAAGAAATAAAGAAATTCAAGAAATAAAATACTTTGCCAAAAAAGAAATTAAAAAACTAACAAAATATCAAATAAAAATCATTGGCACTATGATATATTGGGCCGAAGGATCAAAAACGAAAGGAGTTGAAATAACAAACTCGGACCCCGAATTAATTAAATTTATGATATATTGGCTAGTTAATATATGCAATGTTCCTTTTCCAAAATTAAGAGCATATTTACATATTCATGCTAACCAAAATGAAGAAAAAGCTAAAAAATATTGGTCTAGAATTACAAAAATACCTTTAAATAAATTTAATAAAACATGGATAAAACATGGAGGAACAGGTCATAGAAAAAATATTCTCTACAATGGACTTGTTAAAATAAGATATAATAATGAAGACTTAAGACATAAAATTATGGCTTGGATTGAAGAAATTTATTCAAAATCATGACACATAAATGGAAACAAATAGAAAAAGCTAGAGAATTAAGAAAGCTTGGCTGGACATTTAAAGAAATTATGAAAAAAGTACCAGGCCACAGAAGCACCTTAAACAGATGGTGTTATGATATTGAATTAACTCCCAAACAAATTGCTTCTAAAGGAAAAAGATATACTGCTAGATTAAAGGGCGCAAAATCAAATCAAATAAAAAGACAAAAACAAATAGTAAAAATTAAACAAGAAGCCAAAAAAGAGATTTGTCCCTTAACTGATTATGAATTTAAACTAGCCGGAGCTGCTTTATACTGGGCAGAAGGAAGTAAAAAAGGCGGAACATCAATTGCAAATTCAAATCCTGAATTAATTAAATTTACAACAAAATGGTTAAAAAATATATGTAATGTGCCAAATAAAAAATTTGATATATGTCTTTATTTACATTCTGGTCACAACGAAGAAAAAATGAAAAAATATTGGTCTAAAATAACAAAAATTTCCTTGCAAAATTTTAAAAAAAGCTATATAAAGAAAGAAGGATCCGGTCATAAAAAAATAGATTCATATAAGGGAACTGTAAGGTTAAGAACTAATAATGAAAATTTAAGACATAAAATATTAGGATGGATTGAAGGATTATATATAAAATAAGCCCCCATAGCTCAATTGGCAGAGCAGAAAGCTCTTAACTTTAAGGTTCCTGGTTCAAATCCAGGTGGGGGCATAAAAATCTGTCAGCTATTGACAGATTTTTATATATGTGATAATATTAAGTTTCAATATAGGAGGATGAGATGGACGCTATTAAAATTGTTGGAAATGAAAAATTTGAAATCAAAGAATCAGCTTATGGAGGAACGTCTTGTGTTGCCAGTTCATATCTTTATGTTTTTAATGGCGAGGCAAGACCAAAAATATTTCCAATTAAAAAATTTATTTCTTTAACCGAAGATCAGATAATGATGGTGGAACGAAGCGGTGTTCAACTAAAAGTAGAAAAAGTAGAAGGGAATATAGTATTTATATCAAGCCCGAAAGAATTTCAAATTATTATCAGAAATAGATCCGTTCCATCAGAAAAATTTTCACACGAAGAAATAAAAAATGTGCTCAAATTCAAAGCACAAATAATCTTAGAAAAAAGAGTCCCCTAGGTTCTTGCCTGGGGGCTTTTATTAAAACCCAATTAAATACCAAAAACCTAAACCAAACAATACAATTGCCTCAATTAGAACTAACCAAATCATTGCTTTGCCAGAAGCAATTTTAATATTCATTGTAAACAAAGCAATAAGGAAAATAATTATCTCGTCTATTGTGTAAAAAAGAACAAAAATACCAATGTATAAAAGATAAGCAAAAGATGATAATTGTGCATTTGCTAATGCACTAGCAAAAAACACAGGAATAATAGCAGAACAAGGAAATTCAACAACAGTAATAACTACTGCAAAAATCAATATACTAATTAATATTCCAATAATACCACCAGACTCTTTAAATGATTTTTGAACTTTTAAAGAAAATTTTCCTACTAGCTTGTTTTCTTTCATATCACAAGTAGGACCATATTTTTTGTATTGAAAAAACTTTCTTAAAAAATATATTCCACCTCCTATTCCTAATAAACCAATAAATATATTCATTATTTTTAAAACAGGAGCTAAAAAGAAAAATAATTGATACCAAAGAACTATTAATAATCCATATACTATTGCTGTTATTAAAATAAATGTACCGCCAAATAAAAGAATCTTTGCTCTTGATCTTAAAATCAAAACTAATCCTAAAATTAAAATTAAAGCACCAAGAGAACAAACATTAAAACCATCAAAAAAACCTAAAATAACTGCTTGAGATAATAAAGAATATTTTTCTAAATTTATCTTACCAATAATTGGTAGATTTAAAGATTTTTCTTTTTTTTCTGGTTCTTTTTCTTCTAATTGTGCTTCAATAGAATTTCTAATTTCTTCTCCTATTGAATTTTCATTATCAAAACCAGGAATAAAATCATTACCAATAAAGGTTAAAGGAACCAAACCAATATATTGTTCAGAATTATGTTTAGTTAATAAATCTATTAAAAGTTTTTGATTTTCTGTATGAATATATTTATTAATTACAATATCATATTCATTTTCAATTTTATCTAAAAATTTTTGTTCTGTTTTACAATGAGGACATGTTTCTGAATAAAAGAAATTAATTTCTAATTTTTCCTGCGCAAAAACAGGGCTAAAAATCATTAGCCCTAAAATGATTAAAAGAATTATTAAAAACTTTTTCATGTATTTACTATACCAAAAAATAAAAAAATACCATATACTTGCCAAAAAAAATAAAATGATATATACTAAAAAATATGTTAAAGAAAACTAAAAAAGCAAAAATCATTGAAGAAAACAAATCACATAAAACTGACACTGGATCAGCTGATGTTCAAATTGGTTTATTAACAGAAGAAATCAAAAAATTAACCTCTCATTTAAGAACTCATCCTAAGGATAATCATTCTCGTAGAGGTCTTTTAGGAATGGTTTCAAAAAGAAAAAAACTTTTAAATTGGTTAAAAAACACAAACGAAAGTAAATATTATAGATTAATTAAAAAATTAGAATTAAAAAAATAAATGACAATAATTAGACACAAAGATCAAAGAGTAGCAGTTTTAATAGATGTTCAAAATATGTATCATTCTGCTAAAAATTTATATCAATCTAGAGTTAGTTTTCGAGAAATTTTAAAAACTGCAGTTGCTGGAAGAAAATTAATTAGAGCAATTGGTTATGTTGTAACAACTGAATCAGGAGAAGAAAAAGCTTTTTTAGAGGCCTTACAAAAAGCAGGAATTGAAATAAGAAGCAAAGAATTACAAATATTTCCAGGTGGAATGAAAAAAGCTGATTGGGATGTTGGAATGGCAGTAAATGCAATTGAATTAAGTAAAAGCGTTGATGCAACAATTTTAGTTACAGGAGATGGTGATTTTGTTCCTTTGGTTGAATATTTAAAAGGCCAAGGACAACAAACAGAAGTAATTGCTTTTTCTAAAAGTGCTTCTTCTAAATTAAAAGAAGCATGTGATGATTTTGTAGATTTGGGTAAAAATCCTGAAAATTATTTAATCAAAGCAACTTTAAAAAGACCTCGTATAATAAAAAAATAAATAATTAATTATTTCTGGTCTATAGACAAACAGGTATAAACCTGTAGTGTGTAGATCAGAAAAAGAAAAATATGTTAAAGATATTTAAAACAGAGATTGAAGGAAAAGAACTCTCTGTTGAACTAGGAAGATTAGCTCTACAAGCTAATAGTTCCGCATTAGTAAAATATGGAGAAACAGCTGTATTAGCTACAGCTGTTATGTCCAAAAGAACAACTGATAAACCCTACTTTCCATTAACAGTAGATTATGAAGAAAAGTTTTATGCTGCTGGAAAAATTAAAGGAAGTAGGTGGATTAAAAGAGAAGGCCGTCCTTCAGACGAAGCTATTCTTACTGGTCGCTTGGTTGATAGAACCATTCGATCTCTTTTTGATCAAAGAATAAGAAATGATATTCAAGTAGTGTTAACTGTTTTATCTTTTGATGGAGAAAATGATCCTGCTTTACCAGCTTTAATTGGTGCTTCTATTGCTTTATCAACTTCTGATATTCCTTGGAATGGACCAGTAGCTGGTATTTATATTGGCCAAGATAATGATAAATGGATTCTTACTCCAACTATGTCTGCAAAAGAAAAATCAGGTTCAGAAATAATTATTGTTGGAACAGAAAAAAATAAAGAAATAATTGTTAATATGTTAGAAGGACATATGCCAGAAATGACAGAAGATGATTTAGCTAAAGGAATTGAATTTTCTAAAAAATACATTAAAAATCTTTTAGATTTTCAGAAAAAAATAATTGATGAATTAAAACCAGAAAAAGCAAAAGTAGAAATTAAAGAATTAGATAAAGAACTTGAGAAAAAAATACAAGATATTCTTGATAAAGAATTAGAAGATACTCTTTATTCTCCAAAAACAAAAAAACAAGGAAAACAAGAATTAGATGAATTAATAGAAAAAATTAAAGAAATTTGTGAAGAAGATCAAATAGGTTTAGCTATTGATTTTATGGAATCACAAATTGATAAAATGGTTCATAAAAACGTTCTAGAAAAAGAAAAACGTTTAGATGGAAGAAAAATAGATGAATTTAGAAAAATTACTGCTGATGCTGGAATTCTTCCAAGAATACATGGTTCTGGATTATTTAAACGAGGAGAAACTCAAGTATTGTCTCTTCTTACTTTAGGTCCTCCTGGAGCAGAACAAATGTTTGATCAAATGGAATTTGAAGGAACAAAAAGATTTATGCATGACTATAATTTTCCTCCTTTTTCTGTTGGTGAAACTGGCAGAATGTTTGGGCCAGGAAGAAGAGAAATTGGTCATGGTGCATTAGCTGAAAAAGCATTAAAACCAATTATTCCTTCTAAAGATGAATTTCCTTATACTATTCGTATAGTATCAGAAGTATTGGGCTCTAATGGTTCTTCTTCTATGGCATCTGTTTGTGGATCAACTTTATCTTTATTAGATGCAGGCGTCCCTATAAAAGCAAATGTTTCTGGAATTGCAATGGGATTAATAATGGATGATAAAAAATACAAAATACTTACTGATATTCAAGGATATGAAGATCATTATGGAGATATGGATTTAAAAGTAGCTGGAACAAGAAAAGGAATAACAGCTATTCAAATGGATGTTAAAATTGATGGAATAAGCCTAGATATATTAAAAGATGCTTTTAAACAAGCTAAAAAAGCTAGATTAGGAATATTAGATGAAATGGAAAAAGCAATTAAAACTCATAGATCTGAATTATCTTCTTTTGCTCCTAGGGTGTATTCTTTAAAAATTAATCCAAGTAAAATTGGTTTAGTTATTGGCCCAGGAGGAAAAACAATTCATGAAATAACTGATGAAACAGGAGCTGCAATTGATATTGATGATGATGGAACAGTATTTATTACTGGAGATGATGCTGATTTAGCCAAAAAAGCAATGAGTAGAATTAAGGCTTTAACCAGAGAATTTAAAGTTGGAGAAATTTTTGATGGAAAAGTAATTAAGATTATGGATTTTGGTGCATTTGTTGAAATAGCTCCAAAACAAGAAGGATTGCTTCATATTTCTGAAATGGGAAAAGCAAGAGTTGAAAAAGTAGAAGATGTTGTTAGCCAAGGAGATATAGTTAATGTTAAAATTAAGAAGGTAGAAGATAATGGTAAAATATCATTAACAATGGTAAACAAAAAATGAGCCTATTTAAAAAGGAGGACAAAATTAAAAAAGACATTAATTTAACAACCCTATCAAGACCACAAGATGATGATGGTCCAATAAATGCATTGCCTGAGTATAAAATACGAACAATGTATACTGATTTACAAGAAATTGAACCACAAAAAGAAATTAAAAAAGCTCCATTACCAAAAACAGATACAAAAGAAAGAAAGAAAATAAAAGAAAGAAAAAAACAAGAAAGAATAGAAAAAAAACAAGCCCAAAAAACAGCTTTATTTGAAAAGAAGAAAAGCTTAATCAAAAGAGCTCCATTACCAAATATTGAAGAATTAATAAAAAGCGCTCCAATAGATAAAAAAATTAAAAAAGCTCCTTTACCAGGAACTGAACAATTAATAGGAAGTATTCCTAATAATCTTCCTATTATTAAAGAAAGCAAGAAAGACATTAAAGAAGCAAAACCAGAAAAGAAAATAGAATCATATATTCCTATTCCACGAAAAAGAAAAATTAGACCTATTTTTCTTTTATTAATAATAGCCCTCTTAATAATTGGAGGGGGTTTTTATTGGATAAATCGAGAACCAGAACCAGTTATACCAGACCCAATACCAGAACAAATACAACCATCAGAATCATTAATACAAGTTAATGAAACAAAAATATTTGATTTGCAAGATTCTTTATTTGAATTAATAAAAGAAAAATCACAAAATCAAGAAATAGGAATAACTAGAAGATTAGCTATATTAAAAAATGAAAAAGAGTTTTTGTCTTTAAATGAATTATTTCAAAAATTAGAAATAACTCCTCCTCCTTATACAATTTCTAATTTAGAAGAAAATTATACCTTAGTTATTTATTCTCAAGAACAAGGAAAAAGATTAAATCTAGTAATACAAGTTAAAAACTCTGAAATCTTAAAACAAAGAATGAAAGAATGGGAATCCACAATGCTTAATAATTTTTCCAAGTTTTACATTGACGATCAACCAGGAGAAAAGGCTAGTGAAGCTTTTTTAATTGATAATTACAAAGGAATAGATATTAGATATATTAATTTACCTGATACTGATTTAACTTTAAACTATACTATTAGAAATAATTTATTGATTATTGGAACAAGCAAACAAGCTATTTATTCAATTGTGGATAACCTGTAGAAAAAATTATTATTAGAATTAATTTATTAAAGTTTAGTCAATAGAAAATACTTGATTTTGAAGCTAAAAACCAAGAATTTGACAATTCCTGGTTTTTTTAATTCTAATAAATAGTTTTCCACATTTTAAGGGTGGGCTACGGAATGTTATTCGAACTCTGGTTGAGGGCAATAAGACGATTAAGGTATGTTTTGAGGGATTAAAATTGATTTACAAAACAAATTAAAGGCGTTAGAATAAAGTTATATGAAGTTAAAATTTTTAATTGATCCAAAATATGTATTCCTACATACTTTTAATCAGGACCAACACAAAGAACCATTTAAAGGATGGGGTAATTTTACAATGAAAATATGGGATAAACATCCCCAAGAATGTTATTTTTTAGCCGGATATGCTGAATGGCCAATTATTAAAAAATCATCTTTGCCATCGATTGCTAATAATGCTGAAAAACTACTTAATACTTGGTTAAAAAATCCTCAAGCAAGAAATCTAATAAATGAAACAGAAAAATACCGTGATTGGCTCGAAAAAGAATGGAACAAAAAGGGGAGGGAAACTCTAAGTGAGTTAGAAAAAATTATTAAAATACCTTTACCCAATAAGACAATATCAGTATATGTTACTCATCCCAAATTAAATAATGGTATGACCATAAATACAGAAATAATTACATGGGGTCATTCCGAAGATTGGAAAAACTACTCTATTGTATATTTATGTCATGAAATTATGCATATTCTATTTTGGAACATCAAATCATCTGTTTCTCATGCCATAATAGAGTTGGCAACCGACAATGAATTAAGAATCAAATTAAATAGAAAAGGGAAATACTTCAAAGAAGGAAAATTTGATATTGGACATAATAAATTACGAAAGATCGAACAAAAATTACTTCCTTCGTGGAACACATATCTGAAAGATCCAAAAATAAACATAAAACAATTCGTACAAAAACAAAAAGAGATCAGCGATTAAGACTGATCTCTTTAATTATAGGGATCGTAATTACATCTTTGGGGTTCACCGTAAAATCCTTTTCCCGCCTTTAATGAAAGAACTCTACAGTCGGTACAAGCAAAACGATATTCGCAATCTCTGCATTTATCTATCTTGCCAGATGTAATGCTCCAATGCTTTTTAACCTGACCGCGAATAATCTTTTGTAGATCTTGACAATGAACATTTCCCATAATTTGATCTCTAGCAAATATACAGGGCAGAACATCGCCTTTGCTTGTTACGGCCAATTCCCCGCCCCAACAAGTATTCCATTGACGTGCCATGTTGAAAAATTTTCTATCAATATGAAGATACAATCCACTTGATTGTTCGGAAATAGAAATCGGATATTCTTCTCCTCTGCCCACAGGACGAACATCGTCAGGCACACAAGATTTTTCTTGAGAAACAAACCCTTCTTCTCGCATTAGTGCCTCGATATAAACCATATCATCTTGATTTTCGGGCATTCTTACTACGCCTACCCTAAATTCAATACCTGCATCTCTGACTTTTCTAATATTTCTTATAAAGTTACTGAAACTCCCTCTGATTGTGGTACATCGATCGTGGACCTCTGAACAACTACCAAGTAATGTGGTGGCTATTTTTATTCTATACTTCTTCATCAGGTCAATATCTTTGTCCGTTATCAGTGTTAAATTGCTGTAAATCTCGATTAAGGGAATACTATCTAACTCTCGGACACAATCAATAAAGTACCATAGGTTAGGATAAAGAAACGGCTCTCCGCCCGTAAACTGTATCTGTTCAAACTTTAATTGAGAAGCTTGTGTAATTAACTTCTTTAGTGCTCCTTGATCCAGGAAATTTCCACGCACAATAGACCTTGTATAGCAGTGTAGACATTCTTGATTACAGGCATCTGTAATCTCTACCCAAATCATGTAGTTCGGAAAGGTAAATACTTGATCGATGGGCCTGTCAAATAATCGTTCTGCTGAAGATTCGATCAGAATGGCTTCATAGATTTGCGGTGCTTCTTTTTGAAGTATTGTAATCTTGTCTTGAATACTTCTTGAAAGTTTAATGATTTTCGCCAAAAAATTTCCCGTCTGTCTTGTAATTTGAACAATTATATTTTTTTCTAAATCGTAAATTGCCCATCTTACTGTACCCTCAACAAGCCATAAATCACGACCTAAAGATAACACTTTTTTCATATCGCCTCCTCTTTTTATAAAATCGGGGGAGATAAATTCACCTCCCCCGACGAATAAAATGCATCCCGATCACAATTTCGGCGAACAGGGACCTGGCTTGCAACATTGGCACTGGATCATCGATTTCTTGTGGTCTCTTTGAATAGAAATCACGCGATCTCTGAGATCCGTGCCGCGCTTCGGATCTTTAATGGCGCTCTGCTTTTTTTTCATTGCAACGCTCCTATTTTCTGCTTTGTTTGAATTTATCTCGATTTCTCAAGATAACGAAACAGAAACCACATCTACTGATTAAAGAAAATTTCAGTAAATTAAATAAAAAGAGCTACCTCCTTATTATTAAAAAGATAACATTTAATTAAAATCGTGTCAATCCAATTTTAAGTGTGGGACGACTAGAATGTATTAAAACCTGCTTGTATGTATAAAAAAAGAGCGTCAGAGCAACTTAATAAGTTGATAACGCTCATAAACTCAGGTAAAGTTCTGTATTTTAGTGGTCAGCCGATGAAACTTTGTCATTTGTAAAAAGTTCTATTTCATCGTTTTTGGCTTTACGGATTTCTTCCTGTGACCCCATAGCGAGATTGCGCATTGCCTCTCAAAGGCCCTTGGGAAAAAATTGAAAGCTGTGATGGGAGCAAGAATAGTGCCCGAGATAATACAACAGAAAGCCTTTAAAAGATCTTCTATGTTTCCGGTAAACTCCTCTCTTATCTCCGTCGGCATTTTTTCAAGGGTCTGCGCAATGCTTCCAGAAAAATCCAATTGGAAAGAAAATCCTTTGTTCTGAACTTTTATTTGAAACATTTAAAGAGCCTCCTTTAACTCTATTACAATTATAGCATATCTACAGAATTTGTCAATATGTTTAGCTTCAAAAGATGGGCAACGGGAATTGAACTTATCAAGAAAAATAAAAAAATCACTATAAAGTGATTGCTAAAAATAGTATCTATTCTCTATTAATAAATATATCCAATGATTCTCCAATCATCTTTATGAAGAGTTCTAACTTTTCTAATGCCATAGCCTAAACTCATTTCTGATATGGTAATATAGTTTCCATTAACTGATTCTACATAAGCAACGTGTCCATAATAACTATTCTCTCTTGTTTGAACAATAGCACCTGCTCTTGGTTCACCACCAGTAGCAAAACCATATTGAGGTGCTTTATAAATCCAAGTCTTAGCATGGCCAGACCATGGAACATATCTTCTTTGGGCAACATACCAAGTACATTGGCCCCATGGAAATGTATGGCTTTGAGTTGCATAAGGCCTTGGAAAACTAGAATAAGTAGCATAAGAAACAGTTGGAGCATAATACACTGGTTTTCTGCCATCTGGAATAATTATTTCTACACCAACAGCTACTTTCCCATCAGCTGGTAAACCATTAAATTCAATTGTTTTTTCTAAATCACCCTTGTATGTAGAAACAACTTTTTCTAAAGAATCTCCTTTTTTAATTGTGTATTTTAATCCAGAAACAGGAAGAATAACTAATTCTTGTCCTGGTTTAATATAGTCCCAAGCACTTAAATCATTTGCCCATAAAAGAGTATTTGTAGAAATACCAAAAGCATTTGCTATTTGAGAAACAACATCTCCTGGTTGAATAACATAATTAATTATTCCATTTCTTTCTCCATTATATGTATTAATATTTGTAGAAGGAGAAGAAGATCCAATAAATGCGCTAGATTGTAATATATTGGCTGGAACTTCATAAAAATCAGTATCCATATATATTTCTTCAATTATTGTTTCATCTGGATTCAAATATTGAGAAGCATAAGCAAATGATCCTTTTCTAATAATTTCTGCTTGTTCATCAATTGGCAAAATACCAAAACTATTAACAATGGTTTGACTTATAAATGCAAAGCCTAATACAATAAAAATAACTGCTGCCGCCCTTAAATAAGGGAATTTGAGCAGTTTTATGTTATTTCTATTTATCTTTTCTGATTGCTTACCTGTTCTCCAGAAAAGATTTGTTTTCGGCTTATAAATAAGTCGTTGCCTTAGTTCAATGTATTAAAAAACCATGTCTGAACTACGGTACTATCTATTCTATCATACAATATATGTAAAGTCAAGCTTTTGTACAAGATGACCACATAGGTAACACTTTTGATACCTGAATAAATGTTTCATAGTTCAAGCTTTTTAAACAAAATACTATGCTATACTAAATATATGGAAAATATTCTAAAAGACTTAAATGAAAAACAAAAACAAGCTGTTGAAACAATAAACGGACCTGTTTTAATATTATCCGGACCTGGCTCAGGAAAAACAAAAGTAATAACTCATAGATTAGCATATTTAATAGAAAATAAAATTTCTCCTTCAAATCTTTTAGCAGTTACATTTACAAATAAAGCAGCTGAAGAAATGAAACTAAGAGTAATTAATATTTTAAAAAGAAAAACAGACATTCCATTTATTGGAACATTTCATTCTTTTTGTCTAAGAATTCTTAGAAAAGAAATTGATAAATTAAATTACAAAAAATCTTTTGTAATTTTTGATGAAGATGATCAATTAAAAGTAATAAAAAAAATTATTAAAGTATTAAACGTTGATCAAGATCAATTCTCTGCTAAAAAAATATCTAATACTATTTCTTCTTTAAAAAATGAAGTAATTGATTATAAAACATACGAAGAAAATGCTATAGAATATTTTGAGAAAAAAATTAGTAAAATTTATACTCAATATCAATTAGAGTTAAAAAAGAATAATGCATTAGATTTTGATGATTTAATTATGTTTTGCGTTCAATTATTTGAACAATTTCCTGAAGTCTTAGAAAAATATCAAGATAAATTTAAATATATTATGGTTGATGAATATCAAGATACAGATCCTGCCCAATATAAATTAATTAAATCATTGGCTGAAAAGCATAAAAATCTATGTTGCGTTGGAGACGATTCTCAAGCAATTTTCGGCTTTCGTAATGCAGACTTTAGAAATATATTAAACTTTGAAAATGATTTTCCAAAAGCAAAAGTAATTATTTTAGATCAAAATTATAGATCTACACAAAATATATTAGATGCTGCTTCTGAAGTAATTTCTAAAAATGTTTATCAAAAACCAAAAAAACTATGGACAAAGAATGAAAAAGGAATACCTATTTCTATTATAGAAGCATTGGATGAAAAATCAGAAGCCAATATAATTATTCAAAAAATATTAGAATTAAAAGAATTTACATTAAAAGATTTTACAATATTTTATAGAACAAATGCTCAGTCAAGAGCAATAGAAGAAGCTTTAATTAGATCTAATATTCCATATAAATTAATAGGAGGAGTAAAATTTTATCAAAGAAAAGAGATTAAAGATCTTCTATCATATTTAAAATATGTTGATAATAACGATATAATTAGCTTAGAAAGAATAATTAATGCCCCTTTAAGAGGAATAGGAAAAATTACATTTGAAAGAATTGCTAGGAATGGACTAAAACAAACAGCTCTAGAGAAAAAAGAAGTAAATGAATTTAATAAAATAATTACACAAGTAAAAGAATTAGCATTAAAAAAACCATTATCTGATGTTTTAAAATTTATTCTAGAAAAAACAAATTATAAAGATTATCTTGAAAAAACATACAAAGACAATTTAATAAATGATATTCCTGAATCAGAAATAAGGTGGGAAAACATTAATGAATTAATTAATGTAGCAAAAGATTATGATAAATTAATTCCACCATATGGATTAAAAGAGTTTCTAGAAAAAACAGCTTTAATGTCTGATTCTGATGAAATAAAAGAAAAAGATAATTTAGTTCATTTAATGACTCTTCATACTGCAAAAGGCTTAGAATTTCCTGTTGTTTTCATAATAGGTTGCGAAGAAGGAATACTACCACATTCTCGTAGCTTAATTAATCCATTAGACATTGAAGAAGAAAGAAGATTATTTTACGTTGGAATAACTAGAAGCAAAAAACATGTTCATCTTGTATTTTCTCAAATAAGGTCTAGCTGGGGAAGCAAAGAAGCAAATCCTCCTTCTAGATTTTTAACAGAAATACCAGAACACTTAATTAATTTTGAAAAATATGGAGATCTTATCGACTTTTAAAAAATATAATATTAGACCATCTAAAAAATTAGCACAAAACTTTTTAACTGATAAAAATATTTTAGAAAAAATAGTTGAAGCTGCTGATTTAAATATTAATGACATTGTTCTAGAAATAGGACCTGGTTTAGGAGTATTAACAAATGAATTAAGTAAAAGATGCAAAAAGATTATAGCAGTTGAAAAAGATGAAAAAATGTTAGAAGTTCTTAAAGACCGTAATTATCCTAATATAGAATTAATAAATAAAGATATATTAAAAACAACAATCCAATTACCTGAAAAATATAAATTAATTGCTAATTTGCCTTACTATATCACATCTCCAATAATTAGAATGTTTTTAGAAAAAGACCAACCAGAATTAATGGTTTTAATGATTCAAAAAGAAGTAGCTCAAAGAATTTGCGCAAAAAATAAATTATCTGTTTTATCTGTTTCTGTACAATTTTATGCTGATGCAAAAATTATCAAATATGTTTCTAGAAATTGTTTTTATCCTGTTCCAAAAGTTGATTCTGCAATAATTAAAATTATTCCAAAACAAATTCCTAATATTGATGTAAAAAAATTCTTTCAATTAGTTAAAATGGGGTTTTCCTCTAAAAGAAAAAAGTTGAAAAATAATTTAAAACCAATAATTAAAAAAGAAATTGATTTTGATCTAAATCTTAGAGCAGAAGATTTATCTGT
>Ga0180009_10001396_pt1 | contig 29666 bp, 26 predicted proteins | sample OS_PC_MetaG_FD_123537 | JGI IMG/M metagenome (GOLD analysis project Ga0180009, IMG submission 123537) | Groundwater microbial communities from the Aspo Hard Rock Laboratory (HRL) deep subsurface site, Sweden - OS_PC_MetaG | ecosystem: Environmental > Aquatic > Deep subsurface > Groundwater...
GACCATCGACGACATCGCCTTTCAGACCAACCTGCTGGCCCTGAACGCGGCCGTGGAAGCGGCCCGGGCGGGCAAGCACGGCAAGGGATTCGCCGTGGTGGCCCAGGAGGTGAGGAACCTGGCCGGGCGGAGCGCCAAGGCGGCCCAGGAGACGGCGGAACTGATCGAGGGTTCGAGCAAGCGGATCGAGACGGGCACGCAGATATTGAACCGGACCGCGGAGGCCCTGGAACGGATCGTTGGCGGCGTGGCCAAGGTAACGGACCTGGTGGGCGAGATCGCGGCGGCGAGCAACGAGCAGGCCGAGGGGATCGCCCAGGTCAACCAGGGGCTGGGCCAGGTGGACCAAGTGACGCAGCAGAACACGGCCAACGCGGAACAGACCGCTTCCGCGGCCGAGGAGCTGTCGTCCCAGGCCGCTCACGTCCACGAACTGTTGAACCGGTTCAAGCTGATGAACGGTCATGTTGCCGACGAGCACCAGACGGCCCAGCCGGGTGAACGGAAGCCCCGCCGGAAGCGCGCCGTACCCGTGGAACGGAAAAAGGCCGAACCCTGGGGAAGGGACGCGATCACGGCGGCGGACAACCGGATGGTCAACCCGGCCGACGTGATCTCCCTGGACGACCGGGAGTTCGGTAAATACTAAAAAGATGTGAATCCACAATTAATCCGGGCCGTTATATCCGGTCAACTCGATCGGGGCCATCGAAGCGGGATGTAACGGCCCGGCCAAACTGCCCAAAAATTACAAAAGAACAAGAAAGCAAGGAGGAGATGGGATGAAAAAAGTATGGATGGCGACATTCTCCGCACTGGTTCTGCTGGCCTTCGTCAGCCTGGCTCAGGCCGGCGAGAAGGCGCCCCAGAAAATCGTGGACCTGGCTCAGGGCACGCTGGCCGGAATCGGTTCGGACCCGGTCCTGGTGGCGGCGGTCAAGGCCGAGAACGCCAAGGGCAAGACCCTGGACCAGATCAAGGAGATGGACAAAAAATGGATGGCCACTCCCGGGCTGGCCGACTTTATGAAAGCCCTGATGGAGTCCGAGGCCGGAAAGCATCTCCAGGGCATCCAGAAAAGCAAACCCTATTTTGCCGAGATTTTTCTCATGGACAACCAGGGGGCCAACGTGGCCATGACCGACAAGACCTCGGACTACTGGCAGGGCGATGAACCCAAGTTCCAGGAGTCGTTCAAGGGCGGCGCCGGCGCGATCCATGTCAGCGAAGTCAAGTTTGACGAAAGCTCTCAGGCCTATCTCGTTCAGGTATCCGTTCCGGTCAAGGACGGCAATCAGGTGATCGGGGCCATAACGTTCGGTATCGACGTCGAAAAGGTCGAATAGCGGCATTCTCGAGGCGCCGGCCTTCATTCCGGGGCCGGCGCCGGAAGAAAGGAAAAGAAGACATGCAATGGTTTTATCATTTCAAGATCAAGTACAAGCTGCTGCTCGGCTTTTCGGTTCTGGTCGCCTTCATGTTTCTGATCGGCGGAAACGGGTTTCTGACGACGGGGAAGATCGAAGGGGAACTGGACGAAATCATCCAGGTCCGACTGCCCAGCCTCAACTACCTGGTCCAGGCGGACCGGGACCTCCAGCAGCTTCTGGTGGCCGAACGCTCCATGGTGTTCGCGACCGCCGGTTCGGATGTTTTCAAGCAGCTTGCGGCCGAGTATGACGAGAACCTGAAGCAGTCCTTAGACCGGATGAACAAGTACAAGGCCCTGATCAGCTCGGCCGAGGAAAAGGCCCTGATCGCCCAGTACGAAAAGACCCGGGCGGAATGGCAGGACCTCTCCCGGCAGATCGTCGAAGGGCGCAAGGCCGACACCCGGGAGGGGCGGCGCCTGGCCCTGGACCTGACCCTGGGTTTGGCCAAGGAAAAGTTCGAGGTCATGCGCGACTTTCTGGACAAGCTCCAGGAGTTGAACCTGAAAGCGGCCGAGGCGGCCAAGCTGAACGCCTATGCCGCCGAGGAACGGGCCAGCTACACCATGACCGGGGCCATTGTCCTGGGTGTTTTGCTGGGCATCTTTTTCGCCTGGATTACGACCAGGGGCATCGTCAACCCCTTGCGGGAGGTGATCCGGTTCGCCGGCCGGCTGAGCCGGGGCGACCTGTCCGCGAGGCTGCCCATGGGGCGGGCCGTTAACTGCTCGCAGATGACGGACTGCTCGAAAAAGGACTGCGTCTCCCACGGAAAGCCGAGTCACTGCTGGGTCGAGGCCGGGTCCCTGTCCAGCCGGCCGACCTGCCCGAAGGTGGTCGAGGGCATGGACTGCCGCGACTGCAAGGTCTACCGGGCGGCCAGGCTCAACGAACTCGAGGAGATGGGTTCTTCACTCAACGCCATGGCCGACGAGTTGTCCGTGAAGGCCGATCTGGCGGTCAAGATTTCCGAGAATGATCTGAGGCAGACGGTCAACGTGGCCTCGGAGCAGGATGTGCTGGGGCAGGCGCTCCGGAAGATGGTCGAGAACCTGAACCAGGTGATCGGGCAGGTCAACGAAGCCGTGTCCCAGGTTTCGGCCAGTTCGAGCCAGGTGGCTGATTCGAGCCAAGCCCTGAGCCAGGGCGCGACCGAGCAGGCGGCTTCGTTGGAGGAGATCACCAGTTCGATGACCGAGGTGGGTTCGCAGACCAAGACCAACGCCGAGAACGCGGCCCAGGCCAACCAGTTGGCGGCCGAGGCGCGTCAGGCGGCCGAGGACGGCAACGGCCGGATGAAGGAAATGGTTTCGGCCATGGGCGAGATCAACCAGTCGGGCAAGGAGATCGCCAAGATCATCAAGACGATCGACGATATCGCCTTTCAGACCAACCTGCTGGCCCTGAACGCGGCCGTGGAAGCGGCCCGGGCGGGCAAGCACGGCAAGGGATTCGCCGTGGTGGCCCAGGAGGTGAGGAACCTGGCGGGGCGGAGCGCCAAGGCGGCCGCGGAGACGGCGGAACTGATCGAGGGTTCGGGCAAGCGGATCGAGACGGGCACGGAGATATTGAGCCGGACGGCGGAGGCTCTCGAGCGGATCGTTGACGGCGTGGCCAAGGTAACGGACCTGGTGGGCGAGATCGCGGCGGCGAGCAACGAGCAGGCCGAGGGGATCGCCCAGGTCAACCAGGGGCTGGGCCAGGTGGACCAGGTGACGCAGCAGAACACGGCCAACGCGGAGGAGACCGCGGCGGCGTCCGAGGAGCTGTCGTCCCAGGCCGCTCATGTCCACGAACTGTTGAAACGGTTCCGGCTGAAGGGACACGTTTCCAAGACTCGCCAGGCCGAGCCGGTCGAAGAGAAGCCCCGGGGGCAACGGACCGCGCCGCTCAAGAAAAAGCAGGCCGAGCCCTGGGGGCGGGTCGATGCGGAGTCGGCGAGCAACCGGATGGTGAACCCGGCCGACGTGATCTCCCTGGACGATGGTGAATTCGGGAAGTATTGACGGAAGTGCGGAGGCGCGGTTTCGAACGGGATGCCGGGTCGAAGCCGCCGCGCCCGGAAGTCACGCCGGCTCGAGGCCGAATGATCAGCCGGTGAATTGACGAGCGACTCTGACCCGGATATTGCAGTCGGGTTCGTAGCGAGGTGTCGAAATGCATAGCGAAACGCGAAGTTGGACCGATTTAGGGCCGCGGGCCTATCACATGATACGTCCGGGTCAAAAAGCGGGAAACGAGCGTTTCGCTATGCATTTCGGCGCCACAGTGGAAGCCGACTGCAATATCCGGGTTTAAGGAACGGGGACATGGCGTACGAGGTCCAAACCAGCAATCTATATCTGAAGCCGGGGCATGTATTTCTTCCGGCCGAGCCGACTCAGATATGGTCCGTGGCCGCTTCGGGGATCGCGGTGCTGATATTCGATCAGCGGCAGAAGCGGGGCGGCATGGCCCACTATTCCCGTCCCTACCGGGAAAAGGGGATTTCGACCGCCATTTACGCGGCGCCGGCGATCGTGGCCCTGGTCCAGATGTTTCGGGAGTCCGGCTCTTCGGACAAGGACCTCGAGGCCCAGATATACGGGGGTTCGGTCAACCCCTCAGCCCCGAATTACGAGAAGGGTTTAGACGAGGACAACGCCAAGGTCGGTTTCGAACTGCTGCGCAAGATGGGGCTGCCCATCATCGGCCGGGACGTGGGCGGCCCGCGAGCCCGCAAGATCGTTTTTCAAAGCGGAACCGGGGAGACCCTGGTGGCCAAAGTGGACCGGGTCCGGGAATCGGACTGGTATCCCGGGGCGGCCCCCCGCAACTGATTCATAATAGGTATCGTACAATGAACCAATCATTTGAAAATATAGGGAATATCGGCGGAATGGTCCTGAACGAACCCATCGGCGGCCTAGTGATCGGGGACGCCGAGTTCGAAACCATCCGGCATCTGATCTACGAGCAGTTCGGGATCAACCTGACGGAACAGAAACGTTCCCTGGTGGCCGGGCGGCTGCAGAAAATGATCCGGGGCATGGGCTTCACCCGCTTCAGCGAGTACCTGGCCCACCTGGAAACAGACGCCAGTAAACAGTCGCTCCGGGATTTGATCAATCGAATTTCCACGAACCATACCTTTTTCTTTCGGGAAACGGCCCACTTCGATTATTTCTGTCAGACCGTGCTGCCGGAGTTGACCGGCAGGCTGAAGCAGCGTAACGCCCGCGACCTGCGGATATGGTCGGCCGGCTGCTCCAGCGGCGAGGAGGCCTACACCCTGGTGATGCTGATGAAAGAGTTTTTCGGGATGGATTATGGCCAGTGGGACGCGGGGCTTCTGGCCACGGATATTTCGACGGACGCCTTGGCCACGGCCTTGAACGGGATATACCCGGAAGAACGGACCTCGATGATTCCGTCGAATTTCAAGTCCCGATACTTCAAGAAGATATCGGAAGATCGCTGGGCCGTCGATCCGGCCTTGAAGCGGGAGATCATATTCCGGCGATTCAATCTGATGACCAAGACGTTTCCCTTCAAACAGCCGTTTCATGTGATTTTCTGCCGGAACGTGATGATCTACTTTGATCAGCCGACCCGGGAGGCGCTGGTCCAACGCTTTTTCGAATTCACGGCGCCGGGGGGCTATCTGTTTATCGGGCATTCCGAGTCTTTGAGGCGGGACGCCTGCCCGTACGATTACGTCATGCCCGCCGTTTATCGAAAGAGGGGCGAGTGATGGGACGTCCGATTCGGGTTCTGATCGTGGACGATTCGGCCCTGGTCAGGGATATTCTGTCCAAGGGGCTGTCCATGGACCCCGGGATCGAGGTCGTGGGCACGGCGCCGGACCCATACGTAGCTCGGGACAAGATCGTGGAACTCCGGCCGGACGTACTGACCCTGGACGTGGAGATGCCTCGGATGGACGGGGTGGACTTTCTCCGGCGGCTCATGCCCCAGTATCCGTTGCCGGTGATCATGGTCAGCGCGCTGACGGAGCGGGGCAAGCAGGTCACGCTGGAGGCGCTCGAATCGGGGGCGGTGGACTTCGTGACCAAGCCCAAGACGGACATGGCCCGGGGCTTGAACGCGATGCTCATGGAACTGAGGACCAAGGTCAAGATTGCCTCGACGGCCAATGTGTCCCATTGGAAGCACAAACGGGCGGACGCCTCCCGGCCTTCGCCCTTGCCGGCCCGGCGGGCGTTGGCCGAGTCCACGGACAAGGTCGTGGCCATCGGGGCCTCGACCGGCGGAACGGAAGCGATCCGTGAAGTGATTACCCGGTTCCCGGTGACGACGCCCGGGGTGGTCATCGTCCAGCATATGCCGGCCGGGTTCACCCGGATGTTTTCCGAGCGGATGAACGCGCTCAGCCTCATGGAGGTCAAGGAGGCGGAACACGGCGACCGGGTCATGTCGGGCCGGGTCCTGATCGCGCCGGGGGGACGGCACATGCGGGTCGTGCGTTCGGGCGGCATCTACCAGGTCCACGTCGAGGAAGGGCCGTTGGTCATGGGGCACTGCCCTTCGGTCGAGGTCATGATGCAGTCGGTGGCCGAGCACGTGGGGGCCAACGCGGTGGGCGTCATGTTGACGGGCATGGGACGGGATGGGGCGGACGGCATGGGGGCCATGCGCAAGGCTGGAGCCCGGACCCTGGCCCAGGACGAGGCGACCAGCGTGGTTTTCGGCATGCCCAAGGAAGCTTTCAATCGCGGCGGAGCCGAACGGCTGGTTCCACTTCATGATATCGCCAACATGGTACTAAACCTACTTTTCGGTAACGGAAAATGAGCTTGAATATTATCGGCATCGGTGAGTTTGGCGCCAGCAACACGGTGGGGACGACCATCAAGACCCTGGCTCTGGGGTCCTGCGTGGCCGTGATCCTTCTGCATCCCCCCACCCGATCGGTGGGCATGGTTCACGTCGCCCTGCCCGACTCCAGCATCAGCCCGGAGCGGGCCCAGGAGCGTCCGGGCTATTTCGCCGACACGGGTATTCCGGCCCTGCTCCGGTCCATGACCCAACTGGGCTGCAACCACAACGGCAAGGAATATATCGTCAAACTGGCGGGCGGGGCCAAAGTCATGGACCCGAACAACACGTTCAACATCGGAAAACGCAACGCCCTGGCCATCAAGAAGATTCTTTGGAAATACGGTCTGGGGGCCGTGGCCGAGGACCTGGGCGGCCATTTCAGCCGAACCGTGGCGGTCCATGTGGACACCGGCCGGGTCGTGTTGAGTTCTTCCGGGCGGCCGGACTGGGAAATATGAAGCAAGGAGTATAGGAACATGGCGAAAATACTGGTTGTTGATGACGACGAAAGCATCCGTTGGGTCTTGGCCCAACTGGTGGAACATATAGGTCATGCCGCGTTCAAGTGTCGAGACGGGCAGCGGGCCCTGGATGCGCTGATGGACAATCCGGACATCGAACTGATCATCACGGATGTGTCCATGCCCGGTATGGACGGAAGGACCCTGATCCGGAAGGTCCGGGCCCTGGAGGATTTTAAACGTCTGCCGATCATCATCATTTCCGGCGTGGTCGGTCCCAGGGAGATCGCCGACGTGTTGGACCTGGGCGCGACGGCCTTTTTGGCCAAGCCGGTTTCAGCGGGTGATTTGAATGAATACATCAAACGGTACATCGACCCCTCGTCGCAGTCCGCCCATGCCTGATGCGCGGGAAATCTCGGCCAGGGCGCGGAGCATCACGCCTTTGTCGTCGACCGCGACGCGGTTGATGGAACTGGTCGGAGACGAGGACCACGGCCTGGGAGACATCGTTCGCATTGTCGAATTCGATGCCGGGTTGACGGCCCAGATTCTCAAGGTGGTCAATTCGCCCGTGTTCGGGCTGCGGCAGCCCGTGGAAACCGTCCAGCGCGCCGTGGCTTATCTGGGTGAAAAAATGGTCGTGGGCATCGCCATCGGGTCCTGTGCGCCTCAGATCTTCCACCGGCCCTTGGAAGGGTATGACAGCGGGCCGGAGGACTTGTGGGAGCACAGCCTGAAGACGGCCATCGCTTCCCGGGAGCTGGCTTTGTTGGCCAAGTCAAAGGTCAGTCCCGAGGTCGCCTTCACGGCGGGCATTCTGCACGACATCGGCAAGTCGGTTCTTTCGTATTTTCTGCGTGGTCGAACCGAGGAGATGGTCCTTCGTTTCGAGCGGGGGGAGACCTCGGATTACATCCAGGGCGAAGAGGCCGTGGTGGGAACGAATCACTGCAAGGTCGGCCTGGAGATGGCTCGGCACTGGCGGCTGCCCGACCCGCTGCAAGGGGTGATTATGCACCATCATTATCCGGGCCGCGCCCTGGAGGGCTATCGGCCCCTGGTCTACACGGTCCACCTGGGCGACATGGTGGCCATGGCCAGCGGGGCCGGGACCGGAATCGACGCCATGGGCTATCGTCTGGACGGCGCATACAAGGATTTCCTGCTCGTGGATCGGGATGGCCTGGAGAAACTGGTCATGTCGGTCATCGTGGAGTTTGAAAGAGCCCGGGCTTCGATTTTCGGGAACTAGTACGGAGGTAACACTGTGAAACGAATCATTATCGCGGACGATTCGGGCACGGCCAGGATGTTCATCCGCCGGTGTTTCGAGATCGCCGGCTGCCGGGATGCCGAATTTATGGAGGCGTCTCACGGACGACAGGTGTTGGAGATATTGGAAAGCCAGTCCGCCGACATCGTCGTGACCGACCTGAACATGCCGGAGATGAATGGCAGAGAATTGTTGAGGCGAATCAAGGAGATGCCAGGATCCCGGGATATTCCGGTCATGGTCGTCACCAGCGCGGCCAACCCGGAAAAAGTACAGGAACTCGAGCGGATGGGTGCGTTTGCCATTCTAGGCAAGCCCCTTTCGCCGTCGAGTCTCTCCCCGGTCCTCAAGCCCCTGCTCGCTTCGGGGGAGGACAAGTCGTGAGCGAGTGGTCCCTGGAAATCGTGGAGGCGCTGCAGGAGGCCGTGGCCGAAACCATGGAAAGCATCGCCTTTATGGAGGCGTTTCCTTTGGAGGAGAGTCCGGCCGATACGGCGCCCGGCGATCTGCTCGGCTCGTGGATCGAGGTGAAAAACCCCGTCCAGGTCGGGCTGACCCTGCTGGTCCCACCCGAGCTGGCCATGGACATCACTCGCAGCATTTACGGTGTGGACGAGGATGTGATGTTTTCGGGAGTCGAGGCCCGGGACACGCTGGCCGAACTGGTCAATATCGTGGCCGGACGCTTTATGTCCAAGATTACCCCGGCCGATTTGACCTTTGAACTCGGCCTGCCTGAACGCTGTGATGTTCCCCCGGAGGCGGGAGGGGGGGTGTTCGTCGGAGTTTTCGACGTGGAAGGAGCGCGGCTGTTCCTTTACGTCCGAGGAAATTTGGGAGAAGCAAGGGGGCAGAATTGAGCGGCCGGGCCGGGCCCACCTGGGACGGTATCGGAACCGGGAATCCCGGCGAAAGTGAAAGGAGTTGGATTTATGCCCGAAAAAGACTTACGGATTCTGGTAGTTGACGACTTCGCCACCATGAGACGGATGATCAAGAACATTCTCAAACAACTGGGCTATACCCATATCGAAGAGGCGGACAATGGGCAGGCGGCCTGGTCCTTGCTGGAGACCCGGGAGATCGACCTGGTCATATCGGACTGGAACATGCCGACCATGACGGGCCTGGAACTGCTCAAGGCGGTCCGTAGCGATGAAAGGTTCAAGGACCTGCCTTTCATCATGGTCACGGCTGAAGGGCAGCAGGAAAACGTCATCGAGGCGGCCCAGAACAAGGTGTCGCAGTATGTGGTCAAGCCATTCAACGCGGACACGATCGCGGGCAAGATTGAAAGTGTCATTTGACCGGAGAGAAAACGAACGTCGGCCGGCGAGAAGGACCGGCCCTGGCCGGAAGACCGAGCTGACAGGCTATTTGGAGAACGATAGATGGACGTGAAATATATCAATCCGCTCTTGAGCGGAACCCGCAACGTATTTATGACCATGGCCCAGATCGACCTGACCCCTGGGAAGCCCTATCTGAAAAAGGACCGGGAGGCCCAGGGGGACATTTCAGCCATTCTGGGCCTCACGGGTGAAGTCGAGGGGTCCCTTAGCGTTTCGTGCACCCAGCAACTGATCTGCCAGGCCGTGACGAACATGCTGGGAGAGTTGTTCCAGGAAATCGACGACGACGTGAAGGACGCCATGGGCGAACTGGCCAACATGATCAGTGGAGACGCCCGCCGTATCCTGTCCGAGAACGGACTGACGATAAAGGGTGGCATTCCGACCATTATCTCGGGGACCAATCACGGCGTGAGACACTTCACTTCAGGGCCGGTGATCGCCATTCCTTTTGAATGCGCCTTCGGCCATCTGACGGTCGAAGTGGCCTTTAGTGCTTGAAATCGCGGGCCGGGTGGGTGCCGGAAAGTCCCGGCCCGGGACGAGGGGCCTTGGACCGGTGACCATGATCGAATCGATGGATGACAAGGTCTTGAAACAAGAACAGGTCGAAAAACCGATCCGGACCAGCCTGGCCGGGCCCGGCGGGGACCCGTCCGGCCTGGAGACCCTGCTTGGCTTGTTGGAGGATTTTGTCTGTATCTTCGACGAAAACGGCCGTCTGGTCGAGCATAACGCTTCGCTGAGGACCCACCTGGGCTTCGAACGGGCGGAACTGGACCGGATGACGATTTCAGACCTGTTTTTCCCGGAAGGCGATGCCGATGCGCCGGGGATACTGGGGGAACTCCGGTCCGGCCGGCGGCGGGTCGGCATCCTGACCTTGAGCGCCCGGGACGGCCATCGGATTCCGGTCGAGGTCCGTATGGCCAGGGGGCCTTGGCGAGGGCGAACGGTCTGGTTCGGGCTGGCTCACGACATATCCGATCGCAAAGCGGCCCTGGACCCCCCCGAGGCTTCGGAGGCCCGTTTTCGGGAGGCCCTGGAAAACGCGCCCGTGGGCCTGATTCGATTTTCGGCCGATGGGTCCACATGGCGGACCAACGGGGAACTGGCCCGGATGCTGGGCTACGACTCGCCCGAGGAACTGGAGTCCTGCGCGGAGGGGCTTGCCTCGACGATTCTGGGCGAAGAGGCCGGTGGCTGGCAGGATGAAGTTTCGGGACGGGACTGGGTCCGCTCGGAAAAACGGCTGGCCGGGAAATCCGGCCGGGAGGTCATCGCCCGGATTCTTTCCCGGGGCATCCGGGACCGGGATGGCAAGCTGAAGTATCTCGAGGCCTTTGTCGAAGACGTGACCCGGCGGCGGCAGGTCGAGAGCGACCTTCGGGCCAGCCACGGCCGTTTTCTACGGCTCATGGATGCGCTCGATGACCTGGTCTACGTCGTGGACGAAGATTCGAACGAGGTCCTGTTCGCCAACCAGACGGTCAAGGACCAGTTCGGGGCGGACGCGATCGGCCGAAAGTGCTGGGAAATTCTTCAGCCCGGCAACCAGGGGCCTTGTTCGTTCTGCCGTCGGGCGGCCAGGGCCGAGTCGGAAGATTCCGGCTCCGAGGCGCACCAATGGGAGTTTCAGAACGAATGGACCGGTCGGTGGCTGTCGTGCCGCAGCCGGGCTCTGACCTGGGGTGGAGAGGGGGCGGTTCGTCTCGAGATCGCCAGCGACATCACGGACCACAAGCAGGTCACGGCGGTCATGGCCGGACAGCTGAATTTCCTGAGAACCCTGATCGACACCATCCCGAGCCCGATATTTTTCAAGGACGCCGAGGGCCGCTACCTGGGCTGCAACCGTTCCTTCGAGGCCTTGAAGGGCATGAATCAAACGGACATCATCGGGAAAAGGCCTTCCGAGCTGTCCTCTTTCGAAGGCCGCCTGGGTTACGAGGAACGGGACCATCAACTCATCGAGAATCCCGGAGTGCAGATATACGACGCCCGGGTCCAGGCTTCGGACCGCCGAATTTTGGACGTGGTTTCGTACAACGCGACGTTCGAGGACGCCGAGGGCCGGGTGGCCGGCATGGTCGGGGTGATTCTGGACGTCACCGAGCAGAAGAAAATCCAGGAGGAACTGGAGCAGGCCAAGACGAAGGCCGAGCGATATACCCGGGAACTTCAGGCCGCCCTCGATGAATCGGAAAGGCTGCGCCAGGATATCGAGGTGGCCAAGGAGCAGGCCGAGGCGGCCAACCAGGCCAAGAGCCTGTTTCTGGCCAACATGAGCCACGAAATCCGGACGCCGCTCAACGGTCTGATCGGCATGACCAACCTGATGAGGGAAACCGAACTTTCCCCGATGCAGAAGGAGTTCATGTCCATTCTGACCAGCTCGGCCAATTCCCTGCTCAACGTGATCAACGATATTCTGGACTATTCGAAGATCGAGGCGGGCAAGCTGGAGATCAGCGAAGGGCCGTTCGAACTGCATCAACTGGTATCCGATACAGTGGATATGTTTGCCCCGAAGGCCTGGGAAAAGGACCTGGAGGTCTGTCTGCGTTACCAACCGGGCCTGGGACGCCATTATATCGGTGATTCGAGCCGGGTGGGCCAGATTCTGATGAATCTGGTCAGCAACGCCATCAAATTCACGGACAAGGGGCATGTCCTGGTGGACGTTCAGGGGATGGTGGGCGAGGAAGACCGGCACTGGATACGTATCCGGGTCCAGGATACGGGGCCGGGCGTACCCGATGACAAGCAGGAGCTGATCTTCGAACGCTTCGCCCAGGCCGATTCGTCCACGACCCGAAACTTCGGAGGCACGGGGTTGGGGCTGTCCATTTCCCGGAAACTGGCGGAAATGATGGGGGGCGACATTCGGGTCAGGAGCCGGCCGGGCAAGGGCTCGGTCTTTACCCTCAGCCTGCCCGTGATGCTGGACGCCGAGGCCGAACGGATCGCGCCGGAGCCGATCGGGATCGGAGGCTTGTCGGGTTCCCGGGTCATGATCGTGGATGACAATCCGGTCAACCGCCGTATTTTTATCGAGTACCTGACCAACATGGACCTGGAGGCCGACGCGGTGGCCACAGGGCAGGCGGCCCTGGTGGACCTGAAGTCCGCCCGGGATATCGGGAAACCGTACGAACTGGTGCTCCTGGATCACCGGATGCCGGTCATGGACGGCGAAGCCCTGGCTTCGGCCATCAAGACCGAAGCTGGAATGGGCGATCTTCCACTGATCATGCTGACCTCGGCCGCTCAACTGGGCCAGGCCGGCATTTTGAAATCAGTGGGCATATCCGCCTGCCTGATCAAGCCGGTTGATCAGAACAAGCTGGCCGAGACCATCAGACGGGTTCTCGGGGGCGAGTCGGGGCAGGGCCGGGAACTGGGCGTGATGGCGGGGGCTTCTCCGCCCAAGGTCGAACCCGGGGAAGCGGGGACGGATCAGGGGCGTTTCGGCGGACTGTACGTGCTTCTGGCCGAAGACAACCCGGCCAACCAGAAGGCGGCCGGCTGGATGCTGGAAAGGCTGGGCTGCGTCGTGGACGTGGCCCAAAACGGCCGGGAGGCCTGCGAGATGGTCCAGGCCAACTCGTACGACCTGGTCTTCATGGACCTCCAAATGCCGGAAATGGACGGTCTGGCCGCCACGGCCCGCATTCGCGAACTCGAGAAGGGACCGGATCGTCTGCCCATTGTCGCCATGACCGCCAACGTGCTTCAGGGAGACCGGGACCGGTGTCTGGCGGCCGGGATGGACGATTATATCGCCAAGCCGTTCAGCAAGAAAAACCTGCTGGACGTCATGCGATCCTGGACCCGCGGCAAAAAAGAACGGCCTTCCGACCTTAAGCCGGCTTTGATCCCGCCGCTGGAACAACAGGCCGGCCATCCCGTATTCGACCTGGACGGCGCCCTGGAACGGTTCGACGGCGAACCCCGAATTCTAAGGGACGTGATCGCCCGGTTTCTGGGCCAGGCGCCGAAGCACCTCGACGTGATCGTCAAGGGCTTGGAGGACAGAGACCCGGAACTGATGGGCCAAGGCGCCCATTCCCTCAAGGGGAGCGCGTCATTCGTCGGGGCCGAGCGGATCAAGACGATGGCGATGCAACTGGAAATCGAGGCCCGGGCCGGCCGTTGCGGAGACGCACCGGAGCGGCGCCGGGCCTTCATAAATGAGCTGGAGGCGTTCAAAGCCGCGGTGGAACAATGGGAACGGGACCGGTCCCAGCCGACCGACGGGCCCGACCGGGCGTCCACGGACGCGGAACGTCTCCGGAGAGAAACATGAAACCATCCCGTCGGGCAACCCGAGACCGAAGCACATCGTTTCCTGATTCGGAAGGAACGCCGGTCGATGGGGGAAAGGGTCGGGAATCACTATAATGAAAACCCTGGTCGTTGACGACGACAGCGCGAGTCGTTTCGCCCTGGAACTGTTCACCCGAAGCATGGGCCATGAAGTCCTGGTGGCGGCCGACGGAAAAGAAGCCTGGGACTGCTGGAGAAACGAAAGGCCTCGAATCGTGGTCACGGACTGGATCATGCCCGATCTGGACGGCATCCAGTTGTGCTCCGCCATCCGAAAAAACGAGGGCGATGATTACACGTACATCATCATGGTTTCCACCCAGGACCGGAAGCGGGAGATTATCGCCGGCTTCCAGGCCGGAGCGGACGACTACATCACCAAGCCCTTCAACCGCGAGGAACTGGTCGCCCGCCTCAAGGTGGGGGAGCGGGTCCTCAATCTTCAGACCAAGGACCTGCTCATATTCGCCCTGGCCAAACTGGCCGAGTCGCGGGACACGGATACGGGAAGTCATCTGGAACGAATCCGCCATTATTCCCGGGTGTTGACCGAGACCATCGCCGAGCGTCTGGGTGCGGAAACCGGATGTGACCGCCTGTTTATCGAAAACATCTTTCTGACCAGCCCCTTGCACGACGTGGGCAAGGTGGGCATTCCGGACCGGATTCTGTTGAAGCCGGGGCCTTTGGACGATGCGGAATTCGAGATTATGAAACAGCACACGGTGATCGGGTACCGGACACTCCGGGAAGCGCTGTTGAAAAATCCCAAGGCCGGCTATTTGCGGATGAGCGCCGAGATCGCCCGGTCTCACCACGAACGTTACGACGGCCGGGGGTATCCGGACCGTCTGGCCGGTGAGGACATTCCTTTGAGCGCCCGGATCGTGGCCTTGGCCGATGCCTATGACGCGATCCGCTCCAAGCGGGTTTACAAGGAGGCCCTGGATCACGAGACCGCGGCCTCGATCATTGGTAAAGACGCGGGCAGTCACTTCGATCCCATGGTGGCCGAAGCCTTTTTCCTGGCCGAGGATCGTTTTCTGTCCATTCACGACGCGTTTCAGGAACCGGGGGTGTCCCAGCGGAACGATAACCCGGGTTCGATCACGTTCAAGTCCAGTTCTTCGGAAGATTGAAACTGGTCTGGTATTAGGCCCGGTCAACGGGGGCGACCGGAATCTGTTCGCAATATTTTCGATAGGGCGGGCCATGAATCGAGGAGGTTTGACATGCCGAAACTGACAAAAGGGATGACCATCAAGAAAAAGATGGTGTTGATGGGCTTGGGCGTTATAGTGATTTTAGGCGTACTGGCCGGGACCAACGTGAAGAGCTACCAGGCCGTCAACGGGGCCATGGCCGTCAACACGGTTCAAACGGACTACATGAAGGCGGCCCAGGACATGAAGGCGGCCCAGCTCGAGCTGGTCCAGGCCGCGCTGGACTCGATGATCAAAAAGAACGAGGGGCGGGTCTCGGAAGAGCGGATGGAACGGATCAAGCAGGCGGAATCGTTCCTGACCCGGCATCTGCCGGAACTCACGAGCAACGCCACCTCGGCGGAGGATAAAAAGGCGGTCCGGGCGGTCGCCGATGGCCTGGAGAGCCTGAAAGATTTGATTAAGAGGCGGATGGTCGAGCTGATCGAAGGCAGCGCTTTGCGGCTGGGTGAAATCGAGCAGGAGTTTACAAAGCTGCACCATACGATCCAGGTGACTTCCCGTAACCTGGAAGAGTCCCTGGTCAAGATGGAAGCCGCCATCGAGTTCAAGCTCCTTATGGCCCAGGAACCGGAAAAGATCGAGAAGATCAAGGCGGCCGGCGAGAGGCTCTTTTCGATGCGAATGGCCGCGACCCGGCTGGTCCTGGCGGGCAGCGATTCGATCATTGAAAAAGACAAGGGCCTGGTCAGCGCGGCCAACTCGCAAGCGATCAAGGAGAGCGTCGTATTTCTCGAGGAGGGCTTCAAGGTGGTTTCGGCCTTCGCGGAGGACGACGAGGACAAGGCGAGCATGGACCAGATGGGCCAGGAAATGAAAAAACTGATCCAGTTGGTCCAGTCCGATCTGCCCGGGAAGATTCAGAGCGCTCCGCTGGAGAAAAACCGGATCATCAAGGACTTTGACGATATCATCCAGGACATGGGCAGCCAGGCCGGTTATGTCGCCGAGCAGCTTGATCGGATTATCGTTTCGAGCCGGAAAGAGGCGGAGAACGCGGGGCTGCGGCTCCAGGCCGCCCAGGAGTCGTCCTTGTGGCAGGGCGTGGGCGTATTCCTGATCGCGGTCCTGGTCATCATTCCGGTCTTTTTCTTCTTTGCCCGAGGGATTCTCCGGCCGATGTCCCGAGGCGTGCGGTTCGCCGGGGCCCTGGGCCGCGGGGACCTGTCTCAGCGGCTGGAATCGACGAGCCGGGACGAGATCGGGCAGTTGGCCGAAGCGCTGAACAAGGCGGCAGACAGTCTGGAGGGCAAGGCTCATCTGGCGGAAAACATCGCCGACGGGGACTTGCGGGTCACGGTGGACCTGGCTTCCGAGCAAGACTCGCTGGGCAAGTCCCTGCAGGAAATGACCGACAAGCTCAACCAGGTCTTCAGCATGGTCACCGAGACGGCTTTTCAGGTGTCCGACAGTTCGACCCAAGTGGCGGATTCGAGCCAGTCGTTGTCTCAGGGGGCCACGGAACAGGCGGCCTCACTGGAAGAAATTTCCAGTTCCATGACCGAACTCGGTTCCCAGACCCGGGTCAACGCGGAAAACGCGACCCAGGCCAGTCAGCTCGCCCGGGAGGCGAAAGGGGCGGCCCAGAAGGGCAACGACCAGATGAGCGAGATGATCACGGCCATGAAGGAAATCAATGATTCGAGCCGGGAGATTGCCAAGATCATCAAGGCCATCGATGACATCGCCTTCCAGACCAATCTTCTGGCCCTCAACGCGGCCGTGGAGGCGGCCCGGGCCGGTCAGCACGGTAAGGGATTCGCCGTGGTGGCCCAGGAAGTGCGCAACCTGGCCGGTCGGAGCGCCAAGGCGGCCGCGGAGACGGCCGAGTTGATCGAAAATTCGGTCAAAAGGGTCCAGGCCGGTTCGGACATCGTGAACCGGACCGCGGCGGCGCTCGGGGAAATCGTCGGAGGGGCCAGCAAGGTGACCGACCTGGTGGCCGAGATCGCCGCGGCCAGCAACGAACAGGCCGAAGGGATCGCCCAGATCAACCAGGGGCTCAACCAGGTGGATCAGGTCACCCAGCGCAACACGGCCAGCGCGGAAGAGACGGCCTCGGCGGCCGAGATGCTTTCGTCTCAGGCCGATCAGCTTCGCAAACTGACCACCTCCTTCCGGCTCCGGGGCGATAACGGTGACGCGGAGGCCTGGTTGGCGTCAGAACACGAGGAACCGGAGCAACTTGAAATGGACGAATCCGAAGACGCGCCAAAAGAAGAATGGGGGCGGCCGCTGAAAGCCGCCGGGCTCGTGGCCTGGGACGAGGAATCCGAAAAGGGATGATTCGTTGACATGAAATGGAACAAGGGGGCGTCTGCCCGCAGCGCGGGCTTTCGCCCCCTTGTTCATGGCAGGCCGGGCATGGGGCCCGGGGGCATCCCCTGCTTGAAGAACGGAACAACCGGCGCAACGATTCAGTGGTTGGCGGCAACATAGGACCGCCCTGCCGGGGCCTTTGGCACTTATATCCCGAGCCGGAATCCCGATGGGACGGAAAACGCCGTGGTCTCGACCGTCTTGAAGGGTGATACGTTTTATGGCCGCGCCTTTGTGGTCAACCAGTGGTATCTGACCGCGTACGAACCGATCAAGGACGATTCCGTCAAAATCCTCGGTATTTTATATGTCGGCGTGGCCCTCGAAAAACAACTGGCCGGCCTCAAAAAGGATTTGGCCAACTATGCCATTGGCAAGACGGGCTATATTTACGTTCTGGACAGCAAGGGCCAGTATGTCATCTCGAAGAACAATGAAAGAAACGGTGAAAACCTGTGGGACGCCAAGGATAGTAACGGGCGATACATCATCCGGGAAATCGTCGCGACCGCCAAAAGCGGCCGCGAGGGACAGATCGATTTGGTGCGTTATCCCTGGCAGAACAAGGGAGAAATGACGCCCCGGGAGAAAGTGACCGCAGTGTCGTATTTTCAACCATTGGATTGGGTGATCGGCACCAGCGCGTACGAAAGCGAACTCAATGAGGTCGCCAAGGATATTAAAATTTTCATTGCCGGCATGCTGCAATGGGTATTGGCGGCCACGGTGCTCATTTTAATCATGGGCGGGCTGGCCTTTTATGTCATTTCCCGCCGAATCGTCAATCCCAAACTCATGATTGCCAGACAGGCCCAGATGTTTGCCCGAGGTGAAATCGAGGTGGACGAAAACGACCGGCGGTCCGCGTCAGGCATTTTGAACCGAAAGGATGAACTGGGGCAGATCGGCCGGGTTTTCGAACAATTGAAAGAATATTTGCTGCACAAGACCCGTGAGGCGAACCAGATTGCACAAGGGGTCCTGGCCCTGGACATCAATATGGCCTCTGAAGAAGATGCCTTGGGTCAGTTGTTCCAGCAGATGACCGACAGCCTGAATACCGCCCTGGTGTCCGTCAAGGGCACGGCCAGTCAGGTAGCCTCCGGAAGTGGACAGATATCCTCGTCCAGCCAAAATCTATCCGATGGGACCGGCAGACAGGTCGCTTCCATCGAGGAGATTACCGCTTCGATGAAACAGTTGTCCGACCTGTCGCGGAAGAATGCCGATACCGCCACCGAGGCCAACCATATCATGACGGAAGCCAGAAACGCCGCGGAAGGCGGGACGGCCAGAATGGAGGAACTAATCACCGCCACGGCGGAAATGAATGAGTCCAGCAAGGAGATCGCCAAGATTATCAAGGCCATCGATGATATCGCCTTTCAGACGAATCTGTTGGCCCTGAACGCGGCCGTGGAAGCGGCCCGGGCCGGAAGACACGGCAAGGGATTCGCTGTCGTCGCCCAGGAGGTCAGAAACCTGGCCGGCCGCAGTGCCAAGGCCGCTCAGGAAACCGCCGAACTGATCGATGGTTCGGTGAAAAATATCGAAAATGGCAATGAATTGGTCCATCAGACCGCGGAAGCACTGGGCAAAATTGTGGACGGGATCACCAAGGTCACCGGCATCGTCGAGGAAATCACCTCCGCCAGCAACGAACAGGCCGAAGGGATCGCTCAGATCAATCAAGGGTTGAGCCAGGTCGAAAATGTCACCAATCAAAATGCAGCCAATGCCGAAGAGACGGCCGCGGCCGCCGAGGAATTGTCCGCCATGGCAAGCCAGCTCCGCCAGTTGGTGTCCCGTTTCAAGTTGAACGGCCAAAGCATGGAAACGATCGACCCACAAGGGATAGACGACGGTTATACGCCTCGGCGACTGACCCAGAATCATTTTGAACGAGACGAGTAGCCGGTTCCTTTAGCCCGATTGCCCGGCGCCGGCATCAGGCATTCATGAGGCGCCGGGAGCGGGGTTCGATTATTCATGTATCGGCCCCGTATTTCCGGAGGAAGAATCGTGGATAATCAAAACAGGAGAAAGGCGGCGAATATGAAAGCGTTATTACAATCGATTATTGTGGTAATCTTTTTATTGACTGTTTTTTCATGTCCATCCGGGTATGCGGCCAATCTTTCACCGGACTGTCCATGCTATGCGTCCATCAACAAGATCGCTCTCGCCTACCAAAACGACCGGAAGTTCCGATTTTTAATAGACATGGCCTTCGAGGACATGCGGCAGTTGCCCGAGGGCTACCGGGAAGGCGGGAATCCCTGGATCGGGAAGGGGTTTGCGGATTTGACCCGCTTCATGCAGGAATGGTGCACCTTTCTGCCCCTGGCCAAGGGCAGCTCGGACGACGGCCTGCGTTACATCGAGCAGATGGATTTTTTTGCCTATAACAATCCCCTGGGGCGAATTGCTTTTCAAACTTCACCGGGCCGGGAACTGTTTCGGCAGTTTGCGGTGGAGCGGGGCGCCTTTCTGGACCGTCCGGCCTCGACCCAATGTGTCGAAAAATGGCTCGAGGACCCGAGAATCGAGAAACAGGATTATGCGCTGCCCGATCCGAATTCACCGGACGGAGGATTCAAGTCCTACAACGAGTTCTTTTCACGATCCCTGAAAAATCAGGCCGAGACTCGTCCTCAAACCATGCCGGCCCTCGACTACATCATCGCCGCGCCGACGGACGCCTTGATGAATTCGATTCCCGTGAGAATCGTGGATGCGAAGACCCGGCTGAGGACCAAGGGCACGCAGGAACTGAACATCGAACAGCTCCTGGACGGTTCCGGGCATTGGCGGAAGTTCGTCGGAGGCACGGCCCTTTCCTGCATTCTGATGCCCAACACCTATCATCGGTACCATGCCCCGGTCAGCGGGCGGGTCATCGAGACCCGGCTTGTGGAAGGCGCCTTGCTGGGCATGGAAGACTTTCCGGGTTTTGTGCCCAGGAGCGGCAACGTGGGGTACGACGGCGCGGACTTCAGTGCCTTCGAAAACTACCGGCGCGGCTATTTCATCATCGATACGGGCAAATACGGACTGGTGGCCGTGGTGCCCGTCGGACTCAGCACGGTGGGGTCGGTCATATTTGAAGACAGGTTCCTCAAGGCGACCGGGCCGGTTGCGGTCACCCGGGGAGACGAACTGGGGCATTTTCTGTACGGCGGCTCGCTGGTCATTCTCGTTTTCGAACCGGGCCGGTATCAATCCGACGCCATACAGGTGCGGCTGGGCAATCAGATCGGCACGTTCGACACGAACGTCAACGAATGAAGCCGGAGCCGAATTCCGTCACCACCGGCAAGGGGCCTTCGGATTGCCCGAAGGACCCTTGCCCGTCAGGAAGTCCGGGCAGGATGCATGGGCGACGGCCCGGTCTTCCGCTTCATGGTCGTGGGAATTCGGCTCCAGACTCTCCGGGGGCGACGTCTTCCTCCCGGACCCGCTGAGGCGCTTTTTCAACCCCACAGCCATTGAAAAATCCACAAGGCGGACATGCCGGCGACCAGAGTCAGGAGGATGCTCCGGGTTCTCCAGGCCACGAACGAGGCGACCAGGCCGGCCCAGAGGCGATGGCTGCCCGGGTCCACGGCTATCTGCCCTTTTGACAGGACCAGAGCGGGCCAGACCAGGGCGGACAGCACGGCCGGCGGGATGTATTGGAGCATATGCATCACGGCCGGCGGAAAATTCACCCGGCCGAACAGGTAGATGAATGAGAACCGGATCAGAAAGGTCCCCAGGCCCACGGCCAACAGCAGACCCCATATCCAGTATGCGTCCGTCATTTTTTCCTCCAGCCCCAAAGTGAACCCACGATTATCCCGATCAGAGAGGCGGCGACCATGCCGATGTTGTAGGGCAGCCCGGCCAGCAGGACCGCGGCCAGACCGGCGCACAGGGCGGCCGCCCCGGAGGCTCGGTCTTTGACGGCCGGGATCAGGAGCGCGAGAAACATGAGCGGCACGGCGAAATCCAGCGACCAGCCCGGCGGCACGCGGGCCCCCACGGTGACCCCCGCCAGGGTGGAGGCCTGCCAGACCGCCCACAGCGACATTCCGGCCCCGGCGTAGTAAAAGGCTTTTTCGCCCAAGGCCATGGGCCGTTGATAGCGGATGATGGACACGGCATAGGCCTGGTCGGTCAGGAAATAGGACAAGGCCGCCTTCCACCCCAGCGGTAGGCCCCGGAAATGGGGGGCCAGCGAAGCGCTGTACATGGCCATGCGCAGGTTGATGATCAGGGCCGTCAGGGTGATGACCAGGGCGGGGGCCCCCCGGCCCAGGAGGTCCATCATGGCCAGTTGGGCCGCGCCGGCGAAGATGACGAACGAGGGCGCAAAAGCCTGCAGGGCAGGCAGTCCCACGCCGGCCGCGCCGACTCCGGCGACGATGCCGAACGGAATCACACCCAGCATCAGAGGGGCCACGGCCCGGGCCCCGGCCAGAAACGGTTCGAACGGCGCAAAGGTTTCAGGGGTCTGGTCCGTATCGGTCACGGTGGTCATGCGCTTCGGCCACATGGAGGACACCTCGTGATAGGTACAATAATGACAATATTGGGCTCGGACTTTCCGAGCGGGGCCTTGATATAAAAAGTCAAGGTCGATCCATTCATAACTTGACAAATCCGTCCGAGTCAATGTATTAATTGTCACCATGACAAAATACAGTCCCCAGCCGTTGCCCCCGGGGCCCCTGTACCAGGCCATTGTCCAGGCCCTGGCCCGGGACATCCGGGCCGGAACGCTCAAGCCGCTGGACCGGCTGCCGACTCACCGGGACCTGGCCGACGATCTGGGAGTGACCGTGGGCACGGTGACCCGGGCCTACAAGCTGGCCCAGCGTCGCGGCTTGATTCGGGGCGAGGTGGGGCGGGGCAGTTATGTGGCCGGGCCAGGCTCGGACGTTTTGCCCCAGCACGAGATCACGACCCTGCCGCCGGAAGTGCTGGACCTGCGGCTGAACCTGCCGCCGTACGACCGGGGGCCCGACCTGAATCAGGTCTTGGAACGGATGAGCCGGGGAGGGGACCTGGCCGAACTGCTGAAATATCAGCCTTCGGCCGGCATGCCCAGGCACCGGGCCGCGGGCGCCGCCTGGATTCGCATGTGCGGCCTGGAGGTGGGGGCCGACGAGGTGGTCATCTGCAATGGTGCCCAGCATGCCATTTTGACGGTGTTGACCGCCCTGGCGCGCCCGGGCGACACGGTCCTGGCCGAGGCCCTGACCTATCCCGGGGTCAAGACGTTGGCCGGCATCCTGGGCTTGCGGCTGGAACCGGTGGCCATGGATGAGGAGGGACTGATCCCGGAGTCTCTGGATGCGGTCTGCCGGCGCCGGAAGGCGCGGGTGTTGTACTGCATGCCCACGCTCCACAACCCCACCACGGGGACCCTGTCGGAAGCCCGCCGCCGGGAGATCGCCCGGTTGGCCGAATTCCACGATCTGTACATCATCGAGGACGACGTCCATCGGCTGCTTCCCCGGGAAGTCGCGCCCCCGGTGGCGGCCTTCGCCCGTCGGCGGACCTTTTACATACCCGGCATTTCAAAAACCCTGGCCGGCGGGTTGCGGATCGCCTATCTGACCGCCCCCCGAAAGTTTCAGGAGGCCCTGACCCGAGGCATCGCCGCCACGACGTGGCTGGCGCCGCCGCTGATGGCGGAGATCGCGGCGATCTGGATCGAAGACGGCACCGCGCTTCGGACTCTCGAGAACAAACGCGAGGAGGCGGCCGTGCGGCAGGAGATGGCCGCCCGGATTCTGGGTTCGCATGTCGGCCGGCGGGGAACGGCCGCTTATCATTTGTGGCTGGAACTGCCCGCGCCCTGGCGCGGCAGCCAGTTTGCCGAGGAAAGCACCCGGGCCGGGGTTTCGGTGCTGCCCGCCGAACTGTTCACTGTGGGACACGCCCAGGCGCCCCAGGCCGTGCGGGTGTCCCTGACCGCCGCCCCGGACCGGGCCGTCTTGAACGCCGGGCTCCGCCGACTGGCCGAACTGCTCGATCGCCCGCCCGAGCCGGCGCCGTTCATCCTCTGATCCGCCGCCTATCCGTATCCGGCCGTACGGCCGGCCCCCCCCCGACCTCACGGCCAAGACAGGCGGTATCTGGCTCAGCCCTCGCGACGTTCCCTGTAAATATCCATGATCGCGGCCATGTAGTCCTTTTGGGGGACCCACTGGTGGGCTTCGTCCTTCTTTTGGAGCCTGATGGCCTCGAACTCGCAAGTGACCACGCAGAGGCCGCAGCCGATGCAGCGGTCCGGATCGACCCGGGAGAAGTCCTCCACGGTGATGGCGTCCATCTGGCAGCGGGTCTCGCAGATGCCGCAGGCCGTGCAGGCCGCTTCATCGACCACGGCAAAGTAGTTGCTGTTGGCGTACCGGGCCGGCTTGTCCATCTTTCTGTACATCGTCAGGGGCTTGCAGCAGCAGCCGCAGCACATGCACATGCCCCCCGGGTTCTGGGTCGACCCGGCCTGGATCACCAAGGCGGACTCGACGCTCTGTTTCAGGATCGCCAGGGCCTCGTCCTGATCGATCCGGCGGGCCAGACCGTTGTCCACGTAAAAGTGGGTGGCGCCGCCGAACTGAAGGCAGACTTCCAGGGGCCGGTCGCAGGGCTGGCCCTTGACCTCGCTGATCTTCCGGCACATGCACTCGGCCACGGAGATGAGCTGATTGGACCGGATGATGGCCTCGGCGCTTTCGTAGGGCATGACCTCGGTGTTGTTTTGAACGGTCTTTTCGACCGGGATGGTCCGCAGTTCCCGGGTCCGGCCCTTCAGCCAGGTATGTTCCATCAGAATGGAATCAAAGGCATCGAGGTCCTCGATCATCTCCTTGGTGAAGCGCTTGACCTGAAACTCCAGGATACCGACCATGAAGGGCGCGGCCATGAACTTGTGCGCCCCGGCCTTGCCCGTGCGCATGATCTGGCCCTTCCGGGACATGTCCATCAGAAAGGCCTCGGTCTCGGCCGGGTCCTTGCCGATCCGCGCGGCGATGTCGGCGGCGGCTTCGGGCAGGGGTTTGAGTTGCACGGCCATCTCGGCCTCTTCGGGCGAGAAGATATGCCGGAGCACCTTGAGTTCCAGGCCGGTACCCGTGTTGGTCGGGTAGCGTTGGGGCAGGGTGTCGAGGTGTTCGGCCAGTTTTTGATAGACGTCGTCGGTCATGGTTTTTGTTCCTCCATATACATGAGCTTGGGGTTCATTTAACGGGGTCGGGTTTTCATTCCGCCGCTTCCACCCGGCAGGGCACGAAGCGGTGAATGGGCGTGCCCAGGGGATCGCGATGGGTGTTCCTGGTCAGGCGGTTGGCATTGATGCCGTATACCCGGCCGTCGTAGACCAGGCCGAAACCATGGGGAATCAGGACCGTGCCCGGGCGGACCTGGGCGGTCACCTGAAGTTCGCCCGTTTCGGAGGCCGCTTCGGTGGTCACGCGGACCTGCTGTCCGTCGGAGAGTCCCATGCGTTCGGCGTCCTCGGGGTTGACGGCCACGGTGCAGGCCCGTTTGCCCCGGTTCCACTCCGGGTTTCGCATCAGGGTGTTGGCGTTGTAGTCCATGTGCCGGCCGGCGTTGAGGATCAGGGGGAATTCGTCCGTCATCCGCAGGTCCGCCGCTTCGCTCGCCGCGTCCAGGTTTTTAAGCCGCCCTTCCATTTCCGGGATGTAGACCTCGATTTTGCCGGAAGGCGTCTTGAGGCCGGCCATGGGATTTTCCGAGTCCGCCCGGGCGACCCACAGGCCCTGGGGGCTGTCCAGGATGGCCTGGAAGATGCGGTCGCCCATGTCGGGCCCGGGCTGGAAACCGGCCCGGGCCGCATGTTGGTAAAAGGACTTGGGCGCGGTCATGAGCATGCCCCAGAGCGCGGCCAGGTTGGCGCTGTCCCATTCCCGGCCCAGGGTCTGGGCCAGGACGAAGGGCATGGCCCGCATGGCCCTGGGTTCCGAGGCCGCCCAGGCCATCAGTCTGGCCCCGAAGGCCAGGCGGTCGCCCCGGGCGGCCTGGCGCAGCTCGTCGGGAATGTCGGGAATCAGCCCCAGCCTGTCGGCCAGCCGGGTGAAAATCTGCCCGGCCTCGAGGCATTCTCCCGGCGGATCGACCACGGGCCGGCGCATCTGGAAATACGTTCCGGGATAGGTCCAGGGGAAAAAGGTGCCGTCCCAGCATTCATAGTAGGTGCGGCAGGGCAGAACGTAGTGGGCCAGCCGGGCCGTTTCGTTCATGACGATTTCGTTGACGACCAGCAGGTCCAGCCTGGCGAACGCCTTTTCATGGGCCGTGGTGTCCGGGTAGGCCCGGAGCGGATTGCAGGCGCTGACATGGACCGCCCGAAGACGCTCGGGATGATCGCTCAGGATTTCTTCGGGCATGGCCGCGGGCGGGAAGGAGCCGGCCGCCACCGGAGGCAGACCCGTGGCCAGGGCGCGCCAGGTCTTGGGGTCGCGCTCGTCCGCATGCCGGCCCATGGGGGCCATCATGGCCGGAATGACGTTTCCTCCGCGAACCCCGAACACGCCGCAGACGGCGCAGAGAACGGCCATGACGTATGAATTGAGGGTGCTGTGCCGACCCATGTAGATGCCCAGGTCCGGATGGATGCACCACGGTTTCGTGGCCAGTATCTCGCAGACGCGGCGGACCGGATCGTAGTCGAGCTCGCAGACCTCCAGGGCCGCCCGCACGTCAAAGCCATCGAAACAGGAGCGTATGGTTTCGAACCCGTCCACATACCGATCGAGGTAGTCTTTCTTTTCCCAGCCGTTTTCGAGGATGATGGCGATCATGGCCTTCATCAGCAGGGCGTCGGTTCCGGGCCGCACGGGCAGATGGATGTCGGCAATGGCCGCGGTTTCGCTCCGGCGGGGATCGACCACGATCAGCATGCGCTCCGGGTCCTTGGAGAAGCCTTTGAGCACCTTTCTCGCCCGGGGCATCTGGTGGCTCATCATGCCGTTCCAGCCCCAGCCCACCAGGACCTCGGCCCGATGTTCATCCGGAATCGCCAGCAGGTACTGCTTGCCCAGGACCCGGCCGTTGACCCACCAGGCGCCGCTGAATTCCTGACCGGCGGAGCTGTAGAAATATTGGGACCCCAGGCCGCCCAGCAGGCCCAGGCCGAAGGCGCCCTCAAAATGTCCGCCCTGGGCGCTGGCGCCCATGTAGGCCAGGCAACGCGGGCCGTACTCGTCAACCAGGGCCCGCATTTTGGCGGCGATCTCGTCAAGGGCCTGGTCCCAGGAGATCGGCTCGAAGCCCTGGCCGGCCCTTTTCAGCGGCTGGGTCAGGCGCTCTCCGGGGTACTGATGGTAGATGACGTTGAGCCCTTTGCGGCAGACGTAGCCTTGGCTGCGCGGGTTGTCCTTGTCCGGCCGAATTTTAGTCATTCGGCCGTCTTCGACCAGCGTTTCCAGTCCGCAGTTCTGGGCGCACAAAACGCACCCGGTCTTTTTCCATTCACCCATGGAAGCCTCCTGAAAACCCGGGTTGAAATGAATCAATCGGTCTGGATGATAGGCGTCCTTACTCGTAAAGCGCCCGGAGCTCCGGGCTCAGGGACGCGATATGCGCCTTGGCCTGATCGGGCGAAACCGCATCCAGAGCGCCATCCTCCCGTTGGATAACCACGCCGCTTTTGACGATCATCCGATAGCGCCGCTTTCTGACCGGGACGTCCGGATGGCAGATGTACTGGCAGTGGCCGCAGGTGAACTCGCCCCGGTCGCGGGGCATCATGGCGTGGAAGAAGCCGACCCCGGACTTGGGCCGGGCGATGTACGGTCCGGCGGCGGCCATGAGGGCCGGACCGAAATCTTCGTCGTTATCCGGAATGGGAAACCGGGCCGGCGACCAGGTGGACCACCGGCCGGACCGGTGCAGTCCGGTGAATCCGCCGCAGACGTAATCGCAGCGCTCGTGGGCCCGACGCTTGGCATAGGTGAAGTTCACACCGCCCAGGGTCACGGTGGCGTCCTCTTCATCGGACATGAATCCCGAGGCGCAGGAGGCCTGGCAGAGTTTGCAGCGGTCGCAGTAGTTGTCCTCGGCAGGCAGCGGGTCCGTGGGGATCAGGTCCGCCGTGGTGACCGTGGACCCCAGGATGATGGCCGCGCCCTCGGGTTTGCGGATCACGTTGCCCGAGAGCCCGAAGTGGCCGATACCGGACCGGACCGCCAGGTAGCGATGGGAGATGTCGGGCTGTTCTTCCAGGCGGCCCAAGGGTGCGTCTTCGCGGTAGAAGAAGTTCGACGAGACCGGGACCGCGGCGTGGCCTTTCATACGAAGATAAACGGCCAGTTCCAGGGCGATGCCGCTGGCCATGCTGTTGACCCGGCGATTGTCGATATTGCTGGACTTGAAGTCTTTTTTCGCCAGATACCGTTCGATGGCCTCCTGGTCGAGCGGCAGGGCGAAGACCACGGCCGATCTGGCCCCGGGAAGCACGTAGGACAGATCCGCGGAAGGCGGTCCGCCGGCCAGGGTCTCGACCGTGGCGATGCCCGTGGCGATGCCCCCGGCGTTTTGGACGAACGCTTCGACGGACCGGCTCAATCGTTCTTTCTTTATTTCATCCATGTGGGCACGCATGTTTTCCCAAGGCGGGTCGCCTTGATTTACAGAGACGCTCCCCGCCCGCGGGAGCAGCCCGCGGGCGGGGACAATGATATGGATTTCCCCGGCGATCAGGCCAGCTGCCTGCCCGCGCCCGGTCCGGGCGAGACCCCGTAAATCTCTTCGATTTTCAGGACGACCGCCCCTTTGGATTTCAGGGGGAAGCCGATCTTGTTGCCCATATCCTCGATCCATTTGGCCGTTTCCTCGTACCGGGGGCCGCTGGTTTCGATGGTCACGGTGCCTTTCAGCTGGTAGCCCTCATGCCCTTCCCAGAAGGTGATGGCGACCTTGGGATTGGACTTCATGTTGGCCAGGGTCTTGTTCAGATACTGGTCGGACACGAGCACGGTCTGGTCGTCGATGATCTTTTTGGCCCCCACGGGCACGCTGTTGGGCGTGCCGTCCGCGGTCGCCGTGGACAGGACCACGGCCGGAACCTTGATGAACAGTTCTTTCATGCGATCGGTCATTGCTGCCATGTTTCGATGCTCCTTTGCAGTTCGAGTGGCGCCTCGGGCGCGGCTGATGGTGGTTTAAACCGATGGAGAAGGCCGAAACCGGCCCTCTCGGGTTTCATCCCGCCCCGGTGCTTCGCGGCCCCGGGGTTACAGCTTGTCGTTCAGGGAACAGGTCAGGCCGGGTGCTTCACCGCGCATGAAGCACTGCAGGCAGCTGTTGCATTCGACCACGTCTCCCGACCGGCCGGCCAGGGACTTGGAGACCAGTTCGGGGTCGGCGATCAGGCCGCGGCCGATGGCCACCATGTCGGCCAGGCCGGCCTGGATCGCCTCTTCGGCCTGTTCCAGCCGGGTCACGCCTCCCACGGCGATGACCGGGATGGAGACGGCCTTTTTGACTTCCCCGGCCAGCCGGATCAGGTCGCCCTTGTTCGCGGCCTTGATCATCCGGCCCCCGGAATCGATGCCGCCGCCGGATACATGGACGACGTCCAGGCCGTCCTCGATGAACATCCGGATCATGTCCAGGCTTTCTTCAAGCCCCAGGCCGCCGTCCACGTACTCCTCGACGCTCAGGCGCAGTCCGATCGGGAAATCGGCCCCGACCTTTTCCCGCGCTCCGGTCAGAATCTCCCGCACGATCCGGGCCCGGTTTTCCGTGCCGCCCCCGTACCGGTCCGTCCGTTGGTTGGAAACCGGAGAAAGGAACTGATTGAGCAGGAAACTGTGGGCTCCGTGCAGTTCCACCAGCTCGGCCCCGGCCTTTTTCGCGTTTTCCGCGGTCCGGACGAACTGGAGAACGATCTCCTCGACTTCCCCGGTCGTCAGGGCCCGGGGGGTGTTCGAAACGGCCGGGGAGGCGATGGCCGAAGGCCCGATGACCCGGCCGCCGGCCAGTTCCGGGCTCAGGACCCGGCCGCCGTGATTGATCTGCACGGCCGGTACGCTTCCCCCCTGTTTGATCGCCGCGAACAGGGCCCGTCCCGATTCCACGTGCCGGTCTTCATACAGACAAAAGGCGTGATCCCCCAGCCGTGAGACCGGGCTGACGCCCGTGGCCCCGACAATGGTCAAACCCACCTGGTTCCGGGCGATGTTCGCGTAAAAATTGAGATGCCGCTCGGTGGTCTCGCCGTTCGAGGCGGCGTAGTTGGTCTGAATGGGCGGCAGGACCACCCGGTTGGGGAAGGTCGTGGATTTAACGGTCAGGGGACGGGTCAGATTCGGATAGTCCATGCTTCAATCCTCCAAAGTTTCAAGTTCGTGACACGGCCTGGCGTCCATCACGTTTCCGCTTATGGCTTGACAGGGCGAGCCGTAAATACCGAAAGGTATTATCTTGGGCAAAAATCAGAC
>Ga0180009_10001397_pt1 | contig 29644 bp, 24 predicted proteins | sample OS_PC_MetaG_FD_123537 | JGI IMG/M metagenome (GOLD analysis project Ga0180009, IMG submission 123537) | Groundwater microbial communities from the Aspo Hard Rock Laboratory (HRL) deep subsurface site, Sweden - OS_PC_MetaG | ecosystem: Environmental > Aquatic > Deep subsurface > Groundwater...
AAGGACCCGGCCGGGCCCGTGGGTGCCTGCCTGGTGTTTGACAACGGCGAGTTCCGGGTGGACCACGAGCTTGTGGAAAACCCGGACATCGAGTTCGTGTTCCGCGACGTGGGCCGCATGAACGCCATGTTCGCGGGCAAGCCCGCCCTGCCCTACATCCGGGGCATGTGGCGCGTGGGGCTTCTGGTCAAGGCCTTCTCGGTGCTGTTGGGCCTCATGATCCTCATGCCCAACAACCGGCCCAAGGACCCGGAAAAACGCCGCATCAAGGTGAAGATGACCTTCTACATGATCACCACGGCGCTGTCCCAGTACAACAAGGGCGGCGATCCCGAGATGGTCAAGTGGACGAGCATGCAGCCCGAGCGCATCTACCAGATCACCGTGGACGACGACATCGCGGCCTGGCTCCGGGTAAAGGCAGGCAAGACTCAGTCCGGACGCGGCAAGTACACCAAACGCCGCCCCTTTTTGCACATGAAGTTCAACGGAGTCGAAGGCGCCTTCCCCATCGTCATGAACGACGTGGACATGGTCACAGGGGTCCGCAACGGCTTTCTGAACGTGGAAGGCTCCCCCGAATACGGCGCCGCCATCGGCGACTTCATGGTGCGGATCCAGAATTTGATTACCTAAGGGAAAGCTTGGGGGGACCCTTCTTTTAGGAAAAAGAAGGGTCCCCCCAAACCCCCTCCCAAGAAAACCTGCCATATGGGCCAAGGGCCCTTCAGACTTCAATCCTTCCTTCCGGCGCTTTTCTGTCTGCCTTTCCAGCCCTGACATTCCACCCGAACCTTCTTGACCGGGGGCGATGGAAGCGTTATTTTTGATGAAAGTGAGTAATTCTGGGCTCCTCTACCATTTGCGGGCAACAACCCCATGAGCTACGATGTCCTTATCCTCATCCTCGAAGCCATGGTGGTATACTTCCTGGTCCTTTGGGCCCACTCGCTCCGCCACCGGTTCGGGACGGTTCATTTCTACGCCCTTTTGGGCGGCATAACAGCCATCATGAGTTGGGTGACCGACGCCGGGGTGGCCGTCCAGGTGGCTGGCATCACCTTTGTGGTGGGCTCCACGGTCTTCTACACCTCGCTTTTGCTAGGCGTGTTCGTGGTGTACGTGTTCGACGGCCCCCGGGCCACCCGCATCGCCATCTCCACCGTGCTGGGGGTCTCGGCCATGGTGCCCCTCATCGCGGCGGCCCTGCACCTCCAGGCCTCCCTCATCGGTTCGGATCAACTGGCTTTCGTTCCCATGCCCAGCCTCCGCATCAACACCGCCTCCATCCTGGCCACCTTCCTGGACATGGTGTTTTTGGCCATGGCCTGGGAATACTTCGGGAAGCCCTCCCTGCGCATCCGCCCGGGGCTTCGCGCCTTTTTCACCCTCCTGGGGGTCATGTGGCTGGACGTGTTCCTTTTCGCCACCATGGCCTTTGCCGGAACCTCCGGCTATTTCGACATCATGAAGGGAACCCTGGCCAGCCGGTTCGTCATCTCCCTCTTCTCCCTGCCCTTCCTGTTCACCTACCTGAACTGGCAAAGTCGGAAAAAAGGCCTGACCATCGAAAACCGCCCGGTCCTGGCCATCCTCAGTCAGGTGGCTGAAATCCGGGAGGAACTCTCCCAGGCCCAGGAGGAAATCCAGCGCCGCAGAAAGGCGGAGGAAGAACGCAATGAGGTCATACTCCAGTTGCGGAAGGCCTTGAACGAGGTCAGGACCCTCCGGGGCTTTCTGCCCATCTGCGCCCACTGCAAAAGCATCCGGGACGACCAGGGCTACTGGAACCGCCTGGAAGCCTACATCCACGAACATTCCGACGCGGTCCTTTCCCACGGCATCTGCCCGGAATGCGCGAAAAAGCTCTACCCGGAAGTAAACCTCTACGAAGACAAGGAACCCGAATAGGCGGCCCCGGAGGTGTGCGGCAAGGGGCCATTCTTCAGACCCAGGGGGGCCATCATGGCGGGAAAGACGCTTCATCTGACATTGGACCTGGACGAGGTGGTGCTGGAGTTCCTGCCCAAGGTGGTCCGGGAGTTCATGAAGCTTTCCGGGGCCGCAGCGGGGCTTGCCGGGACCGAGTTCAGCCTGGAAGTGAATATTTCCGGGGACAAATACCGCTACATCGTGAAGAACGGGGCCGAGTTCGACGTGGCCCCGGGGGGCCTGGAAAACCCCATGGTGGCCGTGTCCATCCCCATGGAGGACATGCAAAAACTCATCCTCATGAAGAACATCGACATGCTCCTGGGCATCCAGAAGAAGCTCACCAAGGAGGGCTTCAACGTGCTTTCCCGCATCAAGGGGACCGTCGTCTTCGACCTGACCAACGAGGACGGAGGAAAGAGCGAGATCAACGTGCGCTTCAACGGGGCCGAGGCTCCCAAGGCCCGGTTCCTCATGGGCATCGACCAGGCCCGGAGCGTGATCTCCGGCCAGGACAACCCCGTGAACCTCTTCATGAGCGGCCGGCTCAAGATCGAAGGCGACATGGCCCTTGCCATGTCCGTCCAGCCCCTGTTCTCCTGATCCGCAAAAAGCGCGGCCCGGCCGGACCAGCCGCCCGGGCCGCGCCCCTTTTCTCCGCCCGCCCCACCCCCTGGCTCATCCCCCCAGACTTGACAAAACCGCCCGTCCGGGCAACCTTCTTGGCGAAACTGAACTTTTCCCGGCATCCCGCACGGGCGCGGGGCCAGGGGCGACATTTCCCGATACGAGGATTCACCATGCATTACGACGGACTCATCATCCGGCCTCCATCCGAGGCGGACAGCATCCTGCTCCAGGTCACCACGGGCTGCTCCCACAACAAGTGCACCTTCTGCGTAGCGTACAAGGAGAAGCGATTCTCCATCAAAAAGGATGCAGTCATCTCCGGGGACATCGACTACGCGGCCAAACACTTCCGCCGCATGCGGCGTCTCTTTCTCTGCGACGGCGACGCCCTCATCATCCCCCAGAAGCGCCTGTTGAAAATCCTGGCCGAAATCCGGGAGAAGCTCCCCTGGGTCACCCGGATGGGCACCTACGCCAACGCCAAAAGCCTGAAGATGAAGACCCTGGAAGAACTCGTGGAACTGCGCGAACACGGCCTGGGCATCGCGTACCTGGGCCTGGAGAGCGGCGATGCCGAGACCCTGAAAAAGGTGTGCAAGGGTGTGCCCCCCGAGGCCATGATCGAGCAGGCGCAAAAGTGCAAAAAGGCGGGAATCCGGCTTTCGGTCACCGTGCTCCTGGGCCTGGGCGGGCCGGAGCGCAGCCAGGAGCATGCCCGGGCCACGGGCGAGGTCCTCACGGCCATGGACCCGGACTACGTGGGGGCGCTCTCCCTCATGATCTGCCCGGGCACGCCCTTGTATGACGAATACGAGCGGGGGGATTTCAAGATGATCGAACCCAAGGAGATGCTGGCGGAACTGGGCACCATGATCGCCAACACGGAGCTTACCGACGGTCTGTTCCACGCCAACCACGCCAGCAACTACCTCCCCATCCGGGCCCGGCTCCCCAGGGACAAGGAAAAGACCCTGGCCTTGATCTCCGACGCCATCGGAGGCAAAGTGAAGCTCAGGCCCGAATGGATGCGGGCGCTTTAGGCGGCCCATGGACGGCCTCCGCGGCGTTGGGCTTCGACTTTTCATCGCTACGGCGACCAGTACGCCTCACTCCGAAAGCCTTGCCCGCCTTGCGGAAAACGCCCATGAACCGCCTGAAGTCTTGGCTTACAAGGAGCGGAAGGACCAGGATGCATGAAGAAGTTGCCAAAGGCCGTATGGGTGTTCATGATCGCCATCGCGGCCATCACGCTGCTGATGGCGGGGCATGTGGCCCTGCGGTGGTATCCGCTGAGAAACATCCAGGACCGGCCGGAATTGTACGAGACTCCCGCAACCCTGGGCCTGTCCCCCTTCCACTCTCCCGAGTCAGATCCCTGCGATATCGGCTACGCCCGGTTCTCCCTCCCTTCCGAATGGCGCCCCCAGGCATGGTCTTCCGTGGAGGACTCCATTGTGCACGGAATCTCGGAGAAAGGCAGAGTCAATTTTCTTCCACCTTATGATCAGGAAGAGCTGCTGCTGGATTTCCTTTATTTCATGAATTACAACGGAAAAAGTAGATCGGATTTGGGCGATACCCTTTTAGAGAACTCAGAAATCAAGGATCTCTTCAACAATATTGATTACAAATCCCTAGTTATCGGGGCTAACAATACGGTACCAAAACCATGGATTGAAATTTTGCTAATGAATCATGATGAATACAATGATTATTCGATTAGAATGATTTATAAATCGTTATCTTATTATGGAGGCAAGACATTTATCTATGAAAATGATAGGATTTGGTGCATTGTTTCTATTCTAATAGCATCAGACAATATTGAAAGAGTCCATATCGCTATAGGAAATCAGGATGCCGGACTGATCGTTAGTGGAAACTTGCTCCCTGACGAAAAGGATGATGAAAAGGCGGTGGAAGCGATGAAGATTTTGTTGAAGACGTTTCGTTTCACCGAAGACCATGTGGAAAGCAGGGCGCAGGTGGCGGAATGGATTGCCAGGGCGGGCATTTCCCCCGAACCGGGGCAGACGGCCCCCTGAAACGCCATTCCGGGTGAACAGAGTCTCTTTCAGGAGGGGGAAAACGACATGAAGGATGTGAATCGCAAGTTCTGGCAGAGGATTTTGGGGATTCCGGCCACCGGGCTTCCGGCGGACCCGGATTGCTGGACCTACGCGGGAGGAAAAATCAACGTGGACCTGTCCCGGGCGCCGGAGCTGGCCGCGCCCGGCGGGGGGCTCCGCCTGGAGGGCAACGGCCTGCCCGTGCGGGTCCTGGTGGTCCGGGGCGCGGACGGGACCTTTCACGCGGTGAAAAACCGCTGCACCCACCTGGGCCACCGCCGCCTGGACCCCTGCCCCAGCGGCGACGGGCTCCAGTGCTGCTCGGTGAACAAGTCCGCCTTCGACCTTTCGGGGAAAAGGGTCTCAGGCCCGGCCCGGAAGCCCGTCGCGGCCTATCCGGTGACCGAAAAGGACGGGCGGCTCATCGTGGAAATCGCCTGACCGGTCAGGACGCGGGGGAGAGAAACCCCGGCGTGATCAAGAGCTTCAGCAAAAAATCGTCCACCGTGGAGGCAAAGGCCTCGCGCACCAGGGCGCCCAGCCCGGCGTGGCCGTTGCCCTCCACGGTGGCGGAAAACACGGCCCCCCCGGTCTGGGGGTCGGTGAGGGTCACCTCGGCAACCATCCGGCCCCGGAGCATGCACCGGGCAAAGCCCACCATCACGCCGAATTCAAAGACCGTAAGCGATACATCCAGGCCCAGGACTCCAGGCCCGGACCCGGACGCGCCGGTGATCTCCAGGGCCTCGGCCAGGGCCTGGGCCACGATGTCGGCCACCGGGCGGTCCGTTCCGTAGTCACCGGACGGCATGCCGCCGCCCACGTTCTTGGGCATGAGGCGGCAGGGGTCGCCGCCCCGTTCGTCCCGCACGCTGGAAAGCCGGATACGCCGTCCGTCCTGGGAGGCGCGGGGAATGCGGTCCCGGGGGACCCGGTATTCTATGCAAACCGTTTCCTGAGTCATGGAATCTCTTTCCAGGCCGGAACCGGCGCCTTGGCCAGGTTCCGCTTCCGGCGTATTTTCTAAAAAAAGGCTCCGCGAATCGCGCGGACAAGATGCCACCGTTCGAGTACACGATGCCCGGGCGGCGGCTTCCTTCAGTCCCCCTCTCGAAAACACATCTCTCCGGTATTTTCAAGAAGACGATCCAGGGAATCGCCCTGGCCGCACAACAATTCCACGAAATTCCGGGGCGGCGGCGCGCAGGGGGAGCCGGAGAAGCGCTCCACCAGGTCCGGGGCCTGGCCAGCCAGGGCCGGGGACACGAACAGGCGCACCCGGGCCCCGGAACGGCGATGGACAAAGAGAGCCATGTCCCCCGGCCCGCCGGCCGTGATCCAGACCTCCAGAAACTCCGCTACCACCAGCCCCTGATCATCGGGCCTCACCAGAATCTGCACCCAATTCACGCCGGACCTCCTCGGAAAATCATTTGGGCTCTGCCCCGCCTGCTCCGGGGCTGTTCAAAAGCAAAAGATAATCCGCAGACTACGCGGATAAAGTCGCTCTTAAAAGGATTCATCCGGCTAAAATGTACCTGCTCCCAAGGCAAGACCGTACCGGGAAGCGGCCCGGGCCAGGCCCCCCCCTTTGAAAAAGGGGGGAAATCCGGCCCGGCTCTTCTTGGGCGGTTCGGGCTTTTTCTGGCGATCCGGCGGGCAAGGAGCTGGAGGCCCTCTCTCACCGGCTCCGCATCCTCCACGCAATAGGATGATTTTTCTTATTTTTCAACCATATCAACCTCCCCGAACCCCACGGGGCGGCGGCCGGCGGCGGCCAGGACCCGGCGGGTTTCAAGGGAGGTGGCCAGGTTCACGTCGTTCTCCCAGGCATAGCCCCAGGCCCCGTAAAGGTTCCGGGTTTCCTCGTCCGCCAGGCCCGGGTGAAGCATGACCTCCACGACCGGGTGGCGGGAAAGACCCGACAGGAGCCTTTCCAGGTCCCGGTGGGTCATGCGGCCTCCGGCCCGGGAAAATCCCACGCAGGGCACCGCCCGGGGCTGACGGGGCACAAAACCCCGGATGAAGCCCTTCAGGACCGCGAGCTGGGCCAGGCGGGGGAATCCGGTTCCCCAGGAAAAGGGGTCCGCCACCTTCCGGCGCACATGGGGGATGGAAAACTCCCGGGCCAGGTCCAGGCAGACGGGAAAGAGCCCGGGGAACAGGTGCACGAACTGGTGGCCGTCCAGGTGGGTGGGCGCTATCCCGGCCTCCGCGATCCTGCTTATCTGGGCCCGCCACTCGGCCCGGATGGCCAAGAAATCCGCCCGCCCGGCCAACAGGGACGCGAACAGGGCGTTCCTCCCGGGCAAGGACGCGCCGGGGGGGACGCCCCGCACCAGGGCCGCGTCCGGCAGGAGGGGGGCCTCGTCCGTGAGGACCAGATGCACCCCCAGGGAAAGGCCAGGCCGGTCCCGGGCCAGTTCCACGGCATGGTCAAAGGCCCGGCCCCCGGCCACGAGGCTCGCGGAGGCAAGCACCCCCCGGTCATGGGCCCGGGCGATGCCCAGGTTGATGCCCCGGCTGAGGCCGAAATCATCCCCGTTGACGATCACGAACATGACGCACCGCCGCCAGGGCCAGGAGGAAAAGGAAGGCCGCGCCGCAGGCCGCCGCCGCCAGGGTCCACGCCCCCCGGGTCCGGCGGAACCAGCCGGCCCGGGGCCGGACCAACAGGCTCCCCTCGCCCACGGCCGTATGATGGACGCCCTCGGCGTCGTACTCCACGAACACGTACACCGGGTAGCTCGCCCCGGGCATGGCGGACTGGTTCTTGAGATCGAACCGCACCACGGTCTCCCCCGGGGCCAGGATCATGGAGAGGGACGTCCGTTCAGCCGCGATCTCCCTGGGCAGGAAAATGCGGGCCCGGGTCCGGACCTCGCCCACGGCCGCGCCTTGGATACGGATCTCGTAGGGCCCCTGGCCGGCCAGTTGGGCCTGGGGGGCCAGGACCTCCACCCCGGGCGCCTCGTCCCGGATGGGGGAGAAGGTGGCCCCGTGGACCGCGGAAAAGGGGTATCCATCCTCGTCCGTGTACAGGACCCGGAGGGCCAGGGGGTAGCGCCCCGGCTTTTTGGCCTCCACATCGGTCCGGAAGGTCGCCCCGGCCTCCCCGCCGGGGGGCAGTTCCTCGGCCACCCGGCTGAACATCCGCAGGTCGTCGGCCTCGAGAACCACCTCCACGTTTTTGGCGGTTGCCGTGCCCCGGTTTTCCACGGCCACTTCCACGGCGAGCGTCCCAGCCCCGGACACGGCGGTCATGCGGGTATGGATGGACAGGGTGCCGGCCGGGCACGGACGGGCCAGGACCAGGGCAAGGGCAAAGGCAAAAAAAACCGGCCAGGCCGGCGGCAAAAAAAGACTATGACGAGGCTCCATGTTCCTCCGATCAGGCCCGGGCCTGGAGCCAGGCTTCCAGGCTCTTCATGTCGCCCAGAGCAAAAATCCGGTGCCCCCGGTCCTCGGGGACAATCTTCTTCACCATGCCCGAAACCACCCGCTTGGGGCCCACCTCCACCCAGGCGTCCACCCCCAGGGCCTCCAGGGCCCGCACCGAATCCACCCAGCGAACCGGGCTCGTGATCTGGCGGGCCAGGGCGTCCGCCAGGACCACGGGGTCTGTGGAGGGCTCGGCCGTGACATTGGGCACCACGGGCACCCAGGGTTCAACCAGGGGAAAGTCGGTCAAAAAATCCGCGAACTCCTCCCCGGCCCGGGCCATGAGGCCCGAATGCCACGGCCCGGACACGGCCAGGGGGATGACCCGCGCCCCGGCGGCCCGGGCAAGCTCCCCGGCCTTCTCCACGGCCGGGGCCGCGCCCGAGATGACCACCTGGGACGGGGTGTTGTGATTGGCCACGGACACGGGACCTGCCTTGGAGGCCCTTTTCGTGAGTTCAGCCACCTCGTCCAGGGAAAGGCCCAGCACGGCGTGCATGATCCCCGGGTTGGCCATGGCCTCCTGGTCCATGAGCTCGCCCCGGCGGTTCACCAGCCGGATCACCGCCTCGGGGGAAAGGGCCCCGGCGGCGCAAAGGGCCGGGTATTCTCCCAGGGAGTGCCCCCCCGTGGCGTCCGGCGAGCCTGCGCCCGCCTTTTGGAGCACAGCCAGCACCGCCAGGGACACGGCGCAGATCGCGGGCTGGAGATTGGCGGTGCGGGTGAGTTCCTCCATGGGTCCGAAGAAGCAGAGGCGGGACACGTGCTTTTTGCACAGGTCATCCACCATGTCGAAAAGCTGGCGGACGAACTCGTACTCCTCGTGAAAGTCCCGGCCCATGCCCACCACCTGGGACCCCTGGCCGGGAAAAAGGAAAGCGGTCTTGTGCAAGGTGATCCCCCCTTGGAATGGAAAAAAACTCTGCGGGCCACACAGATGGGAAAAGTTGATGGTCCCGCACCAAGCAGGAAACCCATCTGATCCGTCATTCCCGCGAAAGCGGGAATCCAGCTTTTTCATCGGGTTATGGTTCCAGGCTCCGGGTTCGAGCGAATACAGCCTTCTCCGGGGCCACGGGTGCGGGGGGTTTTTGCCTATCGCATCGCCATCGAAAGGGACAAAAAAAATAAAAAAAAGAAATCCCCCCTGCCCCCCTTTTTCAAGGGGGGGAACCTTTGCCGGTCAAGGCCTGCCCGATGGCAAATTCCTTCCCGGCCGGGCGAACCTGACTTCGATTCGGCAATCCCCTTGCCCTATTCCCCGTTTTCCCCGTTCCCATCCAGGTTGAACATCTGGCGGGTCTCGTTCAGGGCTTCGCGCTTCCGGGTGCCCCGGTGGCCGCCCTCCTGCTTCAGGAATTGGATGGGATCGTGGAGGGCCTTGTTCATCATGGTCTGGGTCATGCGGTCCAGGGCTGCCAGGTCCGCCTCGGAAAGATGGGCCAGGCCGGGCATGGTCCGCTTCATCTCCGCCACCCGGATGGCCTCCAGCTTGTCCCGCAGGGCCTTGATGGTGGGCACCACGTCCAGGCCGGACAGCCACTCCCGGAAACGCAGCACGCCCTCGTCCACGATGCGCCCGGCCCGATGGGCCTCTTTCATGCGCTCGTCCCTATTCCTCTCCACCACGGTGGCGAGATCGTCCATATCATAGACGTAGCAGTTGTCCAGGCGGTTGATTTCCGGATCGATGTCCCGGGGCACGGCGATGTCGATGAAGAACAGGGGCCGGTTCTTCCTGGCCCGCATGACCGCCTTGACCTGGGACTTTTCCAGAACCAGGCCCGGGGCTCCGGTGGAGGAGATGATGACGTCCGACCGGGACAGGGCGTCGGCGATCTCGTCGAACCCCACGGCCTCGCCCCCGAAGCGATCGGCCAGGGCCATGGCCCGGGCCAGGGTGCGGTTGGCCACCGTGACCCCGGAAATCCGGTTGCGCAGGAGGTGCTCCACAGCCAGCTCGGCCATCTCCCCCGCGCCGATGAGAAGCGCCCGATTGCCCGCGAGGTCTCCGAAAATCTTTTTGGCCAGCTCCACGGCCGCGTAGGACACGGACACGGCGCGATCGCCGATGCCGGTTTCCTTGCGGACCCGTTTCGCTACCGAGAAGCTCCGGTGGAACAGGCGGTTCAGGATGACCCCGGAGGCCTTCTCCCGGGCGGCCAGGCGGTAGGACTCCTTGATCTGGCCCAGGATCTGGGGCTCCCCCACCACCATGGAGTCCAGGCTCGCCGCCACCCGGAACAGGTGGCGCACGGCGTCGTCCCCGGCGTGGGCATACAGGGCATGGTCAAAGTCCGAAAGGGCGAGATTCTTTTCCCGGGCCAGGAATTCCTTCACGGCCGCTAGCCCGGCCGCCGGGTCCTCGGTGACGGCCGTCACCTCCACCCGGTTGCAGGTGGACAGGAGCAGGGCCTCGGACAGGGGCGGGGTGGACGACAGCGCGGCCACGGCCCGGCCGGCGTCGTCCGCGCCAAAGGCGAGGCATTCCCTCAGCCTCACGGGCGCGGTCTTGTGGTTGAGCCCCACCAGGATGACGTCCATACCCTAAATCCTCGTGAACGGACCGTGATGCCCTTCCAGGAGGAGGTTGACCCCCAGGAAGGTGAAGAGGATGAGGACCAGCCCCAGGATGGACAGAACCGCCGCCCGGCGCCCCCGCCACCCCACGGCCAGGCGCTCATGGAGCAGGGCCGCGTAGGTGAGCCAGGTGATGGCCGACCAGACCTCCTTGGGGTCCCAGGACCACCAGCGGCCCCACACGGCCTGGGCGTACACCGCCCCGGTGATGAGACCCAGGGTGAGGAGCGTGAACCCAACGGCCAGGCATCCGTGGTTCATGCGGTCCAGGTTGTCCAGGGAGGGGAGCCTGCGAAAGAAAAACCCGTGGGACTTTCTCTTGATGCTGCGCTCCTGGAGCAGGTACAGGGCTCCGGCCCCGGCGGCCAGGAAAAGCGCCGCGTAGCCGAAGAACAAGGACATGACATGGGTGAGCATCCAGACCCCGCCCAGAAGCTGCGGGTCGGCCGGGGCCGTCCCGGGGACCAGGAAGCCCGCAGCCATGAGCGCGATAACCGCCGGGCCGGCCACCACTCCCAGGACCCGCAACCCGTAGCGCAGGTCCACCAGTTCAAAGGCCAGGGCCATGGCCCAGGCCGCAAAGAACAGGGTTTCCTTCAGGCCGTTGACCGGCGGGTACCCCGCCCCGGCCCAGGCCCAGAGCACAAAAGCCGTGTGAAGCGCCGCCCCGGCCCCGAAAAGCCCCTGCCCGGCACGAAACACCGCCTGGCGGTTGGTCGCGAAATAGGCCGCGAACCCCGCCGAGCCGGCCAGGTATCCCAAGAAGGACAGTTTCAGCAGCCAGTCCATGGGCACTCCGCATCAAGCCGGAAAAGGGAAAGGGAAGCCGGAAACAACGGAAAACCCGCCGCCGTGCCGGTCCGGTTATACATAATAGGAATAGTGAAGGGCGGACGCAACGCGGACCGAGTCATTTCCCCGGCCCCGCCAGGTCCCGGCCCAGAAGCCCGGCCACGGTAAAATCAGGCCCCAGGACCTCCAGAAGGATCTCGTCGGCCCCGGCCTGGTCGTTGTCCCCCAACCGCTCCAGGAGGGGGCCGTAAACCAGTTTTTCGAACAGGGGCTTGTGCTCCTCCGGGGCGTGCTCCTGGGCCAGGAGCCTTTTCCGGGCCGCGCCCAGGATTTCCAGGAACAGGGCGTACTCAGGGCCGAACCGGGCGGTGAGGTCCTTCCGGAGCCTCCGGGCAAAGGCCGGGCTTTTGCCCGAGGTGGAGAAGGATACCACGAGATCCCCCTGGCGGATGACCGAGGGGAGGATGAAGTTGCACTTTTCCGGCTGGTCCGCGATGTTCACCAGCAGGTTTTTCGCCTCGGCCGCTTCGGACACCACCCGGTTCACGGCCTCGTCGTCCGTGGCGCCGATGACCAGGAACATGCCGTCCAGGTCCCGGGGGGAAAATCCCCGTTGCCGGGCCTCGATCCGGCCCCTGGCGGCCAGGGCTTCCAGGACAGGGTCCAGCTCCGGGCTCACCACCGTCACCCGGGCCCCGCAGGCGAGAAGCCCCTCCACCTTGCGGACCCCCACGCTCCCTCCCCCCACCACCAGGCAGGGCCGGCCGTCGATGTCCAGTTGCACGGGGTAATAGGCCATGGTGCCTTTCCCAGGGTTTGCAGGTATCAGCGGTTTTCCGGGGAGTAGTCTACCAGATAGGGGGCCCGAAAAGAATAGCGGGCAGGGGAATGGAGAATCGAAGCCCCTCTCCCCTTCCAGCCTGGGGAAAAGGGAGGGAATCCCGGAATGCCGGAGGAGCTTCAGGCCTTGCGGATGGCCATGACGGCGGCGCCCAGGGCCCCCATGAGCTGGGGGTCCACGCTCAGCATGGTGACGTCCGAGCGCAGGGTCTTTTCCAGGGCCTTGATCAGTCCCTTGTTCTTGGAGCAGCCACCCGTCACCGTGATCTTGGGCCGCACGCCCACCCGCCGGGCCAGGGTGAACACCCTTTTGGCCACGGACATCTGGACGCCCGCCGCGATATCGGCCGGGGAGTTACGGCGGTACAGGAGGCTCACCAGCTCGCTTTCCGCGAACACGGTGCACTGGCTGGTGACGGGCACCACCTTCTTGGCTTTCAGGGAAAGAGCGGAGAACTCGTCCAGGGAAACGTCGAAGGTGCGCACCACGGCCTCGTAGAACCTTCCGGTGCCTGCGGCGCACTTGTCGTTCATGGCGAATTCCAGGACCGAGCCATCCTCGTTCACGGCAATGGCTTTGATGTCCTGACCGCCTATGTCCACGATGGTGCGGATGCCGGGATCGGCGTGGTGGGCCCCCACGGCATGGCAGGTGATTTCGGAGATGTTCTCGTTGGCAAAGGGCACTTCGTTCCGGCCGTAGCCCGTGCCCACCAGATAGGCCAGGTCCTTGACCCCGGAAAGCTCCGGCACCTGCTTGATGACCAGATCCAGAACCTCCCGCCCCGTCTCCATCGGGTCGATCTTGGCCCGGATAAGGGCCGAGGCGACGATCTTTCCGTCCTCCTGCAGGATGACCGCTTTTCCTGTTGTGGAACCCAGGTCACATCCGCCGTAGAACTTGGCCATGCTGCTCTCCTGACATCGGGTTGACGGGCTGGCGAAAAACGAGGGCTCGCTCGGAAAATATCCGCGCGCATTCCACCGGCCTTTTTTGGCGACATGTACCGAAAAAATCCGCCCCAGGCAAGGGCCGTTCCGCAGGCAACGGGAATTTTCCGGTCCGCCTGCGTTGGTTCAGGGCCCTCCCGGAGCCTCCGGGCCCGGCTGGGGCCATGGGAGTTGTTTCCGGGGAGTGGACACTAACCCATTTTTTGGGGGGCCTGTCAAGCTCCACGGGGCCGGGAAATCGCCCCTATTTCACCCTCTCCGCCTTCATCACGGTCTCCATGAAGGCGTCGGCCTGGTCTCGGATCTGGTGGGGGGCCACCACCCGGGAGTCGGAGAGGTCGTAATTGATGATGAGAAGCGGGATGCCCCGCTCCCGGCACTTTTCCCGAAACATGCCGGAAAGGGCCATGGTGTTTTTGCAGCCGATGTGGCCCGCCATCCAGATCATGTCGAGGTCGAAGCGCTCGTACACGTGGAAGAGGTCCGAGAAGAAGTTGGCCTGGGGGCCCCGGGTGTGGCGGGACATGGCGCCCTGCATGATGATGCGGGCCAGGCCGCGTAGCATGGATTCGGGCGTTTTCGTGTCCACCAGGGGGTGGCGGTGGAACGAGAGCATGTCCATGAGAAGCGCCACGCCCCACTCCTGCTCGGCCCGGACAAAGAGTTCCGGGTAGATGAGGGTGGGCGGGTTCCAGAGCACGGCCCGGTACCGCTCCTCGGGCAGGACGCCCTGGCCGCTTTGGGCGATTTTCTCCGCCCGGGCCAGGAGGTCCTGGAAGTACCGGGTGCCCAGGGGCGTGGCCGGGCTGGCGATCATGTACATCATGTGCCCCAGGTACACGGGCTCCCCGGCCATGGGGGCGGGCTTCCTGGTCATGAGGTCCCAGAGCGCCAGCTCCGCCTCGGCGGCCCGGTTGCGCTCCTCGCAGACTTCCCGCATCCGGTCCCAGTCCATGCGCCCCGGGGTGTGCTCCTCCAGCCATTCGATCATGCGGAAGAGTTCGCCGGTGAAATACGTTACGGCCCGTTCCGAATGGAAGTCGTAGGGCGTGTCCAGGCGGAAGGTGGGCACGGAAAGGCTCTTTTCCAGCACGGTGTAGGAGGCCATGCCCCCGTCGCAGGGCATGTTGGAGGTCACCATGGCTGCGGGCTTCGGGAACTGGCCCATGAGGGCGAGCCCCATGGTGGCCTTGGGCAGGGAGCACACGTCCGGCGGCGTGCCCGCGGCCTCGGCGGCATCGATGTAGGGCTCGGCGAAGTCCGAGGCGATCATGGGCGCCACGATGCCCAGGAGTTCGAGCATCCAGGGGGTGAGCCCCATGCCCATGAGGATCTCCGGGGGCACCAGGTCCTCGTGGAGCACCAGCTTTTCCGGATCCGAAAGCAGGCCCCCCAGGCTCTCGGCCAGACCGGCCACGATGCCGGAAAGGGCGTGGGCATTGGCCTCCCGATAAGCCCCGGTGCGGGACCGGGTCATCATGTCCAGGATGACGTTGGTCTGAAGAAGGTAGGGGAGCCATTTGATGCGGGAAAGGTGCCCCGCCATGCGCCGGGGCCCCACCCGGAGCCCCATCTTGGCGATGGAGGCGCAGTTTTCCGCCCAGGCCCGGGCGTCGGCCGCCCGGTCCGCCAGGGTGGGACGGACGGCTCGGATGTCGTAGATGCTCATGAATACGCTTCCCTGGGTAATCCGGCGGTTTTGCCGGCTTTCGGGAGGCCCTTCTCCAACCTGAACCTCCCCTTACCGCATTCCCGCCAGATATTGAAGGATGACCAGGGCCTCGGGCAAGCCCATTTTTCCGTTTTCGTCCAGGTCCCGGTCCGCGTCCGGGCCGGAGGGGGACAGGCCGGCCAGGGCCTTCAGCACGGCCACGGCGTCCGCCAGGTCCGTTTCTTCGTCCTGGTTGAAGTCCATGTCCTTTCTCACGAAAACCGTGAACACGGCCTGGGCCTGGCGGCCGTCGGGCGCGGCGGCCGCCACCGTGACCCGGGCCGCCCCGATGCCCGAGGGGGCAAGGGACAGGGTGAGCAAGCTCCCCTGGACCGAGGCGCCCACCACTCCTGGGAGGCTGGATTGGGCGGAGAAAGAGAGGTCATCGGCCAGACGGACGATTTCGTGGACCATGACCAGGTTGTTCTCGTCCGGATAAGGATAGCCGGTGAAATCCCGCAAGGGAAGTTGGCCAAAGGCCGGGTTGATGACCGCGGCGTTCCACACGGGCACCTGGAAGATGAGGTCCAGCACCCCCAGGCCCGATGTAACCACGCCGAAGACCGTGTAGCCGCCGTTGTTGGCCGGGTTGTCCAGCGACGAACGGTTGTCCGCCAGGTTGAAGAACCACTGGCTGGTGGCGCTGTCCGGGTTCCCGCCCAGCTTGGCCATGGCCAGGGTGCCCCGGATGTTGTTCAAGAGGAACTCGTTCACCACCGGGGGGCCCTGGGGCACGGGCACGTAATCCGCGGGCGCGGGATACGTCTTGTCAAAAGCGGTGAAGGTGAACCCGCCGCCCTGGAGGATGTGGAGACCCGCGTCGCGGCGGTGGATGAAGGAGTGGTCATAGTCCCGGTCATCCACGTAGTTCAGGAAATTGGCCACGGTGAGGGGGGCGCGGCAGGGGTAGAGCTTCACGTCCACGTTCCCCGACACCGTGGAGAACCGCACCATGTCGAAAGCCGGGTCCTCGAAGACGCCGGAAAGGTCCAGGGTCAGGACCTGGCCGCCCTCGGAAGCCGCCAGGTCCGCCGGGGGAGAGGTCACCCGAAGCGCCTCCAGCGCCCGGGCGGTCCTGGGCATGGAAAAGGCCGAGGCTCCCAGAGCGAGAACCAGGACGTAGCAGAAAAGGCGAAATCGCATGAATGATGGAACCTGACATCGCCCTGGGGAAAACGCCCCCCGGGCACCTGAGAGCCGACCCATCGGCATGAACTTGGGGAAGGGGGGGCAAACGCAACCCAGCGGATCGCGTTTTTGAACAGCCTGTCAGGCCGGACAGTCCCGGATCATCACGCCCATGGCTTCCAACTCCCGGCGGATGGCGTCGGCGCGCTCGAAGTCCCGGTCCTTGCGGGCGGCCTCCCGTTCCTCCATCAGGACCCGGGCCCTGTCATCCAGGGGGGCGGCCGAGAGGTCCAGGACCCCCACGACGTCATGGATGCGAAAAAAACCTTCCCGCACCTTTTCCGCCGCCTGGGCGTCCAGGAGCCCGGCGGCCAGGGCCCGGTTCACAGCCTTGACCAGGGAGAACAACGTTGCCAGAGCCGGAAGCACGGAAAGGTCGTCGTTCATGGCCGTGGTGAATCCGGTCTTCAAATCATACAGGGTCTGGTCCAGCTCCGGCCAGGGCGCGGCTCCCGAGGCGGCGGTCAGGGCCCCCGCGAACCGGTCCAGGCGGGCCAGGGCGGCCCGGGCGTTGTCCAGGCGGCCCGGCGAGAGGACCAGGGGCTTTTTGTAGTCGCTGGCCACCAGCCAGTACCGGACCTCCCGGCCCGTGTAGCCCGCAGACAGGAGATGGTCCAGGCTGATGCTCTCCCCGGGTTCCACCCCGGGCCAGGATTCCACCTCCACATGCTCGCAATGAAGCCAGTACCGGGACAGGGGCTTGCCGGTGAGCGCCATGGAGATGGCCCGCTCGTTCTCATGGTGGGGAAAAAGGAGTTCCCGGCTGGACACGTGGAGGTCAAAGGACTCCCCCAGGGCGGAAACAGCCACGGCCGCGCACTGGATGTGCCACGAAGGCCTGGCGTTGCCCCAGGGCGTCTTCATATAGATGCCCCGCTTCAGGTCCGCCAGGCGGGAGCGCTTGAACAGGGTGAAGTCCCGGGGGTTGTCCTTCTCGTACTCGTCGAGATCCACGGTGGCCCCCACCCGGATCTTGTCCAGGTCCAGGCCCGAGAGTTTCCCATACTCGGCAAGCCGCGAGATGTCGAAATACAGGGAGCGGAGCTTCTCGTAGGCAAAACCCTTGTCCGCAAGCTTCCGGGCCAGGGCGGTCATCTCGTCCACATGCTCCGAGGCCCGCAGGTACTGGATGTCCTCCGACACGCCCAGAGTCTTTAAGTCCGCCAGGATCTTTGCCACATTTTTGTCCGCAAAGACGGAAAGCTCCTGGCCGGCCGCCTGGCTCCCGGCGATGGTCTTGTCGTCCAGGTCCGCCAGATGCACGGCGTGGACGACCTCCAGGCCCTTGTAGTCGAGGTAGCGCCGGACCAGGTCCGCGAACACCAGGCGGCGGCATTCGGTGAGGTCCATGGGCCCGTGGGCCGCGGGCCCGCATGTGTACATGCCCGCCCGGCCCGGGTTTCGGGGCACAAAGGCCTCCCGGGCCCGGCCCATGGTGTTGAACAGGAAAAGATCCGCCTTTTCCTTCACCGCGAAGAGCGTGGTGGAGAGGTACCGCTCGCCCCCGTCCGGAAGAATCACCACCAGGACGCCGGACTCCATCTCCCGGGCCTTTTCCATGGCCACGAACATGGCCGCGCCCGAGGACATGCCCACGAAGAGCCCTTCCTCCCGGGCCAGGCGCCGGGCGGTTTCGTAGGCGTCCTCATCGTCCACGTTCACCTTTTCGTCCAGGCGGCGCTTGTCGAAGATCTCCGGGACGTAGGCTTCCTTCATGTTCTTCAAACCCTGGATCTTGTGGCCCAGGTAAGGCTCCACGCCGATGACGCGGATCGCGGGGTCGTACTCCTTCAGCCGCCGGGAAACGCCCATGAGGGTGCCGGAGGTGCCCAGGGTGGCCACCACGGCCTTGACCTCGCCTTTGGTCTGCTCCCAGATCTCCACCCCTGTGGTCTCGTAGTGGGCCTGCCAGTTGGCGGGGTTGTTGAACTGGTCCGTGGCGAAATACTTGTCCGGGTTCTCCCGGACCATGCGGTAGACCTCCTCGATGGCCCCGTCCGTGCCCAGGTGGCCGGAGGTGAGCAGGATCTCCGCGCCCCGGGCCTTCAGAATCTTTCTCCGCTCCTCGCTGGCCCCCTCGCTCATGGCCAGCGTCAGCCGGTAGCCCCGCAAGGAACAGACCAGGGCCAACCCGATGCCCGTGTTGCCGCTGGTGGCCTCCAGCACGATCTTGTCCTGGGTCAGCTCGCCGGAGGCCTCCCCGGCCCGGATCATGGCCAGGGCGGCCCGGTCCTTGATGGACCCGCCGGGGTTCATGTACTCCACCTTGGCGAGTATGCGAACCCGGGGATTGGGGTTCATGCGGGTGATTTCCACCAGGGGGGTGTTGCCGATGTGGGAAAGGAGATCGTCCATCTTATTCGCCAGCCTTTTTGGGGAGCGGGTTCCGGGCGTCCAGGAAACGGGCCACGGCGGCCGTCATGCGGACCTCCACCTCGCGGAGAGACCCGCTTGCATCAAGTACTACAAAGCGGCTGGGCTCAGCTTGGGCCAGGGAGAGGTATCCAGCACGTACCTTTTCGTGAAACTGAATTTTTTCCGTCTCGAATCGCCCCTCACTCCAGCCTTCGCCAACCAACCCCTCTCCAAATCTTCCCTCGCCGAACCTGGTCTGGCAAAAAACACCGTGGCCGGAAAGGCGGGCCCGGGCCCGTCCCAAGCCGACCTCGGCCGGGAGGTCGAACACGAGGGTGAGGTCCGGAGAAAGCCCGGAGAAGAGCCATCCGTGCAGGTCCTGGATCCGGGAAAGGGGAAGCCCACGGGCATAGCCCTGGTACACGGTGGTGGCGTCGTAGAACCGGTCGCACACAACGGCCCGGCCCGCGGAAAGGTTCGGTAGAATGACCTCGGCCGCATGCTGGATGCGGTCCGCTTCATAAAGCAATAGTTCGCAAAGGCTGTCCATGCCCTTGCTCGCCGGGTCCAGGAGCACGGCCCTCAGCCGCGCACCGATGGCCGTGCCTCCGGGCTCCCGGGTGCGGACGCATTCCAGGCCCCGGCTTTCCAGAAATTCCGCCAGCCGGGGGATCTGGGTGGTCTTTCCCGAACCTTCCACGCCTTCCAGGGTGATGAACAGCCCCTTCCGGTCACCGGGGAACACCGGCGCGTCATCCATGGGCGGCCTCATTCCCCCTCCTCCCGGGACCCCAGGTAGAAGTGCCTCTCCAGGGTCCGGTGAAAGGCGCTCCAGGATGCGTCCGGGTCCTGGGCCTCCATGAACTGGCGGATGCCCATGACCTTGGCGTCCAGGTCGTCCAAAAGGTTCAGCACCACGGCCTCCACGGTCTTGCCCGGCTCGGGGGAGCCGAACTCCCGGGAGCCGTGGTGGCTGATGAGCATATGCCGGAGCAGGAGGGCCCGGCCCTCGGGAAAGCCGGGTATGCCCGCGATCTTCTCGTCCAGCATCTGGACCCCCAGGACGATGTGGGACAGAAGCCGCCCGGGGTCGGAGTAGTCAATGGACGCGCCCCAGGTGAACTCGGTGGTCTTGCCGATGTCGTGGAGCACCGCGCCGGTGACCAGGAGATCCCGGTCCAGGTCCGGGTAGTGCCGGGCCGCGGCCTCCGCCAGGAGGGCCACGGAAAGGGAGTGCTCCAGCAGCCCCCCCAGGTAGGCGTGGTGCATCATCTTGGCCGCCGGGGCGGATGTGAACTTTTCCGTGAACACCGGATCGGAAAAAAACGCGTCCAGAAGCTCCAGGAGGTCCGGGTCCGTCACCGTGGCGGCCAGGCTCTTCAACTCGTCCAGCATTTCCCCCCGGTCCCGGGGGCTGGCGGGCATGAAATCCGAAAGGTCCAGGTCCCCGGGGGGGCAGGCCTCGGCCTTTTCCAGGGTGAGCTGGACACTCCCCCGGTACTCCCCGGCCCGGGCCGTGACCCGGACGAAGCCGCCGGGCACAAAGGCTCCGGCGTACTTCTCCACCCCGTCCCACATCACTCCGGGCACGGAGCCCGAGCGGTCGGCCAGGCGGACGTTCAAGTACTGGCCACCATCCTTTTTCCGGGACACGGTCTTGTCCTGGACCACGAACACGTCATCCACCGCCTCGCCGGGCCGGATATCGGAAATCAGGAGGGTCTTTTTCATGGCACCTCCAGATTCCAGGCCGAAAGCTCCGTCAGGTACCCGTGCTCCGTCATGTCACAGCGCACCGGGGTCACGCTGATGCATCGCTCCCGGAGGGCCACCCCGTCCTCGTCAGGGGAGTCCCCGAAAAGCTGGGTCTCGGAGCCCTGCCAGTAGTAGACGTGGTTCCGGGGGTCCAGACGCCGGTGAAAGGCCTCCTCCAGGCGCGCGCTGCCCTGACGGCACACCCGCACCCCCCGGATCTCTTCCCGGGGCACGTCCGGCACGTTCACGTTCAGGAAGACGCCAGGCACAAGCGCCTGCCCGGCCACCCGGGCCGCCAGGACAGCCGCGAATTCCGCAGCCACGGCAAAGCACACGGCCTCGGGGCTGGCCACGGACACGGCAATGGCCCGGCAGCCCAGGAGCGCCGCCTCCCGGGCTGCGGAAACGGTGCCCGAGTAGTTCAGGTTGATGCCCACGTTGGGGCCGGGGTTGATTCCGGAAACCACCACGTCCGGCCTGAACTCCAGCAGTTCCCCCAGGGCCAGCTTCACGCAATCCGCGGGGGTGCCCGTGACGGAATAGCTCATTCCGGAACCGTGCTCCCGGACCCGGGTGACCCGCAGGGGCACATGGAGGGTGATGGCGTGGGACACGGCGCTGCGCTCCCGGTCCGGGGCCACGGTAACAACCGTGTGCCGGCCGGACAGGCTCTTCTCCAGGGCCAGAAGCCCCGGGGCGTGCACGCCGTCATCGTTGGTGAGGAGAATTTTCAAGTTCCGCCGCTCCCTTGGAAAGAATCTACGCAAACTTCCATGATAGCCCAAGCCCCCGGGCTTGAAAAGGCGGGATTTTGGACGGACCGGGTTCCTGGCCGGGAATCCCTCCTTTCCCAAGGACGGCCCTGCCCTTTTTCCGGGGAGGCTCCACCCTCTTTCCCATGGGCCCGCCTCGGCCGGGCAGACCTTGGGGCCAAAAGCCGAAAAAGCCCCCTATGCAAGCCTTTCCATCACAAATCCGCGTAATATTCGGATGTTCCATTCCTTTCTCCTTCCGGATTCTTTACAAACCCCTTGGGTCCGGCTACAAGATCCTCCGGGCCAATGGGAACTCAAACGCCCTGGAGATCATGAACTTTTTCAGGAAATTCAGGAATATTCTCGCCCTCTTCGCCGTGCTCCTCACCCTGGCGCCCCTGGGGGCCGTGGGGCTTCTGGCCCGCCATGCCCTGGTGCAGCGGCTGGAGGCGGACATATCGGGAAAGAACCTCCTCTTTGCCCGGGCCCTGGCCGGGAACACCCGGACCGGGCTTTCCGCCACAGAGGGGCTTCTGGCCGTGCTCACCCGGCACCCGGCGGACCACCAGGCCTTGGAGGGGACCGGAATCCTGGCCGCCGCCGTGGAGTCCGACCCCCTGCTCCTGGGCGTGGTCCTGGCCGACCGGGAAGGGCGGATTGTGGCCGCCTGGCCCCCCGAGGCCGCCAGCCTCTCCCCCGAGGCGGTACGGTGCATGGAAGAGGCCCTCAAGGACGGGATCCGCTCCTTTTCCCAGCCCTTTACCGGCCCGGACGGGGAGTTGATCCTGGCCGCAGCCCGGTCCGGCGCCCAGGGGGCGGCCCTGGGGCTTATTTCTCTCCCCCTGGCTGCCGGCAACGTATTTCCGCCCCGCCCCCGGCCGGAGGCCGGGTGTACCTCCTTTCCGCCGAGGGCAGGGTCCTGGCCGCCTCCGGGGCTGGCGAGGGCTACGGCGCCATCCCCCCCGAAGATGTGGAATCCCGGAGGGAACGGTTTCTTTCCCCGGGGAATGTGGAAATGGAAATCGCCGGGCGCAGGATGCTGGCTTCCGTGGCCATGGCCCCCCCCATGGGCTGGCGGGTGGTGGTGGTCCAGGACCAGGACGCGGCCCTGGCCACGATGCGGGAGGTCCGGCGCATCTTCTTCCTGGGCGGCCTGGCCGGCCTGTCTCTGGCCCTGGCCCTGGCCCTGTGGCTCTCCAGCCGGCTGGTGGCCCCGGTGAACCACCTGGCCCGGCAGACCCGAAAAGTGGCCGGCGGCAACTACGCGCCCTTTGCCGGGGGCCGGTCCTACGCGGAGCTGGACGCCCTGGCCGAGGACTTTTCGGCCATGACCCAGGCCATCCGGGAACGGGAACATGCCCTGTCCCAGAGCGAAGAACGCCACCGGGCCATCCTGGAAGGCATCGAGGACGCCTACTACGAGCTTGACCCCAAAGGCCACATCACCGATTACAACCAAGCCCTGTGCGACCTCCTGGGGGGCACCCGCCGGGAAATCTCCGGCCGGATCTGCTTTGACTTCATCCCGGAAAAAGACGCCCGGGGGGTGTTCATCCTGTTCAACCAGGTTTTCAACACCGGCCGCCCGGCCATGGGCCTCACGGTGGAAATCCTCCGGGCCGATGGCCAGCATCGCACCACCGAGGCCTCGGCCAGCCTGGTATGGAAGGACGACCAGAAGGCGGGTTTCCGGGGCATCCTGCGCGACGTTACCGCACGGCGCGTCATGGAGGCCGAACTTTCCCACACCAAGCAGTTCCTCCAGAACATCCTGGAAAGCTCCATGGACACCATCGTGTCCACGGACATGGAGGGCCTGGTGGAATACGTGACCCCCCGCGTCCGGGATCTTCTGGGCATCACCGAGGCCGAAATCCTGGGCCGCAAGGTGGAACACTTTTACGCCCGGGGCCGGAAGGACGCCGTGACCATCATGCGGACGCTCTCCGGCAAGGCCGGATTCACCAACCACGAGATGCAGCTATTGCACAAGGACGGCCGCCCCAGGGATGTTTCCCTGTCCGTGTCCCTCCTGAGGAATGAAAAGGGCGAGCCCATAGGCACCCTGGGCATCGTCCGGGACGTGACCTGGCACAAGCGCCTGGAAGCCCAGCTCTTGAACGCCCAGAAAATGGAGGCCATGGGGACGCTCGCCGGGGGCGTGGCCCACGACTTCAACAACCTCCTCATGGGCATCCAGGGATACGTGTCCCTCATGCTTCTGGACACCGCCCCGGACCATCCCCACCACGAGAAGCTCACGGGCATCGAGCGCCAGGTCCTGAGCGCCTCGGAGCTCACCCGCCAGCTATTGGGCCTGGCCCGGGGGGGCAAGTACGAGGTGCGGCCCGAGAACCCCAACGAACTGGTGGAGGGGGCCCTGGCCGTCTTCGGGCCCACGGGCAAGGACATCCGCATCCACCGGGACCTCGCCCCGGAAATCTGGGCCGTGCGGGTGGACCGGGGCCAGATGGAGCAGGTTCTCCTGAACCTCTTTGTGAACGCCTGGCAGGCCATGCCCAAGGGCGGGGACCTCTTCGTGGAAACCACGAACCTGTCTCTGGACCCCGAATCCGCCCAGGCCGCCGGAGCCGCAGCCGGGGACCACGTCCGCATCCGGGTCACGGACACGGGAAATGGTATGGACGAAAAGACCCGGGCCAAGGTGTTCGACCCCTTTTTCACCACCAAGGACAAGGGCCGGGGCACGGGCCTGGGCCTGGCCTCCGTCTACGGCATCATGAAGAACCACGGGGGGGCTGTATCCGTGGAGAGCGAACCGGGCCAGGGGGCATCCTTCACCCTGTACGTCCCGGCCGTGCGCCAGCAGGCCCCGGCCCCGGGAAAGGCCCCGGAAACCCTCCACCGGGGCTCAGGCACCCTCCTTCTGGTGGACGACGAACCCACGGTGCTCTCTGTGGGCAGGCAGATGCTCTCTGCCCTGGGATACCGGGTGCTCACCGCCCGGGGGGGCGGGGAGGCGCTGAAGGTGTTCCGGGAGCGGGCCGGCCAGGTGGACCTGGTGATCCTGGACATGGTCATGCCGGGCATGGGGGGCGCGGAGACCTTCGAGGCCCTGGCCGCCGAGAAACCGGACGTGGCCGTGCTGGTGTCCTCGGGCTACAGCCTGGAAGGCCAGGCGGCAAGGCTCCTGGAAAAAGGGGCCAGGGCTTTCATCCAGAAGCCCTACACCCTGATGTCCCTGTCCCGGGTCCTGCGGAAGGTCCTCCCGGAATCCGAGGCCTGATACCGTTTCACGAAACAGGCAGACCCTGCACAAGGGACGGTCTTGGGCGAGCAGGGCCAAAACGGTTTCCCCGGGGATCCGCCCGGCGCGGGAATCTTTTACCCGTTCAGGGAAACGAGCGCCCGTTTTTTTCCCGTCCTGACCCATCCGCCCCGGAGCCTGTTCAGCAGGGAATCCCCCCTATCCGAATCCTCACGGTTTCATTTGACAACCCGGGAATATCTTTTGCATAATGTAAATAACAATCCATTGAAATCTCCGTTAATTATCGAACTTTTTCACAGGTTCCGAACATGCAGAAATCCCACAGCCACCGTCAGGACTCCAGGAATCAGGGCTTCCGCAGGCGCCTTGCCCTGATAGAGGCCCTGGTATTCGGTCTGCCGTTCATAGGAATCCTCTACCTCTTCCTCCTTTTCCAGGACCGCCTGGATCTCTCGGGATGGGGAGCCCTGTTCCCGGCGGGCATCCTCCTGGTGGTCCTGGCCGGGCTGGTCCTGCTGCGCCAGGTGGTGGAGCGGTTCGTGGATTTCTACGACCAGGTCTCCGACGCCCGGTGCGGGGAGGAGGCCCTGATCCCCCGGGGACGGATCCTGGATTTCGAAGAGGCCGCCCGGGCGGTCACGGCCGCCATCCGCAAGCTGGAATCCACCAATGAGGAGCTTTCCCGCAAGGTGGCCGGCCTGTCCATGATGAAGGAACTGCTCCACGTGACCTCGGACACCGTGGATATGGACGTCATCCTGAAGGCCCTGCTGGAAAAAGCCATGATCCTGGCCGGGTCGGAAATCGGCTCCGTGTTCGTGGCCGAACCCGACGGCGGCCTGCGCCTGGTCCACTACAAGGGCCCCGGGGAGCCTCCCCCGGAAAAGTTTCCCTGCCGGGAGGATTCCCCCATCATGGCCCGGGTCCTCCGGGACGCCAAGCCCCTGGTGGTTACGGACATCGAGTCCGACCCCCGCATCCGGAAGCCCAACAACCCCCGGTACGTAAGCCCCTCCTTCATCAGCATACCCCTGTTCGCGGGCTACGAGTTGGCCGGGGTCATGAACCTGGCCCGGAAGGAAAACCGGGACGTGTTCAACGAGGAGGATGAAAGACTCCTCTCCCTGGTTGCCAAGGAGATGGGGTTCGCCCTCCAGAACGCTTTCCTGGCGCGGCGCTCCAGACAGCAGGCCGGAAAAATCGACCTCCTGACCCGGGAAATGTCCACGGAACGGGCCCGGATCGCCTTCCTGGAGGAAGAGAAAAAGCTCCTCACCTCCCAACTGACCCATGCCCAGAAGATGCAGGCCATCGGAACCCTGGTTGGCGGGGTGGCCCACGACTTCAACAACGTGCTCATGGCCATCCAGGGCAACGTGAGCCTGATGCTTCTGGACTGCGCCCCGAACCACGACCATTTTCCCCGCCTGAAGAACATCGAAAAGCAGGTGGCCTCGGGGTCGCGGCTCACGGGCAGGCTTCTGGGATACGCCCGGAAGGAGCCCCAGCGGTGGCGGGCCGTCGGGATCAACCGCCTGGTGCGGGAATCCGCCGAGACCTTTGGCCGCACCCGCAAGGACCTCTCCATTGATCTCTGTCTCGCGGAGGACCTGGCCACGGTCCACGGCGACCCGGACCAGGTGGAGCAGATCCTCTGGAACCTCTACATCAACGCCTCGGACGCCATGCCCGACGGCGGCAGGATCACCGTCACCACGGAAAACGCCACCCGGGAAGATCTCATGGGCAGGAACCTGCCCAAGCCCGGGCCGCATGTCATGCTTTCCGTGGCGGACACGGGAATGGGGATCGACCCGGAAACCATCGCCCATATCTTCGAGCCCTTCTTCACCACCAAGGCGGCGGGCAAGGGCACGGGCCTGGGCCTGGCTTCGGTGTATGGCATCGTGAAAACCCACGGCGGACACATCGACGCCGTGTCCGACGGCGGCCAGGGCGCTGTGTTTAGGGTGTATCTCCCCGCAGGCCAGGGCGCGGGCGCGGAGACGGACGCGGCCACGCACAGCCCGGTGCGGGGGACCGGAACCATCCTGCTGGTGGACGACGAGGAATCCGTACGCCTGGTGGGAGAGGAGATGCTGACCCGCCTGGGCTACGTGGTACACCCGGCGGCAGGCGGCCGGGAGGCCCTGGAGATTTTCCGCCGGTTCAAGGACCGCATAGACGGGGTGATCCTGGACCTGGTGATGCCCGAGATGGGCGGAAGCCAGGTCTTTGAGGCCCTGCGCCAGGAATCCCCCGGCATCCGCATCCTCCTGTCCTCGGGCTTCGACGAGGATGAACGCGCCGCCCCGCTCCTCATGTGCGGCGGCGCGGGCTTCATCCAGAAGCCCTTCACTCTGGACCGCCTATCTGAAATGCTCACCTCCATCCTGAATCAGGTGGAGGTCTGACAGGCTGTTGAAAACAGCGGTCTACCGCGTTGCTTTTCATCATTTTTGAGCAGCCTGATCAAAGCCTGTTTTTCAATAGGCTGCTCACGGCCACGGCCGAGCCCCGGGCTCCATGAAAGCCCCCTCCCCTTTGACGGATAATCCCTCGCGTTCCAGAAAACCGGCCAGGCGTCCGGCGCCCCACTTGCTGCCTTCCCCGCTGTAATGGCAGCCCGGCCGGAACAGCCGGTCCCCATCCTTCCCGGCGTTTCGGGTTCCATGCCCCGGATTCTCCCGCTCATCAGCCGAAGAGTTCCTCCAGGGCCTGGGCCACGGTGGCCACGCCCGTGGGGGTCAGGGCCTTGGGGATGGGGGTGGACGCCAGGGCCGCCGCAGGGATCACGCAACGGGTGAAACCCATCTTGGCCGCCTCCTTCAGGCGGGTCTCCAGGAAGCTCACCCCCCGGACCTCCCCGGCCAGGCCCACTTCCCCCACCAGGACCGCATGCGCCGGCAGGGGGATGTCCAAATGGCTGGACGCCGCGGCGCAGCACACGGCCAGGTCGGCTGCGGGCTCGGACACCCGCATGCCCCCGGCCACGTTCACATAGAGGTCCCGGGACGTGAGGGGCAGACCGGCCTTCTTTTCCAGGACTGCGGCCAGAAGCGCCACCCGGTTGGCGTCCAGGCCCAGGACCGTGCGCCGGGGCGCGGCAAAGGCCGTGGGGCTGGCCAGGGCCTGGATCTCCACAAGGAGCGGCCGGGTGCCCTCCATGCAGGCGGCCACGGCCGACCCGGCAGCCCCGGGGGGCCGCTCGGCCAGGAAGGCGGCCGAGGGGTTCTTCACCTCGGCCAGGCCCCGGTCCCGCATCTCGAACACCCCGATCTCGTCCGTGGCCCCGAACCGGTTTTTCACGGCTCGGAGGATCCGGTAGGCGTGGCTCTTGTCCCCCTCGAAATACAGCACCGTGTCCACCATGTGCTCCAAAAGGCGCGGCCCGGCGATGGCCCCCTCCTTGGTGACGTGGCCCACCAGAAAGACCGCCCGGCCCGAGGCCTTGGCCGCCTGGACCACCCGGAAAGCCACCTCCCGCACCTGGGACACGGAGCCCGGTGCGGACTCGCAGCCGGAGCTGTACAGGGTCTGGACCGAATCCAGGACCAGGACCTGGGGGGCAAACTCGTCCGCAAGCTCCAGGACCCTCTCCAGGAGGGTCTCGGACACCACGTAGAGTTCCGAAGAGAGGGCGTCTAAGCGCTCGGCCCGGTACCGGATCTGGCGGGCCGACTCCTCGCCGGACACGTACAGGGTCCTATGGCCCCCGGCCGACAGGCTGGCCAGGGCCTGGAGCATGAGGGTGCTCTTGCCGATGCCCGGGTCCCCGCCGATGAGAACCGCAGAGCCCGGCACCAGGCCGCCCCCCAGGACCCGGTCCAGTTCGCCCATGCCCACGGCCAGGCGGTATTCATCCCCGGACTCCACCTGGTCCACGGCAACGGGCCGGGACTCCCCCCCGGCCCGGGCAAGCACCGTGGCCCGTCCGGGTCCGGAGGCCGGGAACTGGGCCTTTTCCTCCAGGCCGCCCCAGTGGCCGCATTCCGGGCACCGGCCCATCCACCGGGGGGAATTGTACCCGCACTCGCAACAGACGAATACGGGTTTGAGGGTCTTGGCCATGGGATTCTCCTAGTGGGGCGATTTGCCCCGTCCGGACCGTGGGGGGCAAAAGGGTAAAAATGTCCCATTTTCAGTTGTTTGCCCGGGCGGCTTCTGGTACGATGATAATTGGGAAAGGAGCGGGGTTGCCGGGATGCCCTTGGTGGATTATCACGTGCACACGCCCCTGTGCAACCACGCCCGGGGCTCCATGGAAGCCTTCGCGGCCCGGGCCGCTTCCCTGGGCCTTTCGGAAATCTGTTTCCTGGACCACCTCACCCTTCACCCCGGGGGAAGCCGCCTGTCCATGTCCCCGCGGGAGGTGGGCCTGTATATCCGGGCCTGCGGCCGGGTGCGGGAAAAATTCGCGGGCCAATTGGCCATAAAAATCGGCCTGGAAGTGGATTATTCCCCGGAGACCTTTTCCCGGGCCCGGGAAATCGTGGAAACCTTCTCCCTGGACGTGGTGGCCGGGAGCGTGCATTTCCTGGGCTCCCACAACTTGGTGAGCCACCGGGAGCGGGACAATATGCCCCTTTCCCCGGCCGGGCGCGTGGAGCGATACCTTAAACTCCTTTTCGCCATGCTGGACGAACGCTTCTTCGACCTCGCCTGCCACCTGGACGTGGTGAAGAAATTCGATAAGGAATCCCCGCCGGGCCTGGCCGAGGCCTGGGACGCCGTGGCGGCCCGGATGGCGGAGACCGGGACCGTGGCCGAGGTGAACGCCTCGGGCCTCTCCCACCCCACAGGGGAAGCCTATCCCGGTCCGGGGCTCCTTTCGGCCCTGGCCCGCCACGGCGTGCCCGTGACCCTGGGTTCGGACGCTCACAGCCCGGACGAGGTGGGCCGCCACCTGCCCCAAGTCGCCCGGGAACTTGGCCGGGCCGGGTTTTCCAGCCTCACCACCTTCTGCCGCCGGCGGCCCCTGGCGGTGGCTCTCGATCCTTGCCTGGAGAACGACGCATGATGTTTCGGCGCGGAAGAAAATTTGCTGGAATAACGGCCGCCCTGGCGGTCCTGCTCCTTTTCCCCCCAATGGCTCTGGCGGAGTCCGGGCGGTTTGACGGGCTCCGGAAAAGACTGGCCGAAGCCGGGTTCAACGCCGGGGATGTGGAGAAACTCTTCGCCTCACCGGAGGTGCGCTTCGACCTCTCCTCAGCCACGGGCTACTTCAAGCACAACGAATACAAGCTGGACTACGGCCAGTTTTCCAATCCCGAATCCATCGCCAAAGCCCGGGCCTATCTTGAGGCACACCGCCAGGACCTGGAAAACGCCCACAAGGCCTTTGGCGTGGACCCGGCCACCGTGGTGGCCGTGCTCCTGGTGGAAACCCGCCTGGGGACCTTCGTGGGCAAGC
>Ga0180009_10001398_pt1 | contig 29640 bp, 26 predicted proteins | sample OS_PC_MetaG_FD_123537 | JGI IMG/M metagenome (GOLD analysis project Ga0180009, IMG submission 123537) | Groundwater microbial communities from the Aspo Hard Rock Laboratory (HRL) deep subsurface site, Sweden - OS_PC_MetaG | ecosystem: Environmental > Aquatic > Deep subsurface > Groundwater...
GGCAGCCGCAATGGCCGGGGCCACGGCGTTGACCGCCTCGGCCAGAAGGGGCAGGGCGTGCTGGTTGGCCAGGCCCTGTTCCCGCGAGTGCTTGTTGTAAAAGCCATGCCCCAGCATGTGCTCATGATGATTTTGCAGGCCGGAGGCCCCCTTTGGTTCGCCGTCTCCCTTTGTTTCAATCATTTCAACCTGCTTTGTGCGTCTACCGCCTCATCTCATTATGGGCCATCCCGTGCTTCCGGTGCACCTCATCACTCGCTTGGGCGATTACAAGCCTTGACCACTCTCCGAGGCAACAGCTAAACGACAAAACAGTTTTTTAGGCCAATGAAGATGAACTGGATGCCCATGGCGGTCAAAAAAAGGCCCATCACCTTGGTGAGCACCACCATGCCGTCGCCGCCCAACAGCCGGGCGATCCAGGGCGCGCCGTACAGCACCAGCCCCACCACCAGGGTGAGGGCCAACACCGCCGCGCCCACCACCAGTATCACGTCCGGCGAGTCCAAGGCGCCGTGGGAGTGCAGCACCACTGTGCTGATAAGCCCCGGTCCGGCCATGATGGGTATGGCCATGGGCACCACCCCCACCGAGGTGGAGCGCTCCGGCGAGTTGTCGTGCGTCCCGTGGTCTTTGTCCACGCGGGAGACCAAAAGCATGCGCAGGCCGATCAATGTGATGACCAAGCCGCCGGCGGTGCGAAAGGCGGGCAAGGTGATGCCAAAGGCCTTGAGCACCCACTCGCCCAGGGTCATGGAGATGACGCAGATGATCAAGACCGAAACCGTGGTGATAAGACCGATGCGGCGCACCTCCTTGGCCGGGCGGCCCGAGGTGAGGCCGATGAATATGGGCAAGTTGCCGATGGGGTTGGTCATGGCGAAAAAGGACATGAAGATCAGGGGAAAAGAATCCATGAGTCCGCCCTCTCGGCTTTAAATTGGATATTAGATCGTGCGGCAGCCGTGGCCTTCACCTCTCTTTGGGCATTCCGATGATACCGGCGCGCACTGGCTCTTGGTTGAGCAGCATCCAAACGCTGCCCGATTCACCTTTAAAGGCGTTTCACCGCCAAGTTGCACCCGAAATCATTTTTCATTTGTTTTGAAGATAGTAGCCCCTTTCCGTTTCGCCGGTCAATCGTGCATTCCCTCTTTGGCCCGTGGCCGGCCCCTGCCGCTACGGTGGGGCGCGAAAACCACTAACCTCCCGAGCCACCAGCCCCCGCGAAAGTCGCGCAGGGCGGCATACAATCAGGGCCGGAGCAGCAGGGCATTGAACCTGCCCAGGGCGGGAGGGGGCAGGACTGCCCACTGCATTGGCCTTACTTTCCAACTTCTCGACCAATACCTTCCGGATAGGACGCCAGAGGATTACTTCATCATTTTTCCTGGCGCTGTTTTGCTGCGCTTGCGTTGAATGGCGGCCACATCCGCGAATCCGCCCTTTTGTGGAAACGTTAAGCCGAATTACTCCTCCCACTTCAGCATGTTCGATATTTTAATAATTTATATCATCAAGTTAATGCATCAAACCCTGTGCGACCCGCATAGCAGTCTCAAATTTGAATAAGAAAATATAGTTGACATTATGTCTTATTTAATATATTTCATGGCCAGAATCGCAGAGAGGGTCAGTGTACGACTTCTCCATAATCAAAACCCTCCGCAAGAAGCGGAACATCAGCTCCGAAGACCTGGCTTTCAAGGCAGGCCTAACCAGGGCCACCATCGCCAAGCTAGAAGCGGGCGAGGGCAACCCCACGGTGGCCACCCTGCAGGCCCTGGCCGAGGCGCTTGGTCTAAGCGCCAGCGAACTGCTGCGCTTGGCCGAAAGCGACCGCATGCGCCTGCCCCAGGTTACCACGGTGCGGCGGGCCCATTACCAGGGCCGCCGTTATCGTATGGGCCGGTTGGAATTTTTTCGGCTCAATGCCGAGGCGGGTCATATCTTGCGCTTCGACGCTGCCTGGCACGAGGACACCGGCGAGGTGATTCTTTTGCTGGAGGGCCACCTGCGGGTGCGGGTGGGCGGCCGGGAGCATGAGATGAAGCGCGGCGACGCCCTGGGCTTCAAGGCGCTGCAAGAGCATTCCCTCCAGATTCTGGAGGAATCGGAGTTGGTGATAATCCACCACAGTCTAAACTAGAACGGCGCGGAAGCGCCGCTTTCAAGGGCCACGAAGGTCAGTCCCCTCCCTGGGGGCTAATCGGCGTGGCCCTTTGCTATTGAGGAGAGAGCAATCATGGATTTTCAACCCGTTGACCGTGAATTGGCCTTTGTCCTGCCGGTGGTGCTTATATCCACCATAAGCCCCCAGGGGGTGCGCAACCTCGCCCCCTATTCCAACTTCACTCCCTTGCTGCGCTCCACGGACATGATCCTGCTGGCCTCCTGGCACCGCCGGGACACCCTGAAAAATATCCGGGCCAATGGCGAGTTCGTGGTCAGCGTCCCCCATGCGGAGATGGCCGACAAGATCATGCCCACCGCCATGCACTACCCACCCGAGGTGGACGAGTTCGTACAGGCCGGGCTGGAACCTAGGCCCTCGTCTTTGGTTGCACCCCCTGGGGTGGACGGCTGTCTGGCCTGGCTGGAGTGCCGCTTGGCCAAGCAGTACGTGGAGAAATCCTACGTGCTGGTGGTGGGCCGGGTGTTGCGTATGGAAGTGGAGGCTAGCGTGATAAACGAACGCGGCGGCATGGATCTGGACAAGGCCCGGCCTCTTCTGGCCAGCCTGGACCACGAGGGCGTGCGTTGGGCCACGGCCACCAGCCTGGGCAAGAGCGATCCCTATGGGGCCATGTTCCCGGGAGGCCATGACCCCCTGGCCCAGCGTGTGGGCAAATAACCAGGAGTATTACTTTCCCCCCTCTATTTATCGCTACCAGGAGTGTTGCCGATGCATGCCAAACGTATATTCATAAGCGGGCTGATTTTTTCGCTTTGCCTGGGTCTGCCGGCGGGAGCCATGGCCGAAACCGCCGGCAAGGAATCTGCCACAGCCTCATCCTCCAATCAAAGCGGGCCGGTGCAAAAAATGGAGGAGGTGCAGGTGGTCGCCACCTTCCCCGGCTCGGCCGACGAGGCCATGGGGCAGTCGGTGGTGCCCCGCGAGGATTTGGAGGCGCCCGCCATCTCCGGCACGGTGCTGGAGCCCCTTACTCACCAGGCGGGTATCCAGGTGCTGGGCGTGTCCATGCTGGGCGGCAAGCAAGCCGAGGTGCGCCTGCGCGGCTTTGACCAGTGGCGCTACCGAGTCATGCTGGACGGTATGCCGGTGCAGCGCGACGGCTCCTATGGCCGCGGAGCCATGGACTGGAGCCTTGTCGCGCCAGAGGACATCCAGAGCATAAATATCTATCGGGGCTCCTTGCCGGCCAAATACGGCAACGCCCCCGGCGGCCTTATAGAAATCGTCAGCCAGACCCCTAGCGAGGAGTCCCAGAGTCAGGTGAGCGCGCTTTACGGCTCCCTGGGCACCTGGAGCGCCAGCGCCAGCAATCGCTGGAAAGCCGGGCCGGTGGGCTGGGCCCTGGCTGCCCGCCAGTACGAAACCGACGGCTACCTGCGCAACAACTACGCCGACAACTTCAACTTCAACGGCAACCTGACCATCGACCTGCCCTGGCAAATGCAGGCCGGGGTGGGGCTATTGTACTCCAAGGGAACCACCGGCATGCCGGTGTACAACCGCAAGGACAGCCCTTACTACAATTCCGGCAAGCCCGGCGCGGACCAACAGGAGTTGGGCGGCCCGGCCATATCCTCCCGTCTGAAGCAGGGAGTGTATGCCTGGGGCGACAGCAGCGAGATCAAGGACACCAGCAGCTTCGTCAACGCCTTCCTGATGAAAAAGTTCGAGGGCGGCCACGCCCGCCTGCGGGGCATGCTGTGGAACGAGGAGACCACCGAAACGTACTACGACGCCGCCGACAGCGGCAAAAAAATCTACGAGCGCGACACCACTCCCGAAAACAACAACTGGCAGCTTCTAGGCGACGTGGTTTACACCCTGGGGGCCCACACCCTGGAGGTGGGCGGCGAAACCCGGACCTATGGCTGGGGCGACCAAAGCGTACCCTACATCGACCGCTCCTACTTCACCGCCGCCATCAATTATTTCAACTTCGTCGGCGACGGGTTCGAGGGCCAGCCCAACTGCCTGCACTATAGCGCCCTGTACGTCCAAGACTCCTGGAAGGCTCTAAGCCATTTGGACGTGGAGTTCGGCCTGCGGGGCGAATGGTTCGATGCGGACGAGATTGACCCCAACGCCTTTGGCTTCCCTGCCAGCGCCGTGCCTACCACCATGTCCGAGACCAACGTTGATCCCCGCCTGGCGGTGCGCTTTCGCCCCTGGCAAGGGGGCGAACTGGGCCTGCGCCTGGGCATCACCCACCGTTATCCCAACTCGCCGGAGTACTTCTGGTGGTACCTCAACCGGGGCACCGGCTACTTCAACACCGACCTGAGCCCGGAGCGGGCGGTGCAATACGAACTGGGCTTTGAACAGAAAATCGCGCAGCGGGCTAGCCTGGCGGTGCGCGGCTATTACTACGACGTAAGCGACTACATCTCTTCCACCACAGTTCGGGGCGTGGGCACGGTGGTCTACAATATCGATGAAGTGAAGATTTTCGGCGGCGAGTTGGAGGGCGTGCTGGCCTTGCCCTGGAACCTGAGCCTCTGGGCCAACCTGACCCTGCAACAGGCCGACAAGAGCGGCGACCCCTGGGACGTGGGCAACCAGGCCAGCAACCAACTATCCAACTTCCCCAAGGTGATGGCCAATCTGGGCCTGGACTACCATATGGGCGAGTTGTTGCGGGCCGGGGTTTCCATGAACTACGTGGGCCCACGGGATTACATGGACGGCACCGAAGCCACCGAACTGGGCTCCTACGTGCTGGTCAACTGCTATGCCTCCTACCGCTTCCTGCAAACCTCCTGGGGCAATTGGGAGGCCCTGTTCAGCGCGGCCAACTTGCTGGACCAGGACTACGAGTTGGAAGCCGGCTACCCCATGCCCGGCCTCACGGTAATGGGCGGTTTGCGCTTTCTATTCTGATAAGGAGTACGCCTCATGAAAGCCAAGGCTTTTCCGTTGATTCAACTGAGCGCATTGCGGTGCAACGCATCGGCCCAGGCCGGAACCAATGGCCTGCGCCCTGGCCGAGGAGACGGTGGCCCTGGCCACCACTCCGCCTAGATTATCGAAGGCGTCTCTGGGCGCCTGATTCCGGGGGCAAACGGAGCGGCTGTCAACCGCCTTGATGACGACTTAGCCGTACCTTTTTGCTCCCCAATCGCGCCCGGCCGAAACTAAAGGGTTAGCCATAGCGGCTAATCCTTTAATCTTTTTGCTGGCAGGGAGAGGAACTGAACCAGCGGCCTTTCGGGTTATGAGATGGGCTAGTCAAATGGCAAATATCAATAAGACAGAACAGAGCGATCAAAAATCAGAGCCCACTTCACTTCTCACCCCTACTGGTAATTGGCGGGCTGCCCGGCCTTTATCTCCTTTAGTATGCGCTGGGCCCGGGCATCGCCGGGCTGCATCTTCAGATAGCGGGTCAAGTCTCTCTTGGCGCGGGCATAGTCCTTGAGGCTCCAATAGGCCAGGGCGCGGTGGTAATAGGCCGAGGCCAGTTTGGTGTCGTAGTTGATGGCCGAGGTGAAGTTTCGGGCCGCCCGGTCATAGTCCTTCAACCGTATGTAGGCGATGCCCCGGTCGCGGTAGGCTCCAGCGAACTTGGGGTCGATGATCAGGGCCAGCCGGTAGCTCTGGGCTGCCTTGGCGTAGTGCCCCAGGTGATACCAGCAGGTCCCCTGGTTGGCGTAGGTGCGCGACTGGCCATGGGGCGTCATGGCCCGCAGCACGATGGCCTTGTTGAACAAATCCAGGGCTTTTTTGTAATCGCGGCGCTTCATGGCAGCCTGGCCGGCCTGAGCCAGGCGCATGGCCTCGGGGGCTTTCTTCTGCTGTGAGGCCAGCTCCTGCTTGAGCTTCGCCAGGCGCTGCTGCTCGCGACTGTCGCCCGGCTGAAGGCGCAGATAGGTCTGGGCATCCGACACCGCTTCGGATAAGCGGTCGCGCTTTTCATAAACAATGCTGCGGTTGCGCCAGGCCGGGGCGTATTTGGGGTCGGCCTTGATGGCAAGGGTGTAATCGCCCAGGGCGCGGTTGAGGCTGCCCCCCACCCGGTGAACGTTGCCCCGGTTGTTGTAGGCCTTGGTATAGCCGGGGTCCAGGGTAACCGCCCGAGTGTATGCGGTCAGGGCCTTTTTCTCATAGGCGCTCCTCTGGCCCAAGGGCAGGGACGGCTTCTTCTTCATGTACAGGTTACCCAGATTGTAGTAAACCGTCGCCTTTGTGCTATTGGGCACGGCGGGGTCGGCTGCGGCCCGCTCGTAAAGGCCGATGGCCTGATCCAAGCTGCCCCGGCTGGCCGCCTGCTGGGCCTGCTGTATGTCCTGGCGCCATCCAGCCCAGGCCGAAGCGGCGGTCAGGAGCAATAGGACCAAAGCGAAAATTAGGCAAGCGGGTTGGCGCATGTGCGTCATTTGGATGGTCCGTAAATACTCAAGGGCATTTTCCTAAAGCGAGAGGACGACCAAGACAACTTCATCATAACAAACTATTAATTTTAACTTGAACAATAATCGTGAAATTTGTTCACCCCATCGTCCTGGTCCAGACCGAACACGAGCCGTTTTCGTTGTTGATAAATAGGTCCATTTAGTTCAGCAACAAATTCTCTCGTCTCGCCTTGACTTACTCCGGCACCTTATGAGAAAAACATAGAATCTCAAATATAGTTTCGGTAACGTCTCGTTATCTTTCACAACTTTTTCGCAAAAACATAAAACATCCTGTCAAAAATTTTAGCGTATTGGGGGCGCTTTTGATTGTTAAGTGACCGCCCTTAATAATATGACTGATCATCGTTTGTCTATGCCTGATGGCAGCGGCCCTGTCTTTGCCCAGCAAGTCAGGGTGCCCAACCTGATCAACCTGAGTTCGATCGAAGCCTTCCGGGCCCTGAAGAACCAGGGGCTGTACATGAAGCAGGGGCAGATCACACCCACCGGCCAGAGAGAACTGACGGACAAGGTCTACAAGCAATACACACGCCCGGGGGCGCTTGTTAACAAGGGGGCAGATAGTAAAGGTCGACTGGTACACCTTCGACATCAAGCTGTACAAGCCCAAGATCGGCACCCAAAAGAAAAAGGTGCCCACCCTTTATAATCTAGGCAAAACCCACGCCACCAACACTCTTTACCGGGCCGGCCTGTATTATAAGATTGTGGACCAGCCCACCTCTAACCGGGCCTATTTATGCACCCCCGCCGCACCCGGCCAAAACAAAAGGGCTAGCCATGGCGGCTAACCCTTTGATTTATTTTGGTAGCGGGGACTCGAACCAGCCAGCCCTGAACCTTGATGGCAGGTGTTTACAGCCCGGTTATTTTTGTGCTGACGCGCGGAGTATTTGGCCTGTCTGCGGTACGGCCAAGAAAAGCGATCCCTTTTCCGCCGCCAGACAGCCCGCGGCTGGGGCGTACCCCAAAGGGTTCCAAGTATCCTTATTCCTTAGCCGCCAGGTAAGCTGTAGATCAGGTTTGGTCAGGCAGTAGATTCGACCGGCGTCCAAAGCCAAACTGAGCACGTCCTTGACGCGACCCAAATCGCTCCATTTGATGGGCCATGCTGCTGTTGACCGTAACAACTCTCGCGGAGTGAACCAGCCAATCAACCTTGCGCTCCCTGCGGCCAGGGCGGCCACTCCCTTTGCCTCACCCAGCTTTTTCCAGGGCTTGACTTTTGGTCGCATGATCCATATTTCATTGCCCAACACACCGGCCAAATAAAGATACCCTTGCCCTGCCGCGAAGCTCTTGCCGATGGGGGCCACTCCCAGGCGCTCCCAGGCGCATCCACTGGTGGGGCTGGTGAAGACCTCGCTGGTGTCTGCTCTGTACGCGTAGAGGGTGCCGTGCATGGTTGCCAATCCCGTCACACCCGCCAACTCTCCCCAAGGCTTCCACTTGAGGTGGACATCACGGCCGTTGGAATGCTCTTCAACTCCGGTCTGTCGTGCCGCCAAGTCCGTGCCACCGTCTTTGCTGGGCTTGCGGGTGGTGGTTTGGTTTGGGCGTGACTCGTTTTCCTTTGCCGATGTACTGGCCGAGCGGCCTGGCAGCTTGGCCTGGGCCCTGGTAAAAGCCGGGCCGCCGTATTTGGCCACAGCCTGATAGTAGCCTTGGGCCGCAGCGTTGCAGGCCTCCAGATGGGGCAGTTCCAACAGATCTTTGTACACACCTTGGCATTGGTTGAGCATGTCCTTGAGGAACCGGCGATCGCATTTCTTCTGGGTGGCTCCTGATCGGTCGTAGCATTCATCGTGCCGGATGCAGGCTTTGTAAACAGGAACTTGCTTGATGGTATTGCCCCCCGGAAGCCATGTGGTTTTCACACCTCTGGGAGGCCAACGGTCGGGCACCAAATTGCTGCGCCAATCACCGTTGGCACCGCAATGCTGACCGGCAACCGCCACAGAAAAAGCGCTCAGGGACATAGACAACAACAAGGCAAGCACAGAAATTCGCAGCACGGCCCCATGAAACATGATAGGCGCTCCCTACCTGCTAAAAAGGGGAACGAATAAGAAGATAAGCGACAAGCATCACGCCGATTTTTTCATTACCGAAAGGCCCTGGCCAGTATCAAGCCATCAGTCGTTCAAGTTTCGAAGACGCAATAAGTGCATCTTCTTCGGGATCGCTGGGGCGGGATAGGCCATGGTGATCATCCTTGCGCGGGGTTCAGGAGGAGCAGCAAGGGTATGCATGGCATGGAGCACTAGGCTCGCATCAGGCTTGAATTATCGGAAGGCCTGATCAGCAGGCGCTATTTTCTCCTGCTCTTCATAAGGGTGATGGAGGCTGAGGTTTTGCCGCCCTCGCTGCCCACGGCGATGTTGCCGTTCATGCCGGTTTTGGAGATCATCAAGTGGCGAAGGCCACTCCCTTGCCGCTCCACCAAAATTTTCCAGCCTTTCTTGGAGGCCTGTTTTTTATAGAAGTCGTAGACTTTCTGCTCCGAGGCCGAGCCGCAGTCCAGTATGGCCTGGACGATCATGGGGCTGTCAGTGGCGTCCACCACGGTGGAGCCGGGGTATGGCGCGAACTCCACACCCAGCTTGGCGGGCATCTCTGCCGCGGCCCAGGCCAGGGGGCAGACAGTCAACATGGCGAGGAGGGCGAGGAGGCAGATGGCGGCTTTGGTGTGCATGGTTTTACTCCCTGAATCAAGTCTCGACGGTCCGCAGGCTGCGCAATGGCGATAACAACAGCACAGGCGGAGGTGAGGGCGAAGGCCACCAGAATCGTCATGGCACCAGCGGGGGGCATACCTTCTGTGTGCGGTCCCAAGTTAGCGGGCGCGCTCGGCCTCCCAATAAAGCCGAGTTAAGGGGCCTGTTCAGTGAGGGCTTTTTTCATGGGGTGATGCGATGGGCCGGCCGCCCCCCAGGCAGCCCTGAAACGTTGCATATTGTGAGACGAAACCCCGGCTCGGTCAAGGCGTTTTTATAATTTGGCTCGGGCGCTGGGTACGAGCCGCGCCCAAGGTGCGACCAAGGTGGACCATGAGGCGCCCCGGCTGGCCCAACGGCAGGATGATGCAACTGGCAGTCGGCAAAACCATAAAAAACACTTAAGTATAACGCATGGACCTGGCCGAGAAGGCCATCTTGGACCGGGTGGAGGCTGAGATATTCATCAACGAGGCCATGGACCGCATCGTGGACAGGGCCCTGGCAAAGTTTGCCGCCCTGCCCGACCTGGAGCCCCAGCGCCAGGGGGAGCGTCTTCAACGCAAACGCCAGCTTGAGGGAGAGGTGGCCAACCTGGTGGCCTTTGTGGCCCGGGGTAATGACATGGAGGAGGTGGAGCCGGCCATCGGCGGCCAGACACTAGCATGGGGGTGCTTTGGGTCGGCCCAATTGCACTGGCCGCTCACCTCGAAGCAGCCATCCTGCGGCCGGCGAGGCACCGCCAGGCGGCAGTGGCCGTATTTGTGTTGGGACCATATCCGGGTTCTGGCCTTGCCGAACCTAATCTCCAGCAGATTCGTATGGTGCCGCAAGAAAGGCTGGCCGGGCGGGGTGCTCATGTACAGCGGCAAGCTCAACCGCTTGAGGAGCTCAACTTGCTCCCCAGTAGGTGGGCGAGGCTTCTCGCCGCCGGTGGCCTGAGCGGCGGCAGGGGCCAAAACTGTCACCCCATACCCCCTTACACCCTGGCTAGGGCTTTATCGCGGCCCCTCTTCAGGATACCGGCCCCCAGGGGGGTAGGTCTGGAGTCTAGCGGCCAGGGGCCCCAAAGGCGCGTGTGGGTGGGGCGCCACACAAACAGCAAGAGCCACTGATCAGCCCTGTCTCAAAAAATATTCGCGCCACCCTTTGACCTTTTCGGCCGTTTCCCTTGATACCGGAGCCCTGCGCAGTGAGACTGGTTTTAGACAGCGTTGAGAAAATCCGGTCATACCATCCGTGAGGAAATAAACGTTATTGAAACCTAAACGGGCCAGGGAATCTCTCGCCTGGGCGGGGTGAGTCATGCCGTTGGAATATAGAACAATGAGCCCGCTGTTTTTATAAGCAGCCAAGTACGCAGCCAACTCCTCCAAGGGCACATTGACGGCTCCCTTTAAATGGAATGACGCATACTCACGCGGGCTCCTTACATCCACCACCAAAAGGTCGGGCTCCCCCGACATCATTCGATCGGCGAGCTCCTCGGGCTCGATGTGATCCGCGGCTTGATCTACCTGCGCCATGAGCCTCGTTTCGCTCTGTTGGTCAGCGCTGACCTGCGGGGGCCGTGGTTTGGGGGAAACGGCTGTAGTATCTGGCAGTATAAAAATGCCCAGTGCCACGATGACCACAACGGCCCCAAAGACTTTTTGAAAGCGGGCGCCCTGGTTTTTGCTTGTGCCCGATTTGCGGCGTTCCAAGTATTCAGAAATCCAAAAAACCGCCACCGCCATCAGGGAGAAGAGGATGGCGAAAACATTTTTACTTATTCCGACCGTATCATAGGCGAAGGTTATTCCTTGTTTGCCCCAGCCATAGAGTGGTTTGATCGCATCGAACGCCTCGTTGAAAAAAATGCTGCCCAACATCACGCCGCCGAAGAAAACAAGCGCATCGGTTTTGCCTGAGGCCATGCCTACGGCTGAGGTGCCGGGGCACCAGCCGCTCATTACAAAACCAGCACCGAAAATTACTCCGCCAACCAGTTGGGCTCCCCATACCGTGGGCATTTGGTAAACGGCATCGAGAGCCAACAGCCCTGTAGCGTTCAGGTAGATGAGGCCCAGCATGGCAGTGATCAATGCCGAAAACATGACCTTTACTACGGCCATATCGGTAAAGTAGAAAACGCCTGCTATACGCCGAGAGCTTCCGAAGCCTGCCCTTTCCAAAACAACGCCGAACAATATCCCAATAATTAGAGAGGCCGTAAACCCAATGGGGGTGTTGAGCAAGTCGGCAGAGAAAAGAGTATCAGTCATTCCACTGCCTCCGGAATAGCCGGGCCAAGGCGTAGCCTGTTGCGAAAAGACTAAGCAGAAACACCAGGCTGCCGCTGAGCAACAGGGCACCTCCTGTCAAGGCTTGCCCGGAGGTGCAACCGGCCGCCAACCGACTGGCAAAACCTATCAAAACGCCGCCAATAAGGGAGTAAAGCAGCCTCAAGTTGGTAGGGAACGAAGCTCCCTTTTCGGCCCCTAATTTGAAACGGTTAGATGCCAGGGCGGAAACGCAGGCTCCCAAGAATATCCCGGCCAGCATAAAGACCAGATAGTAACTGAGCGGCTCTTGCCCCCATCTCCCAAAGTAGGGACTGGCCAAGGTGTGTCCTGGTGCAATTAGACCTTCCATCCAGGCAGAAAGCCTGGCCATGCCACCGCTGGCTCCCAGCCCGGCGCCCAAAAGCGTAAAAGAAGACAACAGAACAAGGCCAAGCAGCACCCCGGTGAGGTAGGGATTTGCGAGCTTCTCGGGTTGTCTTTCCATGTCAGCATCCCCCGCTCTTTCTCATGGGTTTTTCTGGAGGGGCAGGGGGAGGCTTGAGGGGTGTCTGCTTGGGAACTGATGCGGGGTTGGCTGGCTTGGCCTGCGCTGGAGCCGGCAACGCTGCTTTTGAGGTCCCGACACTCGGCCTCAATTCGGACTCTGCCCAATAAGCCTCTAGGCCTCCGTGCAGAACCTGAATAACTCTCGGAGTCTTTTGCGACAGGATGCCCCCAATCGCCATGGCCAATGATCCGTCCCGATCCACAATGATGAGAGGCCCGACGCCGTTCAGATAGGCCGGGTTGTGCATTAAGTCGACTAAATCTACGTTGCGCGACCCCGTCAAGTTGAAATCGGCGAAATGCTGCGCTGGACGGATATCAACTAAATCGAAAGTGCCCGGCAGGTCCATGAGCCTGCGTTTGAGGTCTGCGGGTGAAATGCGTTCAGGCAGCCGAACCTCCCGCTTCGGTGCATCCTGTGAAGCATCTTCACCGCCTTTATGTTTTTTTCCGTAAACAGGAAGCCCTGCGTCTATCCAGGCTTGGCTGCCTCCATCGAGGCTGGTCGCCCTGGAGAAGCCGTTTCTTTCCAAAATCCCCATGGCCAATGAAGAACGAAATGCCGAGTTACAAACCGCCACCACAGGCTGTGACGGATCAAGTTTGGCACTCTCCTGGACCAATAGATTAAGAGGCAGATTCAGAACGGTACCGATACGCAAAGTCATCCATTCCGCTGGAAGGCGCACGTCAACCACCACCGGCGCGGTCCCCCTCTGCATTTCTTGGTAAAGTTCCACAGGTGTGATTAATTTGGTGGACTTGATCGGCAAGCCGGCTTTTTGCCAGCTATCCACGGTCAACGCTTGCACTTTGTCGTAACCAACTCTATGCAGGCGGTGCTCGGCCTCTTTGATCTCGGCCTCACTTCCCACGAGCACCAATTTGGCACCCCAAGGGACCATTATGCCTGTCCAAGTCTCAAGCCTTCCCCTGAGCCCTATGTTTACTGAATTGGCAATGTGTCCAGCGGCATAGGCCTTGGCATCCCTTAGGTCCACCAAATAATTTCGTTTCGGATCAGTGAGTACTTTGTCAGGCTTTATCCAGACGGGCGCCTGTTCCCAGTCCACCAGAGGCGGTCCCTGTTTGTTCATGGCTGCGTTGTGTTTGAAGTACTGGGGAGCCTCTGGCAGGCCCTCTAATAGCGCGGCAATGAAGGCTCCTCGCGAGGTGTACTTGAGATAAGGGTTTGCGGTGCGTTGCACGCCAATGGTTGAAGTGGGCTCATCGCTCAGATGGGCGCCGCACAACGAGCCAGCGCCGTGACCGGGGAAAATAGCCACATCGTCGGGTAGATTGGATAGCTTGTTAGTCCATGTGTCATACATCATGGAAGCCAACGTAGAAGGTGCCATGTGCCCACCCATAAGGTCCGGCCTACCAACGCTTCCCACAAAAAGTGCGTCCCCGGTGATAATCCCCAGTGGTTTGTCAGGGCTTCTCTTGCTGAACAGAAGGGCACTCATGGATTCAGTTGTATGCCCTGGGGTTTCCAGGCATTTTAGGTTAGCCTGCCCCACGTTGATCACTGAGCCCTCTTTAAGCGCTTTATGGATAAAGCCCACCCCAGCCTTCTCACTTATGTAGACTGGGCAATTGGTAAGCTTGGCCAGTTCCATATGGCCAGCCACGAAGTCCGCATTATTGTGAGTAAGGAAGACCCCTACGATCGAAGCGCCTTCCTCCTTGGCCTTTCGTATATAGGCAGCGACGTCGCGGTTGGGATCAATTACTAATGCTTTACCATCGCTAACAACCATGTATGAAAACTGGGAAAGAACCGCCAGGTCAAATTGGACTAATTGGAAACCAGGAAATTTGTAGGTTTCTACAACTTTATAAGTCGCGGCCCCCGAGCCGTGTGTCGCTGATTCGCCATCTTTTATTTCGGCGGCTTGTAACGAGGCTGAGGTGGCAAATAATGTCAACACTGCCACAATCATGGTTGCCATCGAAAAAAAGCGCCGCATGTCATCCTCACAATGTAACGGTAATTTATAACTATATTATTGTAGCATTAAGAACGCCTAGACTTGTACGTTGTGTTTTTTATGCGGCGCAACGATTAAGAGAATTCCCCCTCCTCCCCTAAGCCATGGATGCTTTTGGTTAGGGTAGACGGAGATGAACCGCCGACACGGGGAATTTCAGGCCATCGGCGGCACGAACTAACGGTTCATTTAGTTATCTGAGCCCTGATTTTGCTCTGGTTTGTTTGTTTTCGCTTGTACGGTTGGGGAAAACAAATTCAGACAAAGAAAAATGGGCTAGCCGATGCCGGCTAACCCACTTAATTTATTATGGTAGCGGGGAGAGGATTTGAACCTCTGACCTTCGGGTTATGAGCCCGACGAGCTACCGAACTGCTCCACCCCGCGACAAATGTGGATGTGAATATACCGGCTGGCCTTATCTATGTCAACTGGGTCGCCTCCAGCGGGGTTGCACCCCACGGCGGGCTGGGATAGGATTCTATCGCTCGCACGATCCAGATATTATTAGCTAAACAAAGGACGTTAAATAATGAATGTTCACGAATACCAAGCCAAGGAGCTGATGGCTCAGTTCGGGGTGCCGGTTCCTAGGGGTGGCCTGGCCCAAACCCCTGAAGAAGCAGTGGATGTTGCCAGAAATTTATCGAGCGGCGTCTTTGTGGTAAAGGCCCAAATCCACGCTGGGGGGCGCGGCAAGGGCGGCGGCGTAAAAGTTTGCCGCGACCTGGACGAAGTCAAAGCGGCGGCTGCCTCCATCCTGGGCATGCACCTGGTTACCCACCAGACCGGCCCCGAAGGCAAGTTGGTGCACAAGGTATGGGTCGAGGAAGGCACCGACATCGCCCGTGAGCTTTACGCCGCAGTGGTCTTGGACCGCGGCGCCGAACGCATGGCGGTGATGGCCAGCCCCTCGGGCGGCATGGACATAGAGAAGGTGGCGGAGGAAACCCCCGAGCTTATCTTCTCCACCCGCATGGACCCCGGCCAGCCCCTTTGGGATTTCCAGTGCCGCCAGCTGTTGTTCGGCTGCGGCCTGGACGCCGGCCAGGTGCGCCAGGGCACCAAGATGCTCCAGGGCCTGGTGAACATGGCCATGGCCAAGGACGCCACCCTGGTGGAGATCAACCCCCTGGCGGTCACCGGCGAGGGCAAGCTCATCGCCCTGGACGGCAAGATCAACTTTGACGACAGCGCCCTGAGGCGCAACCCCGACATCGCCGAGCTCAAGGACCCCACCGAGACCGACCCGCTAGAACTCGAAGCCACCGAGTTGGGACTCAACTACATCCGCTTGGACGGCAACGTGGGCACCATGGTCAACGGCGCGGGCCTGGCCATGGCCACCATGGACGTGGTCAACATGGCGGGCGCCAGAGCGGCCAACTTCCTGGACGTGGGGGGAGGAGCCAACGAGGAGATGATCGGCAAAGGCTTTGAGATCATCTTGAACGACCCCAACGTGCAAGCCATCCTCATCAACATCTTCGGCGGCATCCTGCGTTGCGACGTGCTGGCCGGCGGCGTGGTGGCCGCGGTCAAGAAGATCGACCTCAAGGTGCCCTTGGTGGTTCGCCTGGAGGGCACCAACGTGGCCGAGGGCCGCCGGATTCTGGAGGAGAGCGGCCTGGCCTTCGAGGTGGCCGGCTCCATGAGCGAGGCCGCCGCCAAAGTCGCCGCGGTGTTGGGAGGTGTGGCATGAGCATCCTGGTAGACAAAAACACCCGCGTGGTGGTTCAGGGCCTCACCGGCAAGGAAGGCATGTTCCACGCCGAGCAGATGATCGCCTACGGCACTAATGTGGTGGCCGGGGTCACCCCGGGCAAGGGCGGCCAGACGGCTCTGGGCGTGCCGGTGTTCAACACCGTGGCTGAGGCAGTCAAGGAGACCGGCGCCAACGTGAGCCTGGTGTTCGTGCCCGCCGCCTTCGCGGCCGACTCGGCCTGCGAAGCGGCCGACGCCGGCGTGGAGTTGGTGGTGGTCATCTCCGAGCACATTCCGGTGATGGACATGATCCGGGCCAAGGCTTTCTTGAACGCCCGCGGCGTGAAGATGGTGGGCCCCAACTGCCCGGGCATCATCACCCCCGGCGAGTGCAAGATCGGCATCCAGCCCGGCTACATCCACAAGCCCGGCACGGTGGGCATCGTGAGTCGCTCCGGCACCCTGACCTACGAGGTGGTGCACCAGATCACCTCCGCCGGTCTGGGCCAGAGCACCTGCATCGGCATCGGCGGCGATCCCATCATCGGCCTGAACTTCGTGCAGCTCCTGGAGCTGTTCCGCGACGATCCGGGAACCGAGGCGGTGTGCCTCATCGGCGAGATCGGCGGCGACGCCGAAGAAAAGGCCGCGGCGGTGGTGGCCGCCGGCTATCCCAAGCCGGTGTTCGGCTTCGTGGCCGGGCTCACCGCCCCTCCGGGCAAACGCATGGGTCACGCCGGCGCCATCATCAGCGGCAGCAAGGGCCGGGCCCAGGACAAGCTGGCCGCCATGGAGGCGGCAGGCATCACCGTGGTGCGCGCCCTGGGCGAGTTCGGAGCCACCGTGGCCCAAACCCTTAAGTAGAAACGGCGACAGGCATGGCCGGCATCGGCATCATAGGTCTGGGGAGGGTGGGGCGCTGCCTCTTGCGCGTGCTCGCCTCCAGGGGCCTGTTGGGGCAGGTGCGGGCCATCGCCGAGCTTAATCCCGGTGGGCGCGACAACCGCGTTCTCACCGAGAATCTTGCTTACCTCTTGGCCGCCGACTCCACCTACGGCCCCTTCCCGGGCCAGGTGGAGTCGGCCGGCGTTTCCCTGGTGGTGGACGGCCAGGCCATCCCGGTGCACTACAACCCCCACCCCCAGCAGGTGGATTGGGCCGGGGCCGGGGCCCGGGTGGTGGTGGAGGCCAGCGGAGACCCCCAGGCCACCGCCGAGGCCCGGGGCCTTCTTAGCCAGGGGGTGGCCAAGGTGCTGTTCACCCGCTCGGCGGCCACCGCCGACGCGACCCTGATCCGGGGCCTGAACCTGGACAGCTACGACCCCGAGGCGCACCGCCTCGTCTCCTGCTCCACATGCACCGCCAACGCCCTGGCCCCGGTGCTCAGTGTCCTGCACCGCGCCTACCGGGTGCGGCGGGGGGCCATACTCACGGTGCATCCGGCCCTGTCCGGCGACACCTTGTTGGACGCTCCGGCCAGGGAGTTCGCCGCCGGGCGCAGCGCCCTGGGAATGCGGGCGGTTACCAGCCAGGTGGCGCGCACCGTGGGCCAGGTGCTGCCCGAGCTGGCCGGCCGGCTCACGGCCATGAGCATCAGGGTGCCCACGGCGGTGGTCAACGCCCTGGTGGCGGATCTGGTTTTGAACAGCCCCCCGCCGGACAAGGCCGAAGTGGTGGCCCTTTTGCAACAGGCGGTGGACGGACCCCTTTCCGGGGTGGCCGTCCTGGAACGTGGGATTTTGGGACGGCCCCGGGCCGCGGCCGATTTTAAAGGCGACCCCCGTTCGGCTCTCATAGACCTTAATTGGCTGGCCCTCAGCGGCGAGCTATTGCGTATGCACCTTTGGCACGACAACGAGTACGCCTATTGCTGCCGCGTGGCCGACACCTTGGAGTTAATCCTGAGCCGGCTCTAGTGGGCCGGCACTGGAGGCCACCTATGCCTTTCAGCAAGCACGGCTACCCGCGACCCCTCATTCTCAAAAACGGCGAAGAGGTATGGCTGCGTCCTGTGCGCCCCGAGGAAGACGACAAGGCTATCTTCGATTTTTTGTCGCGCCTGAGCGCCGATGACCGCTGGTATCTGGACTTCGACCCCAACGACCCGGAAACGGTGCGCTACCGCTTCATCAACTTCAACCCCAACAAGGTCCTGCCCATCGTGGCCACCAACGCCAAGGGCCAAGTGGTGGGCTTGGCCACCCTGGAACGCAGCCATCCCGGCGCCCGGGGGCACATCGGCAAGGTGCGGGTGGCCGTGCAGCCCTTCTACCGCAACCAGCGCCTGGGCACCTACCTGCTCTTGGATCTGATCCAATTGGCGGTGAATCTGGGGCTAAGGGTGCTCACCGCCGAATTCATAAAGGGCATCGAAGACAGCGCCATTCGGGCCGCCCGCCGTTTGGATTTTTTCGAGCAGGCGGTGATGCCCGAATATGCCAAGGACTCCCGGGGGAACCGTTACGACCTGGCGATCATGGTCAAGCGCATCCACCGGGGATACGACGATTTCTAGGCCGCAGCGGTAACAATCTTGAACATCCCCCCCAGGCAAAGCCGCGTGAACACCCCACGTGGAGAGGTGGTGCTACGCGACCGGGTGGCTCCCGGGGATCTGGCCGAGGTGGAGACGGACCCGGGCATCGGGGTTTTCAGCGCCTACCGCTCCATCATAACCACCAAGGACAGCCTGACCAGGATCGCCGCCCAGCCCCAGGCCAACCTGTGCCTGGCCCTGGCCGAAGATCGGTGCATCGTGGGCTACTGCGTGATGCGCCCTTCCCAGGAGGGCGAACGCTGGTCCTGGCTCAAGCCGCCTATTATGTTTGAGCTGTTCGGAGAGACCGCCCGGGGTTGGCGCAACCTAAAGCTCATGCGCCCCATGCTGGAGCTTTTGGTTGGCGACGAGGCCAACGAAGAGCGCATTCTCTATATAGTGGGCTATTCCTGGACATGGGACCTGGACCACACCAAAAAGTCCATGCAGGAGTACCGAGACACCCTCATCCACTTGCTCTCTCCCCTGGGTTTCAGGCAATACCCCACCAACGAGCCCAACATCAGCCTGAGGCCGGAAAACATCTTCATGGCCCGGGTGGGGTCGGGGGTAAGCAAGGAAGTGGTCAAATCTTTTCACAACCTGCTCTTCGGCATGGGCGAAGACTAGATTCCCCTCAACCATCCCCCTGGGGAGGACAGGCTCATGTTTCGCATCAGGCGCATCTACGACGATCTCAGGGCGGTGGACCGTCAGGCGGTGGAGCAGGTGCTGGCCATCCTGGCCGGCCAGTTCCCAGACGCGCCGGCCTCTGACACCCAAAAGCTCACCGAGCGTCTGCGCGACGCCCTGACTCATCGCCTGCGCTACGTGCTGTTGGTGGCCGAGGAGCACCAACGCAAGGTGCTGGGCTTCGCCCTCACCGCCTACGCCCCGGACGTGAAGTTCTGCTACCTGGACTACCTGGCCACCGCCCGGCGGCTAACCGGCGGCGGAGTGGGCGGCGCCCTGTACCAGCAGGTGCGGCGCGAAGCCGCCCGCCTGGAGGCGGTGGGCCTTTTCATGGAGTGCCTGCCCGACGACCCGGCGTTGTGCCCTGACAGTGAAATGCTCAAGCAGAACCGATCCCGACTGAAGTTTTACGAGCGCTTCGGGGCCCGGCCCATCGCCGGCACCGCCTACGAAACCCCGGTGAGCCCCGAGGACGACTGCGCCCCCTATCTGGTTTACGATCCCCTGGACCGCCCGCCCAACCTGCCCCGCCAGATCGCCCGGCGGGTGGTGCGGGCCATTTTGGAGCGCAAGTACGGCCAGTTGTGCCCGCCCTCCTACGTCAAGATGGTGGTGGACTCTTTCAAGGACGACCCGGTGCGCCCGCGGCCACCGCGCTACCTCCCCGCCCAGATTCCGGTCCCCAAGCCCCGGGGGCGCGGCCTGGCGGTGATCCCCCTGGTTGTCAACCGGGACCACACCATCCACCACGTGCGGGAGCGCGGCTACGTGGAGGCCCCGGCGCGTATCGGGGCCATACTAAAAGAACTGGAGCGCACCAACCTCTTCGAGCCGGCCCCGGCCCACCGTTATTCCCGGGACCACATACTGGCGGTTCACGACCCGCGCTTTTTCAACTACCTGAAGAAGATGTGCGGACAGCTCAAGCCCGGGGAATCGGTGTACCCCTACGTCTTCCCCATCCGCAACGCGGCCCGCCCCCCCAAGGAGCTGCCGGTGCGGGCGGGTTATTATTGCATCGACACCTTCACCCCCTTGAACCGCAACGCCTACCACGCCGCCCGCCGGGCGGTGGACTGCGCCCTCACCGCCGCCGATACCATCCTCAACGGCTACCGGGCGGCCTACGCCCTGGTGCGGCCGCCGGGGCATCACGCCGAGCGCAAGGTCTTCGGCGGGTTTTGCTACTTCAACTCGGCGGCGGTGGCGGCCCACTACCTCAGCGCACACGGCAAGGTGGCGGTGGTGGACGTTGACTACCACCACGGCAACGGCACCCAGGACATCTTCTATCTGCGCGGCGAGGTGTTCACCGCTTCCATCCACGGCCACCCTTCCTTCGCCTATCCCTATTTCTCCGGCTTTGCCGAAGAGACCGGCGAGGGGCCGGGCGCGGGGGCCAACTACAACCTGCCCCTGCCCGAGCAGGTGGACGGCGAAGCCTATCGCAAGGCCCTGGGCAAGGTGCTGGCCAAGGTGAAGCGCTTTAACCCCGACTTTTTGGTGGTGTGCCTGGGCCTGGACCCGGCCAAGGGCGACCCCACAGGCTCCTGGAGCCTGAAAGCCGCCGACTTCGAGGCCAACGGCCTCATGCTGGGCAAAATGGGCCTGCCCACCCTGGTGGTGCAGGAGGGCGGCTATTACATCCGCTCCCTGGGCACCAACGCCCGCAACTTCTTCAACGGTCTGGCCCGGGGGATCGGCCTGCTCTAAAGCAATAATTTTTGGCCAGGCGCCTCGTTGGGGTACAATCGCTAGAATTATGAGCGCTCCCCCCCCTCAACCCCGCCGGGTGCTCCGGCTCATCGCCCGCCTCAACGTGGGCGGACCGGCCCGCCATGTGGCCTGGCTCATGCAGGAGATGGACCCCGGCCTCTACAGCCAGACCCTGGCCGCCGGGAGGGTGCAAAAGGGGGAAGACGACCTGGGCCCGGAACTGCGGGCCCAGGGCCTGACCTGGCGGGACCTGCCCCGTCTGGGCCGCAGTATCAGCCCCATCAACGACACCCTCAGCCTGCTGGCGGTCTTGGGATTATTAGTCAAGCTCAAGCCCCACATTTTGGCCACCGAAGCCTCCAAGGCCGGGCTGTTGGGGCGAAGCGCCGCTTTGCTCTACCGGCCCCTGGCCGCCCTGGCCGGCTGGCCCCGCCTACGTTGCGTGCACACCTACCACGGCCACACCTTCCACTCCTACTTCGGCCCCACCAAGGCCCGCCTGTTTTTGGCCCTGGAGAGATCCCTGGCCCGCTGGGTCACCTGGCGCATCGTAACCATCAGCCCACGCCAATACCGGGAGATCGCGCAGACCTACCGGGTGGGCCGGCCGGGTCAGGCGGTGGTGGTGCCCCTGGGCATAGACCTTGAGCCCTTTGCCGAGCCCCAGGCCGGGCGGCGGCGTTTCCGCGCCGAGTTGGGCGTGGGGGACGGCGAGTTCCTGGTGGGCGCGGTGGGGCGGGTGGCCCCGGTAAAAAACTACGGTTTGTTTTTGCAAACCGCCGCCGCCCTTGGCCAGGATTCGCCCGAGCTTTTCGCCCGCTGCCGCTTCGTGCTCATCGGCGGGGGGAGCCAGGCGCAGATGGAGGCCCTGCGGGCCCAGGCCGAAAACCTGGGCCTGGGCGGACGCGTGTCCTTCCTGGGAAGCCGGAGCGACCGGGAAGCCTTTTTTCCGGGACTGGACGCCTTGCTGCTAACCAGCAACAATGAAGGTACGCCAGTGGCCATCTTGGAGGGCGGGGCCTGCGGGTTGCCGATGGTGGCCACCGAAGTGGGCGGGGTGCCCGACCTGCTGGGCGCGGCCCAAGAAAATCTGGGCGGAGGAATGACCCGGCGGCAACGGGGGCTGGGCGCCCCGGCCGGCGACGCCCGGGCCTTGGCCCGGGGCTTGGCCCTGCTTTTAAACGACCGGGGGGAAGCGGCCCGTTTGGGCGAAGCGCTTAAGCGGTACGTATGGCAAAATCACGCTAAATCACGTCTGGCCGCCGACTTCGAACGGCTCTACGGCCAGATGGAAAGCCGAGGATAAGCGGTGGAGGGCAAGCTAAAAGAAATCGCCGGGATTCTTGCGGCCAGCGCCAGCACCGTGGCCCTCACCGGGGCGGGCATCAGCGTGGATAGCGGCATTCCCGCCTTCCGCGGCTCCCAGGGTTTGTGGGGCAAATACGACCCCATGGAATACGCCAGCATCGAGGCCTTCCGGGGCGACCCGGTCCGGGTGTGGTCCATGCTCATCGAACTTGATGATTTGGTCTTGTCGGCCCGGCCCAACCCGGCCCACCTGGCCCTGGCCCAGTTGGAAAACCTGGGGGCCTTGGACATGGTGGTGACCCAGAACATAGACGGCCTGCACCAGGAGGCCGGCTCCCGGGCGGTGGTGGAGTTCCACGGCTCCGGCCGGCGGCTGGTGTGCCTGGAGTGCGGCAGCTACCTGGAGCGCGAGCAACTGTCCCTGGAGATGCTGCCCCCCCGTTGCGCCTGCGGCGGGATCATCAAGCCGGACGTTGTGTTTTTCGGCGAACCCATTCCCCAGCGGGCCATGCTGGCGGCCATGGCCGCGGCCCAGGCCTGCACGGCCATGCTGGTGGTGGGCACCAGCGCGGTGGTGGCCCCGGCCAGCCATCTGCCCGTCTTGGCCCAATCGGCTGGAGCCAGGGTCATCGAGATAAACCCGGAGCCCACCCTCCTCACCGGCCGGGTGGCTGATTTGAGCTTGCAGGCCAACGGAGTCGAGGTGCTGCCCGTCCTGGTGGAGATGGTGCGCCGGATCAAAGGATAACCGCCGCTCCTCCCGGAGGCCTTGCCTGGGCTCCGGGGGTGTGCGACCATGGGGCACCTCACTCAGGGAGGGGTCATGCCCGCGCCCAGGCGCACCCAACATATCTGGTTGCAGATGCTTCTGGGCCTGGCCGCCGGGGTGGTGGCCGGGTTGCTCTTGCACGGCTTCTGGGAGATGTTCGGCCTGCCCGACCGGCCCGGCCCGGCGGCCTGGGGCGATCTGGTGCGTCCCGTGGGACTGAAGCGCTTCGTTTCCGTGGCCCTGCCCGCCGCGGCGGTGTTGCCCACACTGATCCTGGGGGTGCTTTCCTACATGCTGGCCGGGGCAGGGCCCCAGGCGGCGGAGCAGTGCCGCCAGGCCCAGCGCCTGGACGCTTACACCTACCTGCTGTTGGCCGCCGGGGTGGTCCTGGTTCTGGTGTGGAACGTCCTGGGAAACGGCACCCTGGCCTTGGGGCTAATCTACCTGGGCCTGGCCACGGCCAAGACCGCCATACTGCTGCGCCTGCTGTGGCGGGCCTGTCTGGCCCCGGCCAACGAACAACAGCGGCCCTTGGGCCGGCAGGGCCTGGTGGCGGTGTTCCTCACCGCCCTGGTGGCCTTCGGCCTGCCCGCCCCCTGGCTGTCCCAGGTGATCAGCGCCGGGGGTGGCGAGAGCGTTCACCTCATGCAGGCCCACGCCGTGGCCAGCGGACGCCCGGCCACCCTGGAGCCGCCCCAACCGGGGCCGGAGCAAAGCGATTTTTATTGGACCTCCCAGGCCCCGGAGGAGCCGGACCGGCCCGGCGGGGCCCTGGCTCCCTTGTTCGCCTTAATCATCGCCCCGGCCTATGCCGTGGCGGGGCGCCTGGGGGTGCTCCTGCTGCAAGCGGCCTTCATGGCCCTCAGCGCGGTCACTCTGCTCTCTTGGCTGGGGGCGGTGGGGGTGCGGGCCGGACCGGCCGCGGTGTCCGCCGGGCTGGCCCTGGGGGCCGCTCCGGTGTTCATCGCCGGAGGCATGGTTTTATCCGAAGCCCCAGCCATTCTGCTGACTCTGTGCTGCCTGCGTCTGCTGGCCTGGGCCCGCACCAGCCCCTGGAGCGCCCTGCCCCTGCTGGTGGCCGCCTGCCTGCTGCTCACCGGCCTGGAGCTGCGTTATGCGGCCTTGGCCGGGGGCCTGGTGCTGTTGGGGCTTTTCGAGCTGCTGCGCCGCCCCCTGGGGGCCTGGCTGGCGGCGGTCGCCGCTGCCCTCCCGGCGGCCGCCCTGGCCCTGGCCCTGTTCGGCCCTTGGGAGGCCTGGCCCCCCCTCCTGGGCGCGGCGGTGGAGGAAAACATGGCCTGGTGGCGTCAGGCCATGTATTGGTGGACTCCTGTGGCCGCCTTTGCCGGCGGGCTGTTTTTGGACCAAGCCTATGGCCTGCTGCTCGCCGCCCCGGTGCTGGTCTTGGCCCTGGGCGGCCTGCCCTTTAGCCTGAAGCGCCGCCTGGTCCCCAGCCTGCACTATCTCATCCCCGCCGGCCTGCACTTGGCGGTCATGTGCTTCACCGGTTGGTACCGCTGGCATGGGGGCAGCGCCCCGCCAGGGCTTTTGGCCGCAGTGCTTTTACCGCCGGCGGCCCTGTTCATGGCCCCGGTGCTGGCCGCCCTGAGCCGGCCCTGGTGGCGTCTGGCCTGGTGGCTGCCCGCAGCCATCGGCCTCATCTACACCTGGCTGCTCACCCTTTTGCCTTGGCTGCGCCTGGCCCTGCCCGGCACGCCCAATCCCCTGTTCATCAGCCTCAGCCGCCGCCTGGGCCTGGACCTTGGCCGGGCCCTGCCCAGCGGTTTCGCCGCCTGGCCCGAGGTGTTGCCCGCCACCTCCGTCGCCTTGGCCATGGCCGCTTTTTATGCCCTGTGCGCCTGGCGCCTTCCGGCGCCGCCCGCGGCCATGCCCCCCTGGAAGGCCAACGAGGCGCTCGGCCTGGCCCTGGCCCTGGCCTTGGTGGCCTGGGGCCTGGTGTTGGGAGCCGGCCCCCTGCCCTAATCCCTCCCGCGGCGCTGGAGCCCGGACGCGCTTTCGGCTTGACCAAAACTAGACCCGAGTATAGTATATAGTTGCCCCCTGTATGGAGGAAGCTCATGACCCGTGGATTAACCCAGCGGCAGGCTCAAGTTCTGGCGTTTATCGAAGAGTTCACCAGATCCAACGGCTACCCTCCCACGGTGCGCGAGGTGGCGGCCAATTTCGGCTTCCGCTCCCCCCGGGCGGCCCACGACCACATGAAGGCCCTGGAGAAAAAGGGGTTCATGCGCTCCCGGGCCGGAAGGCCCCGGGCCCTGGAGGTGTTGCACAGCCGCCGAGGCATCCCCGTGCTGGGCAAGATCGCCGCCGGCCAGCCCATCCTGGCGGTGGAAGACGCCGAGGAGATGCTGGGCCTGGAACCGGGCTTTTTCGGCTCGGGCCGCTTTTTCGCCCTCAGGGTGCGGGGCGACTCCATGGTCGATGACCACATCGCCGAGGGTGATCTGGTCATCATCCGGGCCCAGGAGGATGCCCGCCCCGGCGAGGTGGCGGCGGTGCTGTTGGGCGACGAGGTGACTCTGAAGCACTTCGTGCCCCAGCCCGGCGGCCTGGAGCTGCGGGCCGCCAACCCGGCGGTGAAGAGCATCATGGTGGGCCCGGACGACGAGCCTCCCCGGGTGTTGGGCGTCATGGTGGGGCTGGTGCGCAAAAACTAGCCCCCCTCTCCACAAGCCTCGGCCTAGCCATCCAGCATCGGCGGCCAAGTCAAGCAGCTCGCCGCGCTATCCCCGGTTTATTCCTCCAGACTCAGGCGCCAGCGGCAGAACAGCTCCGGAGGGTGTTGGCCGGGCGGAGCGAAAATACACTCCACCTTGATGCGGGGGTCTATCTCCGAGGCGAAGCCCTCGAACTCGGCCCGGTGCATGGCCTGGCAGGAGTATTCCCCTTGTCCACGCTTGAGGCGGGCCTCCTGGGGGGGGCACGACGGCACCTCGATAATCAGGCCGCCGTCCTCCCAGCGGTACTGATAACCGACCAGCAAGGACCAGGGGTAGATTTTCTTGGCCGCCAGAAAGCCCTCCAGGCCGCCCTGGGTGAGGTTGAAACGCTTTTTCAGATCACGGGCGGCCAGGGCCCCCACTTTGCCCCAAACCTGCTCGTTGACCCGGCAGGCCTCCTCCTGGCCGTATTTGTCCTCCAGGTTGATGAACCAAAAGCCGTCCATCACCCGGTAGTTGTGCAGCAAAAAACCGAGATACTCCAGTAGCTGCTCCCGGGGCCAGTCCTTTATCTCTCCCAGGTCGATGCTCATTGCTCCTCCCCCCAGGCCCGGGCCGAGCGGGCGATCTTCTTTTGCACCAGGCCCCAGGTGGGGGTGGTGAGGAAGCTGTCTTGCCAGCGCTCCAGCATGAGCTGGAACAGAGCCCAGGGCGCGGCGAAGGTCAGTTCGTCGGTCTTCAAAAACTTGCGGCAGGAAGGGTCCCAGCCGCCGATCACCGCCTTGTTCTGCCCTTGGGCGGCATACTGGCGGGGAAAGGTGACGATGTGGGAACAGCCCGCCCCCCAGGGGGTGGTCGTCCCATGGAGGTCGTTGGTGACAAAGGCGGTCAGGGACTGAAGCCCGGAAATGACCTCGGGCCGGGCGAATAAGATCACCACCTCGGGCTCCTCGCCGGCCTCCAGCAGGTCCAGGGGCTTGAACACACAGTAAGGGGCCGGGGCGGGCAGGGGGTCCATGGCCTCGAAGAGCCGGCGGCAGGCCGCCGGGTCGGTGACGTAGCGCTCCCCCTCCATGGCTCCGGGGATGCCGCTGCTCACGTAGGCGCAGATCATCTCGGTCTGGGGCTTGAGGAAGCCAAGATAAAAGGCCCCGCCCGGGCAGCCGAAGTGCTCGGCGCTCATCCAGGCCAGGGTGCGCTTTTTACGGGCCCGCCAGATGTTGCCCATCACGCAGCTTAAGCCGCCGAACACCGAACCCCAGTCGATTTGGCCCTGGTCCTCCTTGGCCTTGGTGGGCAGGTCCCCGGCCTGGGGATGGAAGCCCTCCGGGGGCGGGTCTTGGCTGTACAAGAGGGCCATGGGCGGTTCCTGAAGGCCCAGGGCCTCCAGGAGCGGTTCAAGCTGGCCCAACTCCGGTGCTATCATGAAACTGCCTCCCGGCCCCGGCGCGGGGCGAAAAGCTGGTTAACCGACAAGGTGGCATCGTCCCCAAGCCCAGCCTGCCACAGCCCAGGCGTGCAAACAAGCCATGCCTGGACTCCACCTTGCCCCGGAAAGCGCTTTGTGAAATATTGTTGGCCTGTCTGAAACTCCACTCTGTCCAAGGACGGCCCATGCCCGATCTCATTCCACCCCGGCAGTTAGGCCCCAATCTTTGGCTTCTGGGCGGACACCATCTGTGCCTGTACCTGATTCGGGACCAGGGCCAGGCCGCCCTGTTCGAGGTGGGCATCAGCGGCACCACCCCCCTGGTGCTGGCCCAGTTGGCCCACCTGGGCGTGGCGCCCGAGGAGGTGGCCTGGGTCATCGTCTCCCATGCCCACAGCGACCACAGCGCCGGGGCCCGCGGCCTGTTGACCGGCCTGCCCCGGGCCAGGCTGGTGCTCTCGGCCAAGTCCCGGGAGCTGCTGGCCCGGACCAGCACCCTGGCCCGCTTCAGCGCGGACGACGAATTCAGCAGCGCCGAGGTGATGCGGCTGGAGGGGTTGGGCGCACCGGCTTCTTGGCCGGAGCTGGAGCCGCCGCCGGAGGACCGTCTGTGTTTGATGGAGGCGGGACAGAGCCTGGCGGTGGGCGGCCAGAGGGTGGAGCTGTTGCCCGAAAAGGGCCATGCGCCGGGCGGGCTCCTGGCCTGGCTGCCCGGCCAAGAGGCTCTGCTGGCCTCGGACTCGGCCGGCTTCCGCCACCTCGACCGGCCGGGCTTTCCCTTGTATTTCGTCTCCTACCCCGGCTACCTGCAAACCATGGAGGCCATGGCCGCCAGGCGGCCGGAGGTGCTGGGCCTGGGGCACCAGGGGGCCCTGGCCGGCCGGGAGGTTTGGCAATACCTCGAAGCCACTCAGGCCCACCTGCGCTCCTGGCACCAAAAGGTGGCGCGCCGCTACCGGCAGGGCCAGGACCAGCAGGCCCTCGGCGCCTGGCTCTTTGAAGCCTTCTACCGCGACGAGCTGGCCATCTACAGCCCGGCCAACATCGCCTATTGCTGCTCTCTGCTGGTAAGGCGCTCCCTGCGGGCCGAGGGCCTGATCGGCTAGCCCGCATATTTCATGAAGGCTGGGCGGCATCGAACAATGATTTAGGGTTTAGTCGATCTTTTTGAAAAAGCGGCCGCCTGGTCTAGGTATTGGTTGTATCCGGACCCGGCACAGCCAGCCGGCGGCAGGCAAGGCGCCTGGCAAGCGAGGGCCGCAGGCGTAGCTAAGAGCTACGTCGAGGCCCGAGCGCAGCCACCAACGCGGTATGCCGGCGGCTGGCGCGGCCGGACGACCGGCCTTCATGAAATATGCGGGCTAATCGCAGGGCGGGGCCGGGCGGGCGGGATCGCTCAACAGCCGCCACAGCCGGGCCTCGGTGCGGTCGGGTATGGAGAAGACCGCCACCAGGCGGGCCTGGGGCAATAGAGCTTTTTGGGCCACCTTCTGGGCGCGCAGGTAGTCGGGGTCCAGACCCAGGCCGCCGCTCTTGGTCACCAGATAGTCCAGGCCGGCCAGGTCGCGGGCGATGTCCTGGGCCTCCCGGCCCGGCCGCCAGTGGGTGGGCTCCACGGTGGAAACCAGGCAGACTCCCTTGGCGTGGGCAGCGGCCCAGGATTGGAAAGCGGGCTTGTTGAAATAGGTGAGGCTGGCCACCACCCCCAGCCGGGGCGGGCGGCTCCCCCGGGGCCAGTCGGCGGCCACGGCGTCCAGGATGGCCGGCAACTGCCAGTGGTGGGGGCTGGGACGGCGGGCGTACACCGCGCGCTCGCCGCTCACTCGCAGGGGCTTGGCGCCCACCCGCCACACCCTCTCTTGGGCCAGTGCCCCCCAGCCATAACTCACCGCCCCGAAGTGGGCCGCGCCCAGAGCCACCACCGCCGCAAGGGCGGCCAGCCTGAGCCAGCGCGAGCCCAGCATCCCGGCCCAGCCCACCGCGAACAGGCAAGCCGGGGCCAGCAGGGGGTAGAGGTAGCGGGAGTCCTTGTTCCTGAGCAGGGAGATGAGGACCAGCCCCGCCAAAAACCAAACAGCCAGGAGGGCGGTCTCCTTGCGCCGCCAGATCAGGCCGGCCGCCAGGCCCACGGCCACCAACACCGCCAGGGGCAAAAACATCTGGTCGTTCACCAGCGACAGCGGGTAATAGAGCAGGCCGTCCAGGGAAAAGACCGGGGGATCGCCTTCCCTGAGGGCCACCGGCCCCGCGTTGATCATCATGTTCTTTATCAGGGTGGCCGGCGAGTGCAGATACCAGGGCAGGCTGACGGCCGCGCCGATGACCAGGGACCAGGCCACTCCCCGCCAATCCACGGCCAGGCCCCGGCGGCGGCCGGAGTACAGGCACCAGGCCACCGGGCCCAGCATGTACATGGCATAGGTCCACTTGGCCAGCATGCCCAGGCCGGCCAGGGCGCCCAGCGCCAGCAGCCAGCGCCGCCGGGAGAGCCCTTGGCTGCGAGCCAGAGCCCAAACCCCCCAGGCCACCATGGCCGCCAGGCACACCTCCATGAGCACCTCGCGGGCCAGACCGGCCGAGGCGGGAATAAGGGCCACCAGCACCGCTCCGGCCACCCCGGCGGCCCGGCCAAAGGCCGCCCGGCCCAGCAGCCAGA
>Ga0180009_10001399_pt1 | contig 29637 bp, 25 predicted proteins | sample OS_PC_MetaG_FD_123537 | JGI IMG/M metagenome (GOLD analysis project Ga0180009, IMG submission 123537) | Groundwater microbial communities from the Aspo Hard Rock Laboratory (HRL) deep subsurface site, Sweden - OS_PC_MetaG | ecosystem: Environmental > Aquatic > Deep subsurface > Groundwater...
CAAGTTCGCCCTTTGAGTTGCGACTCAATTGACGAGACGAAATATGTCCGAAAACATATCCCGTTTACTTCTTTACTTCTCTATCTACGCTGTCTATATCCCGATTCTGATGTCAATGAACTTAAGCTTAAATAGTAGAACTTAGTAAATGCTTTTGCAACCAAAAAGTAACTTAAATCTAATGTTTTTTTGATTGCTTTAGCAAAGCCCTGTTATTTCCGGAGTATGCTTGAAAAGATCATCTGGACCGGCCTGATTAAAGACAAGTCACTGATATATCTTAAATACCGGTTTTGCCTGGTGGCGAGACCAGGAATCGAACCAGGGACACGGGGATTTTCAGTCCCCTGCTCTACCGACTGAGCTATCTCGCCGCCAGCCAAAGATTAAATACTAGCGGCGAGACGGAATCATGTCAAGCACATTTCAAAAAAAACTGCTCAGAAAGTTGAGGTCAGGCGCTATCAGTCTGATTTATTTTAAAGTGATTATTCAACACCCCGGTGTCAGGAGCATCCCCTTCAAATTGGTTAATCTCTGCCAGGGAAGTTCTGCAGCGGGCTCAAGAGTATTGGCCGGTAACCTTCCACCGGGTTCGGGCCTGTCACACTTGTAGACATGGGAAAGGGACTCTTATTTATATATGGTCACTTATTAGCGTCAGACTAGTGGACCTCTCGGTTATTCTGCCCAGCGGTTTTCCTTGAGCATTTCATAAACAGCCTGATCAGTGGCCAGCAGCTGTTTCTCCAAGCCGTCAAAAAACGAGGGCGGCAGCGGTTGCCCGAAACTGCCGGTCTCAAGCCGGTTATTCAGCGAATGCCGCAGGTAACCCTGATTCACAATCAACCCCATCACCGACCCTTCTCTGACCAGGGCCGGACTGCTGGTGGTGTCCGGATTGAAGAATGAGGTTCCCAGTGAGCTGTATTTGCCTTTCAAACCGAGGATATCGATGATGGAGGAGAAGACATCCACCTGGGACCAGGTGGTATCGATGATTGCCGGCCGGAGAATTTTTGGAGCATAAACAATGAGCGGGATATTAAATCGTTCCTTGAAACCACCCTCCTGGTAGTGGGCCAGAGCATGGTCGGCTGTAATCATAAAAATCGTTCTGTCAAACCAGGGCTGTTTTTCAAGTCTTTGAAGCAACTGCCCGATACCCCAGTCGGAATAGTAGACGGTATTCAAGAAACCTTCCTCCTTGTTGGCATCGTGGGGATATTTCTCCAGGTGTTTCGGCAACCGGGGATAGGGCGTATGGGTTGTTCCTGTCACGATATAGGTTAAAAAGGGTTGTTTGACCTTTTCCATTCTCTCAGCGGCTTTCATATACGTTTCATAGTCCCATCCCCAGCGGGCTGCTTTGGGGTCCGGATAATCCAGCAGGATCGGGATATCCTCCATGCCATAGAACTCCCGGAAACCGGCCGAACCGGCAATGGCGTCCAGCCTGAAGGAACGGCGCTTCAGGCTTTCGACAAAAATGGTCGTATACCCGTTTTTCTCAGCCATTTCCCCCAGTTTGGAATAATTCGCCAGAATACCCACCCCGATGGTCGGTAATCCAATAATGGAAGGGATACCGGTCAGTGTCGCCTGGATGCCTTCGACACTTCTCTGTCCATTCGCAAAGAAGTGGGTGAATTTCAAGCCCTGATCGGCCATGCGATCCAAGTTGGGGGTTATGCCCAGGTTTTTTCCTGAAAAACTGTCGACATATTTGATGCTCAGGCTTTCGACCAGGATAAAAACCAGATTATAGTGATCCGAAGACCCGTTTACGGCCTCCTTTTGAAAGGGAAAAAGCGGATTTGATGTTCCGTTCTGTTTTCCGACAATCGCCAGTGCTTCCGCTTGTGGAAAAAAGTGATGGTTGACGTTTTCGGCCTTGAGGGTGGACTGGGAAATACTGAAAACCCCGTTCAGTACCAGGTTGCTGTAGCTGGTATTTCCGGAGGCAAACGCATCGATTATCGCAATCGGTTTGTACCCCAATCCACCTCTACCCGCTGTCACCAGGAGCAGAAAAAAAATAAAATAGTATGGATACTGGCGAATCCGAAGTCGGGATTGATCCAGGGAAAGAGCGTTTACTTTACGCCATAGATATAGAAGAATGCCTGCATTGAGTATAAATGCCAGCAGATAGGGAAGAAAAACGCCAAACAGCATCCCTCCCATAAGATTGGCATCACCCTTTCCAAAAACAAGCAGTTCATGGGCTGTATGGCGTTTTACAAAATCAAAATAGACAATATCCCCAACAAGAACCCCGCTCATGATCAGTAAGATGGCATAGATCACCCAGGTCCAGATCCCCTGCCAGATGGGACCCCGGCAGATTCGGAGAGGGAACGCGAGCAGCAGGAGGGGGATGGCGAAAAAAACGGTAATCGAAGCAAGATCAAATCGCATGCCTTCAATAAATGCCTGGACCACCTCCAGGGCGCTGAGTGAGGCGAACTGCTCCCTGTACAGCAAAAACAAAGACAGACGGGCGGCGGCGTATTGAGCCAGAGCAATCGCGAAGAATAGAAATATCTTTTTGTAAATAGATGATGTGTTCATTCACAGACTATCGATAATGGTCAGATTTTTTTTAACAACCGGGGTACTGACGGGTTAAGCTGAGTGATCTCTCTGAAATTTCTTGTTAATTTAAATTTATCAGAAAAAAAGTTTTTCTTCTACTGTTTTCACAACCCATAAAATACGCTATTAGTGGGAATAATCGTCTTATGAACAGTTTATGTCAGTCGAGCAGCAGATATGAAATTTCGCCCTTGTATCGATCTTCATGAAGGATCCGTCAAACAGATTGTGGGTGGTTCCCTGAATTCAGACCGAGCTGAGACGCTCGTCATCAATTTCACAAGCAGACAGTCTCCTGGATGGTACGCTGAAAAATACAGACGGGATGGTCTGAAAGGGGGACATGTCATTTGCCTGGGCCCGGGAAATGATGAGGCCGCCGCGGAAGCACTGGCCAGCTGGCCCCAGGGTCTTCATATCGGGGGCGGGATCACCGCCCAAAATGCCCGTTTGTGGCTGGACAGAGGTGCTGAAAAAGTGATCGTCACATCCTATATCTTCAAAGATGGGCAGATCCATGAAGAACGACTGAGAGAACTTTCGGCGCTGATCGGGAGAGACAGACTCGTTCTCGACCTCAGTTGCCGGAAAAGGGGGGATCAATACTGGGTTGTAACGGACCGGTGGCAAAAATTCACATCCGTTGAAATCAGCACGGCCCGGTTGGATTTTTTCTCGACCTTTTGCAGTGAATTTCTGATTCATGCGGTCGATGTCGAGGGGAAGTCCCTGGGGATCGAAGCCAATCTCGTTCGACAACTGGGAGAGTGGGGAAAGATTCCAATTACCTATGCCGGTGGCGTGCACAACTGGGATGATATTCATACAATTAACAGGCTGGGCAAGGGCGCAATTGATTTCACCGTGGGAAGTGCGTTGGACATATTTGGTGGAGATGGATTGAAATATGACGACCTTGTCCAAGCTTTGAAAAATCCTGCTACCTGATCCATCATGTTCACCGTCACCCTGCTGGAACCCCAAATACCTCAAAATACCGGGAACATCGGACGTCTGTGTGGTGCAACCCGGACACCGCTTGAGATCGTGGGAAATATCGGGTTCAAACTTACAGACAGATATTTAAAGCGAGCCGGGCTGGATTACTGGCAGTTTGTTGACTGGCAGTACTTCGAGAATCTAAAGACCTATATGGACCAACTGAATCCTGAAAAGATCCATTTACTCACAACCAAATCGCAGGTCAGCTATACCCAGAAACAATTCCAGCCGGGAGATTACCTGATATTCGGCAGTGAAACCAAAGGTATTGCACCGCACTATCTCGAACAGCATCATTCGAGATGCTGTACCATACCCATGTTGCATCCCGGCGTCCGAAGTCTGACTCCCAGCTCCTCTGTTGCCATCGTCTTGTACGAAGCACTTCGTCAGAATCCCGTGATGCCATCACAACCCTGAACAGAATCGACTATGATAATAGAAATTCATCCCCATGACCCACAGCCGAGATTGATAGACAAGATCATTGAAATTCTGAATAACGATGGCGTGATCATTTATGGTACGGACACCACCTATGCCTTCGGTTGCAATATTCAAAGCAAACGCGCGATGAAACGAATCTATCAGATCAAGGATATCGACAAGAAAAAACCCCTGACATTCATCTGCAGCAATACCCAGCAGTTTCAGCAATACACCAAGGGGATCCCTACGCCTGTCTTCAGAAAAATCAAGTCCATCGTCCCCGGGCCCTATACCTTCATCTTTGAAGCATCGAAAATGGTTCCCAAAACGATGCTTTCACCCCGGGCCACGATCGGGGTGAAAATGCCGGAGGCTCCCGTAGCTACTGCCTTGGCGGAAGGGATGGCGCAACCGATTCTGAGTAGCAGTCTGCCAGGTGATGCCGATGGGTTTCAAAACCCTTATGAGATCAACGAGGAATACGGGAAACGGGTTGATTGTATTGTGGATAGTGGGGCGATTTATATTTCGCAATCTGCCATTATCGATTTTTCAGTGACACCAGCTGAAATCATTCGTCAGGGAGATGCCGATCTCAGCTGGATTGACAGTTGAACAGCGACAGTCGTTGTTCAATCCGATCATCACTGTTTTCCTTCATAGTATAGCAGCTTCTCTCCCTTTTTCAGCATTCGGTCCAGCTCTTTTGTCAGGAACGAGACGCACAACTGTGAGGATTTATTTTCCCAGGCTTCTCCCGGCAGAAGATGCAGAATCAGGTATAGTGCTTCAAAAAAGAGCTTTGCTGTTTTTACAGAATAGTGAAGTTCGTTGTAATTTCTTATCTTGCCATTTTGTTTGATTGTTCGTCCGGCAACCCTCCCTTCCTTTATTTTCTGCCCTTCAACAAAGAGAAGCACATAGGGAAAGATTGACTTTTCATCAATCACCGGTAGTTTCGGATTTTTGATATGGGTCAGACCGATGCAGATCAGATAGCGGTCAAACTGATAAGCGGCATAGTACTCCCTGATCTTTCGCTGATTATCATAGGTAATTTCTTTGACATACTCATCCATTGCCAGTTTTTTAAACAAGAGCCTGAAAACCGTGAGAAACTGGACCATCAACCCTTCGTCATTCCTGAACAGACGTATATTATAGCCAAAATCCTTGAAGGTTGCGCCTTCCTTTGCCCCCCTGAATGAAATAACACTTGTGTTCACCAGTTTAAAAGACTGGGTCATTTGAGAAAACGCATCCAGGTTTTTGGACTGGAATTCCGTTGGATCCGATTTTGCTGCGGACAGTCCGAACATGGATGATTTGACACCTGCATCCAACTGTTGCTCCTCTTCTATAAATCCCTCGTAAGCTCGCTTTATCTGAGAGAAAACCAGCAAAAAAGGCCCTGTGGTGATGGTCAATCCTTTTTCGACCAATGCGATAAAACCTGACCAGACGGTTTTCAAAATCGATTTGACCGAAAATTTCTGAATTTCCTGGAATTCATTTCCAAAATTGGATTTGGAAATATGCTGCAGGCTTACCCGCAACCTGCCGATCAGCCTGAATATAATGCTGGGAGAGAGGTTCTCGATGAACTGCCTGCGCAAATCCAGGGTATCATCCGCATTAAAGAGATCGTTATCGATCATTCTTTCAATCAGTTCCCCAGGGGGCTGCAGTTGCTCATTGGCCAATAAACACCCTGCCAGAATTTTGCTGATATCAATCGGATCCACATCCTTGAACCGATTTTCCACAGTCAGACCGGACAGGAAGTGCTTGTAATATTGATCCCGTTTAATCGCATATGTATAGAGGCTTTCATGGGACTGGATAGCAACGATAAATTCCAGTACGGTCGCTCGCAGACGATCCGCATCGTCGATCATTTCCTGATAGATAAATTCGGATTCCCCCCGGAATTCATCGTTAAATCTGAAGGACGTATTGTCAAAGGCGCTCGTCAGAAACCCGAGGGTGCCTTGGTCATGGTCACCGCAAGCCCGGGCGATAAAAGGCTCCTTAAAAAGGCGAATGACAATCCGGGCAATATCGGAGACAAAACTGTAAAGTCCGCCGCGATCAATGTGGAGGCTCTTTGCATCAAATATCTCGTCACAGGCAACCAGGGTTTCAATATTCTTTTGAACACTCAGAAAGGTAGGAAAGACAAATTCACAAATGGCTTTTTTCTGATCTTCCCCACTCAGAATAATCAGAGCTGGAATCAGCTTTCCGATGCCTATTTTGCTGCTGAAAAAGTTGATGGTCTCAAGTATGAAGAAGCGCTTTTTCTGGTCCAACTTGTTTATTTTACCCTGCATCGTCTGCAGCGCATCACGGACCTCATCGATGACCGCCTCCTGAACGCCGGAATGCTGATCATCACCAAAAAGGAGAGCGACCGCTTCGTCCGATAATGGTGGCGATCGCTGGATGACATCCTCCAGGGACAGATTCCGACGTTTGTTTTCCTGCAGCAGTTCTTCCTGTCTTCGGATATGATGCTGCACAAAATTGTCGACCTGCCTTTTAAACGTTTTTCTATCAACCCTAGCGACTGCTGACGACTTATCTTCCTCAGACATCCGGGTTCTCCTTATGATTTGTCGAACGATTTGTGGTAGCTGTGAGAATAGTCTCTGCCGTTGATGCTTCAATAATCATTTTGCCTTTCGTCTGGCATAAAAGCAATGTATCACTTAATCGCCAATAAAGACAACCATGTCTGGCTTTAAAAGGGGTCTTTATCTCGAAAGCTTCGCGGTTGATGATATTTCGGGGACAGGGTAGAATAAACCCGACAGGGTGAAAAACAGACCAGCCCGTTCTGCAAGTGCCACCAAAGAGTGCGCCCTTAATCTGAACTCAAGTTATCCGTGCTTTACAAAAATCAAAAGATTTTCCGGTATCGATATGATTTCGATTCCAAGCTACTCCGGGAATTTATCCAGGAACGATATCTCCATAACGGAAATACCCAAAACCTGGAAGAGATTCTCTCGACCCGTGTCTGTTTAAATGGCAAAGCGGTTAATAACCATACAATGGTTGAAAAAGGCGACTGGATTGAATATACCCATTACCGAAGTGATGAAACCCCTCAGCGGTTCAATCTGGAAGTCCTCTATGAGGACGAAAGACTGTTCGCCATCTCCAAACCGGACTTTCTCCCTGTGATCCCGAATACCAGCTTCTATTTCAATTCGCTGGCTATGCTGGTCAAAGAGACACTCGGCAACGAAGAGATCAGCCCGGTCCATCGTCTGGATATCGAAACCAGTGGTGTCCTGCTTTTCGGCAAAAACAGGCATACCCGGAGCGAGATTCAACGGTTGTTCCAGAAACAGGAAATCGAAAAGCACTATCAGGCAATTGCTTTCAACAAGCCGGCCGTTAATTCTATAAATGGGAATCTGATTCCCGCCCGGAATTCAAAGATATTCACCAAACTGGAACTGGAGCATACCAAAATTTCAGGCAGCCGGACAATCATCGAAAAATGCGAACCCTGGGGGTCCTATTATCGACTCTGGATCAAGCCGGTTACCGGGAAAACCAACCAGATCCGGGCCCATCTGGCTGCGATCGGGTGCCCTATCGTGGGGGATAAAAAATACTACCCCGATGAGTCGGTATTTCTGGACTGGTTCAGACACCGTCAAATCGAACGTATCATCGGTCGTCTGAAACTTTCCCGGCAGGCACTCCATTGTGAATCACTCGCCTTTGTCAACCCCTTTACGGAAAAAACGGTGCATATCCAGGACAGGACACCAACCTGGCTGGAGAAAATCCGCATTCTCATTTAGAGATATTTAACACTCAAAACAAGGATATTCATGCAGCAGATCGTCATCCGATACGCTGAAGTTGGACTGAAAGGAAAAAATCGCCACTGGTTTGAAAGTCTTTTAATGCGAAATATCAAAAAGCACCTTGCGGTATTTGGCCAATGCCAAATCAGTAAAATCCATGGCCGCATTATCCTGCAGATCGACAGTGAGGTCCAACCGGTTCAAACAGCTCTCCAGTTCATCCCCGGAATTGCCAACTTCAGTATCACTGAAGCGGCCAGCCATGATATGACCGAACTGGCCGAGGTGGCACTCTCATTGACGCGGCGGTTTCTTTCGGAACAGCCGCATGCGGCCACGACATTTAAGGTATCTGCCCGCAGGAGTGATAAGACATTTCCGATGAACTCCATGCAGTTGGCAGCAGAAATGGGGGGTCAGATTCTGGAAAAACTTCCTGATCTCAAAGTGGATCTGCATCGACCTCAAATTGACATCGGAATCGAGATCTGGCCGAAAAACAGGGCCATTCTATACCTGGAGAAAATTCCGGGCCAAGGTGGACTCCCTTCCGGATCCGCAGGGAAGGTTATTTCACTGATCAGTGGTGGTATTGACAGCCCGGTTGCCAGCTGGTTCATGATGAAACGGGGTTGCAGCGCGGTTTTTCTCCATTTTCATTCATTTCCGTTCGTTGGAGAGCAGAGTCGACAGAAGGTAATCGATCTGGTAACCCATCTTAGCCGCTACCAGCCAGAGTCAACGTTGATTATCGTTCCATTTTCAGACATCCAGAAAGCAATCAAGGCCGATTGTTCCGAAAAAAACCGCACCCTGCTTTATCGGCGAATGATGTATCATATCGGAGAGAAAATCCGCTCCCGTTATCGGGCCCTGGCATTTGTGACGGGAGAAGCAGTGGGACAGGTGGCATCCCAGACATTGGAGAATCTGAACTGCACGGCCGCTGTAACCACTGTGCCAGTGCTGAGACCGCTGATCGGGATGGAGAAAGCCGAAATTATCACCTGGGCAAAAAAAATCGGGACCTATGAGATCAGTATCCAGCCGTTTGATGACTGCTGCACCGTATTTCAACCCAGAAAGCCTGAAATTCACGGCCAGCTGCAAGATATTACAGCGGATGAATCCCATCTTGATGTCAACCAGTTAATCGATGAAACACTGGAAAAAATAGAGGTTTTAACCTTTCAGACCCAGGTCCAGAACAAATTCTGGATCTGAAAAAACCGGTTTTCCCCTGAGAATTTGATACTTATTCCGGAATTACCAGTCCGGCAGCTCTGTTGATCAGGAGCCGGTTGCCGTTCAAACCTATCGGCCCAGCCATTCAAGTCCTTCAGACCGTAAAAGGTAACAAGGAGAATTCTCCTCCTATCGATTCATGTTTCAAGCCTGAGTCTAAATCTGGCACTTAACAAGGCAGGCAGATCCGCCTAGGTTTTGTGCCAGTCCTCAAGGGTCGAAAAAAAGCCGATTATTGATACTCAACCTGGAAAGCTTGACCCTGCTTTCAATATGATAAAAGCTGTTCGAAACAGACCAGAAAATAATTTTATAAAACACTTCCCGAATATGAAAGCAGGCGAACACAGAAAACTCCACATTGATGAACCTGCCGGTATTTTCAATATAGAGTTGACGAACCGCTGTCCCATGCGGTGCGTGATGTGCCCCCGGACAAATAACATGAAACGGGAACAGGGATTTATGGAATTTGAGCTCTTTAAAAAGGTCATCGATGAACTGATGGATGCAAACAAAGAGCAGAAACTGGATCAACCGGTCTGGTTCCATCATTTTGGGGAGAGCCTCCTGCATCCTGAATTTGACAGCTTTATCCGATATGCAGTGAACAAAGGGGTCGTCGCCGGACTCTCGGTTAATCCGCTGATGCTGACCGAATCGGTTTCACGAGGCCTGTTGCAGTCAAAACCCAGTGTTCTCTATATTTCTCTGGACGGACACGATGATGAGAGCTTTCAGAAAATTCGGGGTGTGAGCCACGCATATCAGCGATCGCGCAATAATCTTCATCATTTTTTACTGTTGAAGGAGCGCCTGAAGAGTGATTGCCGTGTCGTACTCTCGATGATTGATTTCGATTTAAACCGGCAGAGTATCGAAGAGACCCGATCCTATTGGGAATCCGTTCCCGGAGTAGATCAGTTCCTGATGAAACGCTTTTCAACATGGGACGGCAGCGCCGGGAACATCAACCGCCTTGAAGGCAATCCCAAAAGGAGCCGGTTGGTCATGTCCAATCGGGTCGAATGCAATTTCCCCTGGGAACGAATGACGGTGTTATGGGATGGAGAGGTCGTTCCCTGTTGCAATGATTATGATAAAAAACTCAGTCTGGGAAACCTCAACCAACAGACATTGACTGAGATCTGGAACGGGGATGAGATGAAACGGCTGCGAAAAGAGTTCATCAGCAATCAGGTGGAAAACCCCCTCTGCCGTCGGTGCGAAAAGCTGTGTTTACCGCGGCAATATTGGGACTGGTGAGATGATCATTCATTGTATCGGGGACAGTCACGCCAATTTTTTCAGTGGGTACGACGAAATGCAGCCGGAATGGCCTGCCACCGACATCAGGAACCGGTTGCCCTTTTTCCGGTCTTACCGGATCGGGCCAGTTTTAGCATATAACCTGGATCGATACGGCACCACAACAATGGGAAGGGAGAAACTGGAACGTCTGCTGACCTGCCTGAATCCCGGCAGCCATATCCTGTTCTGTTTCGGTGAAATTGATTGTCGGGCGCATATCAGCCTCCAATCTCAAAAGCAGAAACGGTCACCGGAGACCATCATCGCGGAAGTCGTCGAAAAATACGGTTCCGTCATTTTAAAAATCCGCCAGATGGGGTTTGAACCGCTCGTCTGGAATGTCATCCCCAGCGCACCGACAACCATCAATTCCCGGATCAGGGTCCCACCTCGCTACCTTTTTCACGGTTCCTGCTCGGAACGTAACCGAATCACCCGTACCTTCAATCTATATTTGAAGGCGCTTACCCAGACGACAGGGATAAAGTTCCTGAATATTTTTGACCAGCTTCTCCTGGACGACGGATCCGTCAACCGATCTTTCTATTCCGATGACATCCATCTTTCTCAAAAAGCGATGCCCCTGGTTCTGACATCCCTCAACGACATGTTTCAAAGGGACACATTCAAGACCAGCGCCCAGTCTCCATCGGTCGTCGAAGAGGTGTATTTATCCCCGTTCGTCTGACAGCGACTACGCATGCACCGAACTTTTTTCAGCCTGCAGTTTTTTTAACGTTTCCCACAGTGATTCCACCTGTTTCCGTGTCTCTTCAAGGGAACCTTCGTTGTTGATAACGAAATCTCCGTAACCAGCCTTTTCATCAATGGGAATCTGAGAACTCAGAATATTGATGGCCTCGGCATCCGAGATCCCGTCTCTCGCTGCCAGTCGTTTAATCTGAGACGTTCTGGAGGTTGAAACAACCAGGAGTTTATGAAACAGGTACTGCAGGCTGAGCTCAATCATCAGCGGAATGACCACCTGGATAATAGCGTTGGGGTCTTTCTCTGTAATTTCAACAAGCTGTTTTATAAATTCCTCCTGGATGCGCGGATGGGTGAAGCTCTCCAGTTTCTTCCGCTTTTGCAGATCCTTGAAAACAATATCAGACAGCGCCTTCCTGTCCAACTGACGATCTTCCTGCAGAACCTGCTCACCAAAATAGCCAACGATATCTTTCCAGGCTGGCTTGTCCGGTTCAACAACCACTCGGGCCAGCACGTCAAAATCGATAATCGGAGCCCCCAGCTCTTCCAGAATACTGGCTACCGTACTTTTCCCGGTGGCAATACTGCCGGTCACGCCTAAAAGCAATCGGTTGTCTTTGCCCCGGATAAAATCGAGTTGTGCCACACTGCTGTACGATCCTGGATAGGAAGTGGTCAGATCCTTTTCTGCACCGGCATAGCTGATGGGATAGCGAATCCCCCGGCGATAGAGCGCTTCCAACCCCCTGAGCGCCTTTTCCATTTGATCCACCGGTATGGCCATCACCATGTCCTCATCCTGGGCATGGCCATACCGCCTCTCTCCATAACAGGGGATGGTCATCGAAGGCTTCCCGGTCAGGTAACAGCGCGCAATCGCATCGGAACAGGACGATTCTCCGACACAGAAGAACTGCATGACTTCATACTCCTCAAACTGCAGGGCATTGATCAACAACATCATCTGGGCCGGATTGGCATAAATCAGCACAATGTCCGGTTCAAACGGATTGTAGACCAGCGGAGCCATGACCACCGCTTCATACTTTCCAACAGGGAGCCTGGGTATAGCATTTTCGTAACGCTTGCCCTCTTCCCGGTTTCGGGTCCAGACGATACTGCGAAAGGTCCCGTCCAGAAAGGGCTCTTCCGGGAGTTGGGTCAACCCGATGATGGAGGGGCACATGGCACCCATGAAATCCTCCAGATCAGCCCCCACCGTCCAGTCAAAATTTCTGACCTGGGTGATCAACTGGCACATGCTGACTTTTTCCGAAGGCCTGCGAATAAAAAGGATATCATCAAGCATTTCTTTTTTTTCCAGCATTTTAAAAGCAACTGGAAAGGATTTGAGCCTCATCAGGAGCTCCATCCGGCGCACCAGCTTTTCCCAGTTTATCTTTGTTTCCATACAAATCCTTTTGAATGTGGTGAAAAATTACTTACAGAAACAACATTGGCTGCTACTGAATAACACCCTCATCTTTCAAAACCTTGATTTCATCCTCAGAGAACGACAACTCCCTTAACACCTGATCCGTATGCTCTCCGAGTTTTGGTGCTTCTGAGCGCATCCCTGCCGAAAAGCTGCTGAATTCAATCGGATACCCGGGAACTTTGAGACTGCCAAAATCCCGATGGTCGAAATCGACCACATAGTCATTGGCATGGGCCTGGGGATCTTCCAGGACATCGGCAATTTCCTGCACAGGGCTGAACATGAGTCCTGCTTCGGTAAAAATATCAATCCATTCCGACTGGGTTTGCTGCCGGAACACGTCATCAAAAATGGCAATCAGTGCTTCACAGTTCTCAGCTCTTTGCTCATCATCCACAAATCTTGGATCCTCAACAAGACTTTTTTGACCGGTTACATCACAAAACAACGGCCAGTATTTAGCCACAGGGTGGTGTGTTCCGACGATCCATTTTCCATCTTTACAGAGAAAATTGTTTCTCAGTGGGGAGTTCTCCTTGCGGACCCAGACGAAATCCTTTACTGAGCGATTGAGATTGGACAACAGCAGGTTGGCATGCATCAGCCACAACGCTGTGCTGTAAAGCGAGTTGTGGACCTCCTGTCCGATTCCGTCCCGTTCCCGGATATAAAGGGCGGTCATGATGGCATGGCTGTTGGTAATCGCGGTTGCCTGGTCCAGGATTGCCATCTGGACCGGGGCGGGATCTTCGGAATCAGTCAGGAACATCATCCCGGATCTGGCCTGTCCCAGCGGATCATAGGCTCCGAGATCAGATGCCGGGCCCTTTTTCCCATAACCGGAAACGCTGGAGTAGATTATTTTGGGATTGATACGGCGGATCGATTCATAATCGATGCCCAATTTCGGTTTGGTCGTCTGCCTCAGGTTGGTGATGAACACATCGGCGCTTTCAATCAGACGATGAAATACCGATCTTCCCTTATCCGTTTTGATATCAAGATAGATTCCCTTTTTGTTGCGATTGGAAAGCTCAAACATGGGGTTGCCCCCACTTTTATCCTTAAAGGTCTGTTTTCCCATCCGTTGCCAGTGCCGCATGGGGTCACCGATATCACCTTCGATTTTAATCACTTCCGCTCCCAGATCGCCCAGGATAGCACCGCAACCCGGTCCAGCATGAAAAACGGCATATTCGACCACCCGGATACCTTCCAGCGGCCCTGGTTTGTCGATCACATCCTTGATATTCCTTCTCATTACACTCCAATCAGACAATTTCGATACCGGAATGCCGGGGAATTCCCCAGACATCCTGGCAGTTTTGAATCGGGTCCATTTTGCTACAGGATCAGTTTTGAAATAATCTCTTTCATGACTTCCGTCGTGCCGCCGCCAATGGATAGAATCCGGTTATCGCGATAGAGCCTTTCCACCAGGTAGCCCCTCATGAATCCGTATCCGCCGAAAATCTGGGTTGCATCAAATGTGACCTTGTCACTGACACTGCAAGCGAAATTCTTGGCCATCGACACTTCCTTGACCTGGTTCTCACCGGCACCCATCCTGGCAGCGACACGATAGGTGAATTCTCGACTGGCTTCAGTCAAGGTAGCCATTTCGGCAAGCTTATGACGGGTCACCTGGAAACCGCTCAGCGATTTCCCAAACGCTTCACGTTCCTTTGCATATTTGATGGACTCTTCCAGACACATCTGAGACGTCATATTGGCCATAATACACAACTGCAGGCGTTCAGATTGAAAGTTCTCCATAATATAATAGAACCCCATGTTCTCCTCCCCGATCAGATTTTCGACCGGGACACGGCAATTGTCAAAGAACAGTTCAGCTGTATCGGACGCCAGCCAGCCGGTTTTTTTCAACTTCTGAGTAATTGAAAAACCAGGGGTATCGGTCTCAATAACCAGAAAACTGATGCCATGGGCACCTTCACCACCCGTTCTCACGGCACACGTGATCTGGTCTGCCCGCGTCGCACTGGTAATGAATGTCTTGCTGCCGTTGACAATGTAGTGATCACCATCACGAATGGCTGTTGTCTTCAAATTGGCAACATCCGAGCCACCACTGGGTTCAGTAATCCCCAACGCGGCTATCCGATCTCCTGCCAGGACCGGCTTTAAAAACCGCATCTTTTGTTCGTCATTACCATGGTTGACGATGGGGGGCACCGCAATATGCAGAGTTCCCAGACTGGCCACCACACCCATCGATCCCCCTCGGCAGAGTTCCTCTGCCGCCACTGTCTGCATAAACACATCACCTGGAGTGCCGCCATAATCTTCCGGATAACCGATCGCGTTAAATCCCAACTCTCCCATTTTTTTGTACAATTCCCTAGGAAACTCACCTGCTTCTTCCCAGTCGTCGACAAAGGGCTTGATCTCCTTTTTTACAAAATCCCTGACTGCGCTGCGGACCGCCTCATGTTCCTTGCCGAAGTACACCTGGCATGCTGTTTTTGTCAGACCTGCTGAGCTCATAGGATCTCCTCGTTATATCTTTAATATCTATCAGGTTAATAATTCACCTTCTCTGGTTGCATTATCCGGTCACTACATCCCTTCCATCTTGGCGATCACCTCACACATGACTTCATTGGCGCCCCCGCCAATAGCAGTCAGACGAGAATCCCGGAAGATACGGGATATCGGCATTTCATTCATAAAACCGGATCCGCCATACATCTGCAGACACCCATCGGAAATTTTACTGGCCAGTTGGCCGGCCAGCAGTTTTCCCATGGAAATCTCCCGTGTCGCTTCCTGGCCAGCCTCTTTCATCCGCACGATGTGATAGGTCAGTTGTTTCAGTCCTTCAAGTTCAGTCAGCCATTGGACTAGACGATGTCTCAACACCTGTTTGGCGATCAACGGTTTCCCGAAGACAATCCGCTCCTTCAAATAGGCAATCGTCATTTCAATGGTCTTGCGCATTGTCACATAGGTGCTGGGCAGGGTAAAAAACCGTTCGTGCTGAAACTGCTGCATCTGGTAGATAAAGCCCTCTCCCTCTTCACCAATCAGGTTTTCAGCAGGCACTCTGAGGTTGTCAAAAAACAACTCCGCCGTGTCACTGCTCCGCATGCCCAATTTATCCAGTTTTTTACTCACCACGAAACCCGGCAGGTGGGTCGGGACCACAAAAAGACCAAAACAGTGGTATCCGGGTTTATCGCTGGTGCGGGCGAGCAGTGTCAGGAAATCCGCCTGAGTGCCATTGGTGATGAAGGTTTTGGATCCATTGATGACGTAATCATCCCCATCCCTTTTGGCAAACGTTTTCAAGGCCGCCACATCCGAACCCGCATCGGGTTCCGTCACGGCGATGGAGCCCACCATATCTCCCGCAATGGCAGGAGCCAGGTAGGTTTCCTTGAGGTAGTCGCTTCCAAACTGGGCAATGGCCGGAGTCGCCATATTGGTCTGGACACCGATCGCCATCGGAATTCCCCCACATTCGATATTTCCCAATTCCTCCAGAAACACGAGCTCATACCAGTAGTCAAGCCCGAGTCCGCCATACTTCGGATCATAGCGGATACCAAGAAAGCCCAGTTCACCCATTTTCTTAAAAATGTCATGCAGGGGAGCGATTCCTTTTTCTTCCCATTCGTCGACATAGGGGTTGATGTCTTTTTTAATAAAATCTCTTACTGCACGGCGCACCTGCTCATGTTCTTTTGTAAAATATAGATCTTTTGCCATCGTTTATCTCCAAATCCGTTTCATTTGTTTAAAAATATGAATACACAGGCCCCTGTTCATGTCTCAGAGAGAACCGCTCAGGTAAGCGATGTTGGGTCCGTTTCTGGTTGAATATCTACCAGGATCTGACCGGGAGAGACCTTATCCCCCGCAACCGCATGAATGCCGGTCACCGTTCCCGAATAGGGCGCGGTGAGGGTCACTTCCATTTTCATCGCCGAGAGTATGACAACCTTCTGCCCCATTTCAACGCGACCGCCCACCGCCACCAGCACAGACACCACGACTGAGGGTGTCAACGGCGTCACTGCAGTGGGCTGATGGCGTGCGCCTCTTTTTCTGGCCGGTTTTCGTTCCAGATCATCCGCATCCTGAACCTGATAAACCTGTCCATTCACCAGGATGGTTTTCCCATCCGCGTCCTCGTTCAGGTAGACATTGACCCCCTTGCCATCAATCATCAGGTAGATCTGATAATCAGATACCATCGTATACTGAACCCGTTGCTGTTGATGGTCCATAACAGCTGTAAACCCGTTTTCCGCATCCATATCCACGGTGACCGGTACGATTTCATCATCGATTTTTAGTCTGTATTCCAAGGTGTTCACTCCGATAATAGGTTTTCAAACTCTCACCATCTCAACACATTACTCCCAAACACCTGTTCGCCAGAGGGGAAGCAGGTGCACCGTTATATTGCTGAGAAGTCTACAAACGCCAGTTGCCCAGGGTGTGAAAAGGGGTAACGATACCCGATGTCACCAGGGATTGTTTCTTCTGTTTTCCGGCTCCCAATATCTCCCCGGCGATAAAAGCAAGCCGCGCAATATCTTGATCCGGCGTTTCCGGCTCCCAGCTGGAGAAGTGGGTTTCAATAAAATCGGTAAAAACCGCACCGGTTTGAAACGGGTTTGATTGCAGCACGCTGATCAGAAAAGGAATGGGGGTTTTGATGCCAAGGAGCACATAATCCTGCAGCGCTTTAATCATCCGTTGCAGTGCGGCCTTCCGGTTTTCGGCATGCACCACCAGCTTGGAAAGAATCGGATCGTAGTTGACCGGTACTTCAAAACCGCTATAAACCCCACAATCATTTCTGATTCCTGGCCCTGCGGGCTCCTTGAGGAAGACTATTCTGCCTGGAGACGGGAAAAAATCCTGCTGGGGATCTTCCGCATATATCCGGCATTCGATGGCATGCCCTCTCCCCTTGACTGCTTCCTGCCGGATGGACAAGGCTTGACCCGAGGCAATCTCCAACTGCTGACGAACCAGATCAATCCCCGTGATCATCTCTGTAACAGGATGCTCCACCTGAAGCCGGGTGTTGACTTCCAGAAAATAGAAATTTTTCTCTGTATCCAGCAGGAATTCCACCGTCCCGGCATTGACATACCCGGAAGCCCTGGCCGCAGCAACGGCGGCAGCTCCCATTTTTTCCCGCAACGCCGGATCCAGTGCCGGTGAAGGGGTCTCTTCGATGATTTTCTGATGTCGTCGCTGAACCGAACACTCTCTCTCCAGAACATGAATCACATTCCCATAGGCATCCGCCAGGACCTGAAATTCGATGTGTTTGGCCTTGGGGAAAAACTTTTCCAGGTAGATGGTCCCATTCCCAAAAGCGGCCTGGGCTTCTCTTGATGCGGAAAGACACGCTTCATCAATCTCATCGGCCGATCGAACGATGCGGATCCCTTTTCCGCCGCCGCCGGCAGAGGCTTTGATCAATACCGGATAACCAATCTCGTCTGCCATTTTACGAATGGTATCCGGATCGGTTTCTACTTCGGTCATCCCGGGAATAACGGGTACACCCCCTTTGATCATGATCTGCCGGGCGGTAATTTTATCGCCCAGATCGCGGATAACGGCTGCCGGCGGTCCAATAAAAACCAAACCCTCCTCCTGACAGCGATCGGCGAAATCAGCGTTTTCCGCCAGAAAACCATATCCCGGATGAATCGCTTCCGCTCCGGTGGATTTGGCTGCCTGAATGATCTTATCGATATTCAGATAGCTTTCCGCCGGTTCCGCATCACCCAGAAAAACGGCTTCATCTGCCTCCAGCACATGGATGGCTGCACTATCAACATCTGAGTAGACAGCCACCGTTTGGATACCCAGTTCCCGGCAGGTATTCAAAACCCGTCTGGCAATTTCTCCCCTGTTGGCGATGAGTATTTTTTTAAACATCATGCAAGATTCCTATATTTTTTGCTGTTTGAGAAATTTCAGGGTGATCCGAGAGGGGTCAACCCAACACGATCCAAAGTGAAACGGCTGTCATCCCTTTACATTCTGAAGACACCATGTCCGTGAACATCGTCCCTGATCGGTGCGTTCAGGGAGGCCGAAATAGCAATCCCCAGAACATCCCTGGTTTTTGCCGGATCGATGATGCCGTCATCCCATAAATTGGCCGTGCTGTAATAGGCGTTTCCATCCTTCAGGGCGTTGGCAATCACCGGATCCCGCAAAAACAGAACCTCCTCCTTGGTCAGGGGTGGTTTCCCCAGTCTTGCATTCTGGTCATTGGTAATGGAGACCAGAACATCCGCAGCCTGCTCACCCCCCATCACGCCGATCTGGGCATTGGGCCACATCCAGAGGAACCTCGGCGAATAAGCCCTGCCGCACATGGCATAGTTTCCGGCACCGAACGAGGCCCCCACAATAACGGTAAATTTGGGCACCGAAGCAGTGGAAACGGCATTCACCATTTTATGACCATTTTTTGTAATTCCCCCCTGTTCATAGGCTTTTCCGATAATAAACCCGGTGATATTCTGAAGAAAGAGCAGCGGGATTCCCCGCTTGTCACACAGCTGAATAAACTGTGTCCCCTTCAGGGCACTATCCGAGAAGAGAATCCCATTATTGGCCAGAATTCCCACCGGATACCCGTGAATATTCGCCCAACCGCAAACCAGAGTTGTTCCGAACAACTCCTTGAATTCCAGAAACTCGCTACGATCCACAATTCTGGCAATGACTTCCCTGATATCATATGGTTTTGTCAAATCCGGGCTGACGATACCATATAATTCTTTAGGATCATAAATCGGTGGCGCCGGTTCCGACATGCTCAGCTCAGATTTCTTATTGACAGGCAGGTTTTTAATGATCTTGCGGACGATCGCAATCGCATCCCCATCATCCTCAGCGATATAGTCTGATACCCCGGACTCAACACAGTGGACATTGGGACCCCCCAGTTCATCCGCTGTCACCTCTTCACCGGTCGCTGCCCGGACCAGGGGAGGTCCCCCCAGAAAGATTGCCCCGTGACCCTTGACATGGACGATCTCATCACACATGGCCACCCCGTATGCACCGCCCGCTGTACACAACCCCATCACAGCTGCAATCTGCGGCACACCCATCTTGGAAAGCATTGCCTGGTTATAGAAAGCCCGTCCTCCATCCCAGAGATCTGGAAAAATTTCCGATTGCATCGGTAAATAAGCCCCTGCAGAGTCAATCAGATTGATACTCGGTAATCGGTTTTCCATGGCAATTGCCTGGCAGCGCAACCCTTTTTTCACAGACAGCGGATACGCAGAACCTCCCTTGATCGTAGCATCATTGATGGTGATCAGCGCCTCCTTGCCTTCCACCATGCCAATTCCAGCCAGCAGCCCCGCCCGATGAATTTTGCCATCGTACATTCCCCGGGCCGTGAGAGGTGAAATCTCCAAGAAAGGGGTGTTTTTATCCAGCAGGAGTTCCAGTTTTTTCAAGGCCGGCAGCTTCCCGGACTCCTTCTCCCGGGTCAACGCTTTTTCAGATCGATCTTCAGCTGCTTTTTTCAGCTCCCCTCGCAAGGCCTCGACCAATGTCTCCATGTCCCGGTAATTTTTCCTGTACGTGTCCGAATTTTTATCAATTCTGGTTTCAATCACATCCATTATCCGCCTCGCTCATACTTAATCTGGTTGTCGTTTTTCTTTCGCATTAAAAAATATCGCTACCTTCACTGACACATGCTCCGGATACCCCCCATCAGAAATGATACCGCATCATCCCCGATCACCTTCAGATCCTGGGTTCGATCGTTCGAAAGCAGAAAATGGGAAACAATGCAGTCATATATACCGATAATACTGACCGCAATCACTTCGACTGAGTCCGGAGATGGAAAGCTGAAACCCATGTTTTCACTGGCCCGTTGCAGGGCCCCCTGCAAATCACCAATGATTTTCTTCTGAAACCGCTGGCGATGCTCTGCCAACGCAGGACTCTGCCCAACCGTCTCCCGATACAGGATCGCCAGTTTATCTGGATACAGGCTGCAGAACTTATCAAAGAACAGGTGACCCGCCCGCATGATTCCTTCCAGTGAAGCCTCTCTTTTTTTGAACTCTCCGCCGATCATGGATCGAAACAGATAACTGATCTCTTCAAAAAGCTGTATCAAAAGATCCTCTTTGTTCTTGAAGTAAAAATAGACAGTACCCACCGAAACTTCAGCCAGATCGGCAATCTGATTGATACTGGTCTGATGATACCCCTCTTTCGCAAAAAGCGATTCGGCGGCTCGCAGAATCGTCTGATACCGCTCCTCCCGCTCCCGCTGACGCCTGACGGCGCTTCTGGTCAATATTTTCCGGTTTTCTGATTTCATATGGCCTGCTCTATCCGCACGATCATTAAGTTATATCCATTGAAAAACCGCCCCCTCCATACCGCCTGAATTTCAAAAAACAGGTCAGTAAATTCCCATACGTTGGCATAACCCGCAACATCATGAATACCTGCGAAAATGGGGGAAACCCCGCAAACCCAAAAATAGCATTAAATTCAAGACTTGAATGAATATTTTTTTTCGAATCATATTCATTTTTTATGCGCAGGATCCCATGATTTCAATGGTCATCTGTCAAACTGCTATGCTCACATTAAACAGCCGCAAACCCAACTGACCCTTCGCTCAGGGGGGGGCCTTCGGTTGCAGGCCCGTTCTGCGGGTATGAGCTCTGCTTCCCTTTTTCCGTTACAGTTCCAGGGCTTCCGCCAGTCTGGCATAATGGTAGTCGGTATCGCCCATGACATATTCAAAAGCCTTTGCTCGGCGATAGAATAAGCCGATATTGAACTCACGGGTCGTGCCGATTCCACCATGGATTTGAACCGCTCTTTCCGTAATAAATTTGAACTTTTCATTGACCTGAGCCTTGAGCGCTGATAGCTCTTTGCTGGTATCCATCCCCTCGTCCGTCATCCAGACAACTTTATGGAGGTAATACAAGCTGGTATCGAATGCAATCTGCATATCTGCCATGTAGTGTTGAATCGCCTGAAATCCGCCGATGGGCGTACTGTATTGTTCTCTCTGTTTGGCATACACTTTTGTCATCTCAATGGATTCCGCGCATCCACCGAGCATCTCTGCACATTTTGCCAGGGTTGCTTTTTTAGCCATTTTTTCAAGAATTGCCCAGCCTTCACCGACGCCACCGACCAAATCGGCTTCACCCACTTTCACATCCTTAAAGATCAACCGGCAGAGATTGTCCTTCCCTACAGCATCCATCTTCGTGCAGCTAATCCCCGGATTTTTGGCATCGACCAGAAACAGGGTCACCCCTTGATCTCCGACCCTGGCGGCAACAATGAGTTTATCGGCCACATTGGCATCCATGGCAAACATTTTTATCCCGTTCAGAACGTAACCATCATCGGATCGCCGGGCCGGCATGTTGATCCCTGTCGCCCGATAGCTGCCCTCCTCCTCCAGTTGTGCCAGGGACATGATCAATTTCCCGGAAGCAATTTTTGGCAGCAGATCTTTTTTCTGTTTTTCCGAGCCCCCTTCCAGGAGAACCATCCCACACTGAATAACCGTTGAAAAAAACGGGGATGGAAAGGCCTTCTTTCCCATCTCCTCCATAATAATACAGACGTCACCAAAGGGATCCCCCAATCCACCATACGCCTCTGGAAAGTAGAGTTCCATCCAGCCGAGTTGCGCCATCTTCTTCCACAGTGCGGCGGAGTAGCCGGACTCACTGTCTTCCGTGTCACGCACGTCGTCAAAGGGGCACTCTTTCGCCAGGAATTCGGCGACGGATTTGCGAAGCATATTCTGTTCTTTCGTATAATCAAGATCCATTGCATTTCTCCAATTATTTTAACCCACCTGGGATATTTTTATCTGTGTCGTGTGATTGTCTATTGTCTCTGTGTATTTGCATCACAACTGCTATTTAAACTTCAGTCTTGGTAGTCCCAGACCGGTCCAGGCGATCAGGTTTCGCTGTATTTCGTTGGTACCGGCATATATTGTTGCCCCTTTACAGAACTGATAGAGTTCAACCATACTGCCGCCCATGGGTGACCATTCGCCGTGTTCCAGTTGACCATAAGGTCCCATGATCTCTGTTGCATAGTTTGCCAGCCGCTGAGCCAGTTCGGTGGAAAAGAGTTTGGATTCTGAAGCAGCGGTGATCAACGATAGAAAATCTTTTTTCCTGTGCAGGTCGGCAATCTTATAAGCCAGTGTTTTCCCTACTTCAGACCCGATAAACAGGTCAACCATCTTGCGTCTGGCATTGGGATCCTTGGAAAGTGGCTGTCCATCCCGTTTTGTTGATTTTGTATAGCGAATCAGTTCCTCCAGCATTCTTTTGGCACCAGAAAATCCCCCCGCACCACTTCTTTCAAAATTCATCGTCTGCCGTGTCAGATTCCATCCCTCGCCTTCCACGCCGATCAGGTCAGCCGCTGGAATGCGGACATCTTTAAAAAAGACTTCGTTGTAGACATGCTTGCCATCCATATATTTCAGGGGTCGGATTTCAATCCCCGGCAAGTCCATCCGCAGATGGAAAACGGAGAGTCCCTTCCCCCGTTTTGAGTCCGGGTCGGTCCGTGCCAGCAGAAACATGAATTCCGCTTTATGGCCACCGGTTGTCCAGGTTTTCTGACCATTGACCACATAGTGGTCGCCTTCCCGTATCGCTGTCGTCGTCAAGGATGCCAGATCGGATCCGGCATCGGGCTCGCTCCACCCCTGGCAATAAAACGCCTCTCCATTTGCAATAGGGGGCAGCAGGCGTTGTTTCTGCTCTTCCGTAGCACCAGCCAGCAGCGTCGGGGCAAACATGCCGACCGCAAACCCGTCGACACCGGGGGCACCATAGTAACCCCTCACATCATCGAAGATCACCTGCTCCATAATGGTCGCTTCCAATCCACCATACTCTTTGGGCCAACCCAGTGAGAGCCACTTTTTTTCCCCCATTTTTCTGGCCATATACTTGTGAAACGCAAATCCTTCATCCGATGTGTAGATGCCTTCCAGTCCGCCATTACCGAATTCCGGCGGTGCGTTTTTCATTTCGGTTTCAAAAAATGTCTCAAATTCCTGTTTTAACGCTTCCTCTTTTTCAGTCAGTTTGAAATCCATCATGTTCTCCTTTGTCTGTTTCGATGAACCAATATTAAACAAAATTAGCGCTGAACGGGTCGATACAGTTGTTTTGAAAATTATATACCCGATTCATCATCCGGTACTATTCCCCCTTGAAAACAGGTTCCCGCTTCTCCTTGAATGCCCTGGGTCCCTCCTGGGCATCCCGGGTCATAAAAACCGGCATGGCGATTTCCATTTCCCGGGCCAGGGCTTCTTTAATGGGGACTCCCATATTCGCTTGAACCGCCTGTTTGATAGCCGCAACCGCAAGCGGTCCATTTCTGGCGATCAGGGCAGCTGTCTTCTCCGCTTCCACCATAACTTCTCCCCGGGGCACAATCCGGTTGATCAAACCAAATTCGAGCGCCTCCCGAGCTGTAATCAGTTCGCCGGTCAGCAGCATCTCCATGGCCCGGGCATAGGGCATTTGACGTGGCAGATGCACCGAAGAACCGCCAACAGGAAAAATCCCCCATTTGACCTCCTGCAGCCCGAATCTGGCATCCGGGCAGGCAATACGGATATCGGTGGCATAGAGAAATTCAAGACCGCCCGCGATCGCATGACCATTAATGGCTGCCACAACCGGTTTATGCAGATTAAAATCCCGGAGAATCGCCTGATTCATCAACTCGGGTTTTTTTTGAATCTGCTTGTCCGCTTCCGATTCAGCTTTTCTGACCCCTGTCATCAGCGGAATCAGTTTCCCCAGATCCGCACCCGCGCAAAATGCCTTTTCTCCGGCACCCGTCAGGATGGCACAGCGCAGCGAACTGTCCTCCCGGTATTCCTGCCAGGCGGATACCAGCTGGACCAGCATTTCAGGATCAAAAGCATTCCGCGCGTCCGGGCGGTTGAGCGTCAGATAGGCGATGTGATTGCGTTTTTCAAACAGTAAACTCATCGATGATCTCCAGCTGATAGGTTGATACCGTGGATCAGAACCTTGAGTCGTCAAGGTTAATCAGTCGTTGGAAGAAGAGTATGAACCAGTTTCATTTACTGAATCAGTTTCAAATTTAAAACAGTTTTATTCGAAATGCCACAAAAAGTCAACCCTGACAAAGGCATATCAGCGGGAAAAGTCTGGCGCACGGTCGGGATAAAGCCTGGGGGGAGATCCATTCACACCGAGCCTTAAAAGACATGCGGCTATCCCCGTTCCAGGACCAGTCTCATTGACATCATGGACGATAGGGATGCCGGTAGTTGTTCAACTTCACTTTTCCATACTGCAGATCAGTGGATTTCTTGACTGGTTTATCTTCAGCGGCATAGCCGATGGCAATGACTGATTCAACGTTGAGATTGGCCGGAATATTGAGGAGTTCGGCGATATATGCCTGGGCCATGGTTTTCGAATCGTGTTGACGCGCCCTGATCTGAATCCAGCAACTTCCCAACCCGAGAGACTCTGCCGCCAGCTGCCCCATCAAGGCGGCAATGGTCGCATCTTCAATCCAGGTATCGGTAGTGGCCGGATCGGCACATATAACAATTCCCAGTGCGGCGTTTTTCAAAAAAGAGGACCCGTGGGATTTCGTCTTCGAGAGCTTTTCCAGCAGCGTTTTTTCCGTCACGACAACGAATTCCCAGGGATTATAGCCCCGAGAGGACGGTGATCTGAGGATGGTTTCAACAATCTTCTCAAGCTTCTCCGGTTCAATGCTGGTTTCCGTGTACTTTCGAATACTTCTCCGCTGGCGAATCTGTGACAGAAACATAACCCCTCCGGTTTGATCAAAACCCAATTTGCATGCTAAAGCTGTAGAATACAGAATGACAAGCCAGTCTGTAAAACCCGTCATCTGAAACCAACCATTCACCAACCCATGGTCAAACAGGATACAACACAACGTTTTATTTTCAGCGATGCGGATATCCGCGGGGAACTCGTTCACCTGAACCAAAGCTATCAGACCGTTATTCAGCAGGCGGATTACCCTGAAAACCTGCGGCGTCTGCTGGGGGAAGCGATGTGTGCCGTCGTGCTGTTGACAGCCACACTGAAATTTTCAGGCAAACTCAGCCTGCAGTTGCAGGGGGATGGCATTGTCAAGCTGCTGCTGGTGCAGTGCACCCATCAGCAGGAAATTCGGGGTCTACTCCAGTGGCAGGATAATAACGAACAATTGAGCTTCAGGGAACTGGTGCAAAATGCCAGCCTGGCGATTACCATCGAACCGGAAAAAGGGACCCGCTATCAGGGAATCGTTCCCCTGGATGGGGAGAACCTCAACCAGTGCCTTGAGAGCTATTTTCTGCAATCTGAACAACTGCCGACACGAATCTGGCTGACGGCGGATGCTGAGGGAGCTGCGGGGATGCTGATCCAAAAGCTGCCCGCAAAGGAGCTGAAAGAGAGCCGCGAAAACAAGTGGGAACACATCACGATCCTGGCTGCCACAACGACACCGTCCGAACTGCTGACGCTATCGAACGAAACCCTGCTCTATCGTCTTTTTCACAGCGAAGAGGTCCGCCTGTTTGATACGCAGCCGGTTATTTTTAAATGCACCTGTTCCAGAGAACGGTGTGAAGAGACGATCATCAGCCTGGGCACGGCGGAAATTGAAGCGATCATCCGGGAACAGGGACATATTGCCATCACCTGTGAATTCTGTTCGACCAGTTACTACTTTGAAATTGATCGCCTCCAGGATTTATCCCGGGAAGCCGCCCAAAAGGAAAAGGAGGACCGCAGCAACCCGGAAACCAGGTAAGAGACGATTTTACAACCTTCCCGAAAGATCCAGGCGCACTCTTCGGGCAGAGACCGCCAAGATATCGGGATGAAGATAGTCCCTTGACTGAAAAGGAGAAAACATTAAAAAATACACACTGAATAAAAACGTCCAGACAGTTCAATGCGGAATTGTCAGCAACTGATTTTGTCGACCATTTATCACTGATTTTCGGTTTTCTGCGCTGATGCACCGGTAACAGACACAAATCCGGACCCTGACCGCTTACGGAAGAAAAAAGGTTTCTGGCTGTTAGCCGGCCGACAGAACGCTATGGCGGTCACCATTTTGATATCAAACCACAGGAAAAGCTATGATTGAGAAACAACAGGATTCGCTTTTAAATGACTGGCAATTAAGGGAAGCACGTTCGGAATCGGCCCTTCACCTAATTGGAAAACTGTACCGGGAAAAGGGAGTGGTTTCGATGATTTACGGTCGGCCGGTAATCAACTTTTCCCCGATTGAGCTGATCAAAGCCCATCGCTTTGTCCGGCAGATAGAGAAGATGGAACTGTCCATCCACGACAGCTTTCCTATCCTGGAAGCAGTCAGTCAAATCACACTGCCACCGGTCCAGATCGATTTTGGGAGATTGACGACCCGCTACATTAAATCAGGAAAAAATCAGACTCCAGCGGAATTTGTCCAGGAACAGCTCAGCGATATTATCGGTCAGGAAGATAATTTCAAGGGCTCCCCGAAGGATATTGTCCTTTACGGATTCGGTCGGGTCGGTCGGCTGATTGCCCGATTGCTGATTGAGCAGACCGGACGGGGCAACCGGCTGCGCCTGCGAGCCATCGTTGTGCGCAAGGGAGTGGTCAACGACCTGCAGAAACGGGCCAGCCTGCTGCGACGGGATTCTGTCCATGGCGGTTTCAAAGGAACCATCCAGGTGGATGAAGAGGCCAATGCCATTATCGCCAATGGAAACTTCATCCATGTCATCTATTCAGACGCACCGGACAGCCTTGATTATACCCGATACGGTATTAATGACGCCCTGATTATTGATAATACCGGAAAATGGCGAACGGAAGAGGGACTGGGTCTGCACCTGAAATCTAAAGGCACGGCCAAAGTCCTGCTGACAGCGCCGGGAAAAGACAATATCAAGAATATCGTCTTTGGGATTAATCACCATGAGATTGAAAACAAGGACACCATTCTGTCAGCGGCCAGCTGCACCACCAATGCCATTGTCCCGGTTCTGAAGGCTGTCAATGATGCGTTCGGGATTGTCAATGGCCACCTGGAAACGATCCACGCCTATACCAACGACCAGAACCTGCTGGATAACTATCACAAACACGAACGGCGTGGCCGTAGCGGCCCTCTGAATATGGTTCTGACCAATACGGGCGCTGCGAACGCGGTGGCCAAAGCACTGCCGGAACTGGCGGGCAAGCTGACCGGAAACGCCATTCGCGTCCCCATTCCCAACGTATCGATGGCCGTGCTGAGTCTGAATTTTGAAAAAGAGACCACCAAGGAAGAGCTCAATCAACATTTGCGAAACATGGCGCTGCACTCTGAATTGAGAGATCAGATTGATTATACGACCTCCACGGAGGTCGTCTCCACAGATATGGTGGGCTCACGGTTTGCCTGTGTGGTCGATTCGAGTGCCACCATTGTTCAGGACAAACGCTGCGTCCTATATCTCTGGTATGATAACGAATTTGGATACAGCTGTCAGGTCGTGCGCATCATTCACCAAATGTCCGGAATCAAGTCAGACATTTATCCAAAGTCCGAGAATCCGGGAGCAAGCCTTGTGAGTGACAGACCATAATCCTCTGACCCGGTAGTGCAAAGACTGTAGACAGAAGAGAGAAAAAGGATGAAAGCAGACAGAAAATTAATTTTTTTCCTGGTTTCGGTTGGATTCATTATGGCATCTTTTCCCGCAAACGCAGTCGAGTTCATGTACCGGGGCAACCGCGGGTATGATTACTATTCCTGCGGCTCCAACCGTCGAGGGGGCATTGTCAAGGTGAAAAAGATTGATACCAATCGCTACCGCATATATAGTAAACGGATGTCCGGAGACTTCGAGATATCAATCGGAACGGTTGGCAAGAGCTGGTGCCTCGGTGCAGTCGGGGCGGCAAGGATCGTCTGTGGATTCTGCATCGTGCCACTGGAGAACATCAGGGTTTCCACGGATGAATGAAGGACGTGAACCGGCCCCCACCCCCATCGCCGTCATCTGCCAGAACCCATTTTAACACCCTCTCAACACACAATAAAACATATGACAGAAGCAAATGACTGCCTGCTGGTTGAAAAATCGGGTTACATCTGCACCCTGGTATTAAACCGACCGGAAAAAAGAAACTCCCTCTCACCAGACCTGCTGATCAAGCTGTCCGAGACGCTCGCAACCCTGGCAAAAGACGACGCCACACGAGCCGTCATTATCAGGGGAGCCGGGGACAAGGCTTTCTGTGCGGGTTATGATATCGGGGCCCTGACCTTCGATTCCGGAACCGACAACGGGCAGATGACAGACCGCGCCAATCCCTTTGAAACAGCCATGGAAAGCATTGTTCACTTTCCCTATCCGGTGATTGCCATGGTGAACGGCTATGCATTTGGCGGGGGATGTGATCTGGCCGCTTCATGCGACATCCGCATCGGTGCCCTGGATACCAAAATGGGAATGGTGCCGGCCAAACTGGGCGTTGTCTACTCCCTGAGCGGCTTGCGCCGTTTTGTGAATGTGGTCGGACTCGCCAACGCCAAAGATCTCTTTTTTACCGGCGCGACATTTGGAGCAGACAAACTGAAGGAGATCGGATTACTCAACTACCTGGTTCCCAAGACGGAAATCGAATCCTTCACCCTGAATCTGGCCCGGGAGATCTCTGCCAATGCGCCATTGTCCCTCAAGGGAATCAAGAAGAATCTGAATATTCTGGCCCATGCAATGCAGATTGAGGAAAAAGACTACCAGGAAAGTGGACAACGTGTCAGGGACGCATTCCTGAGCCGGGATTTCAAGGAGGGGCAAACCGCATTTTTTGAAAAAAGAGCTCCGCGCTTTGAAGGAAACTAGTATCGTGTCTCAAAAATTATGACTCTAAAATTGGTAATATGAAATAACCGGCCATTAGCAATAAATAATCCACATATTTTTGGAATCTGGTTCTTTATGGCTTGATTTATTGAAAC
>Ga0180009_10001400_pt1 | contig 29616 bp, 50 predicted proteins | sample OS_PC_MetaG_FD_123537 | JGI IMG/M metagenome (GOLD analysis project Ga0180009, IMG submission 123537) | Groundwater microbial communities from the Aspo Hard Rock Laboratory (HRL) deep subsurface site, Sweden - OS_PC_MetaG | ecosystem: Environmental > Aquatic > Deep subsurface > Groundwater...
CCCCTCATAAATCTCTTTGCCGTTCTTGTCTTTTAATCCTGTGTATTGACTCAAAATAAAATCATCTGGATAACTCTGTCCTACTTTTGTCCACGGAGGGTACTTTATAGCCATAACCCTTAAATTGTCTTTCTCAACATTACTAGACAAATAAAACTCATACAGCATTACCCTATTTCGCTTATCCCAAGCTCTAAACTTAATCTCTCTCATTATCTTCTTCTTGCGCTTTTTCTGTACCGCTAACCGTCGTTCTATGCTTTTGCTCATCTTTACCCCTCCCTTGTTTAAGTTTTCGTCACCGTTATATATCATTTCTCCATCAAAAACATAATCCGCTTTAGGTTTGCTTTGAACCGCAACTCTCCGCATTTCACTTAAACTATTAAAGCTAAGTGGAGACACTACCTTCAGGATTTCATCGGCTAAACTTTCCACAAAAGCTTCTTCGTCTAAAGTGGAACATACCGCCGTTCCTTCTCCTGACCAATAAAGATACTTTTTGCGAACAACCTCAATTATCCGCTCCCTTAATTCGTCCTTGTTCATTGGTTCACCTCAACTGACTCTAAATAGGTATCCCATAATTCTTCACGAGTTTCTTTAATTTCAGTGGCTTTCGCTCGTGCCTGTGGCAAGGAACATGCTTCTATTTCTACTTCAATCCCAGGCTCAATAAAATGGGAAAGAAATCGGAAATAAGCTATAAACTTCCTAATCTTCTTCTTGCGCTTTTTCTGTACCGCTAACCGTCGTTCTATGCTTTTGCTCATCTTTACCCCTCCCTTGTTTACCAGCCCTTATTTAATTTGTTGCCTAATTAACTTTGCCAAATTAAATCGGTCATATTATCTGCTCCCTTATGCTTCTAATCACCCATAACACATTCTCGATCCTGCTAAACCAGCCTTCAATCTCGGTCTCTGTCTTGTCTTGTAACCTCTCCCAGGTTGGTACCGCTACTTTCGCTATCCCGTACTTTAAGTCTTTAGCCACTAACTCCTCAGTCATCCGTATATTCACTCGCTCCATAATCCCTACGTTACACGCCATAGTCTCCAATACTTTGTCCATAACAAGCCTACGCCTTGGCTCCATTGGTGTATATTTAACAAAGCTCCTAATCATCTTTCGCATCATCGCAAACCGTTTGTACTTTATACCCGACCCTTTAAGCGGTGGTATCCGTGTCATTTATCTTCTCCTCTTATTGCTTCTTCTGCCTTTTTTACGGCCTCTTCATAAGTGTCTCCCGTCTCAATCACGTCTCCCAGTCGGTCCTTATGGCTTTTAGGATCCTCTGGAAACTTGTATCGCTGCGCTACGAATTTCGTCTTCGTTGGTATTATCTCGTGTGTCAAAATGGGAATCCCGGCTGCTATCTTTATGGCGAGCTTCCAATAATCGATCCCGCTATACAAAGGGATCATGTGACTCGACAACTTCCCTCCACCCAGTCTCGGTGGACACTCTAGTACATAGACAATATTATCCCTTACAACTAAATCAAGTTTCATTACACAGTTTTTTAGGCCAAAAAGACTGATCAGTTTTTCAATCAAGGTTTCTATCTTCCGCTTTATTCGGTCGTTGATCTTTGACGGTAGCTGACATCCGTTTTCCAGCATAAAAGGAGCATACTTGTGTTTAAATTCATAGTTCCGATCGGCATGGAAGCATATAAACGTGTTATCAAAAATTACGCACTCTGTGGAAATTTCCCATCCGTCAATATACTCCTCAACCAAGTCGAACTCTTCTTTGGCCAACTGAGAACGGTTTTCAATTAGCTTCACTCCCTGCGCTGCGCTCTTGTTCCTGGGCTTTATGACACATGGGAATATATCCCAGCCTTCTTTTACCGGGCTCCACCTCGGCTGCGGTATTCCGGCCTTTCCTAGTTTTCCCCGACGGTAAACCTTGTCGGTCATTAGATCGGCTGTCTTCTCAGAGACTCCGTTCAGACCCAAAACGTCACAGACCCTCCCTGCTTGTGGACCAAACTCCGTGGCTGGACAAATAATCCCGTCTAGGCCTACCTTCTTGTTCCACTTCCTAGCTGCTTTCTCAACTAAGTCCTTGTCCCGTATGTCTAAAACTTCGTGGTGTTCGCAATACCTCAACCCGGCGGCCGTCGGGTTTCCGTCAAAGCCAATTATTTTTAATTTTAATTCCTTTGCTTTTTGGATAGCTGGAATTTGGTCGATCCCCACCCCTAAGAATAAGATAGTTGAAGACATATTTCACGTTTCCTTTCTCTAAAATAATTTATATGATACCTAGCATGGCAACTTTTGCACCATAAAATAAGATTTTTTAAAGTATTATTAAATTTATCGTGGTCAAGATGATGGACCTCGAGAAAGCTCCTAGTAAACTTATTTTTACATTTCTGGCAAATATTTTCGTATTTTTCCCGAATCTTCTTTTTTAAAAACCTATTAAACTCAGGCCCATATGGAAAAAAGCTTCTGCCATCAATCCAACGCCCATTACCTTTTCCTCTTCTTAAGATAGCCGCACAGCTCCTAGAACAGCAAATCCCCCCACCCTTTCTTATCATGCATAGATGTATCTCAAATACTTTTTTGCATATTACACAGGTTCTTTCAACTCTCCTGCTTCTTCGCCATTTCTCAAAACATTTATTTGAACAATATTTACCGCAACCCTTTTTCGCCATAGATAAATAAGTCCAAAATTCCTTTTCGCACCATTTACATTTCCTTGTTACTCGAGAACGATTAGCCAAGCCCAAACATTTTCTAGAACAATACTTTCCACGGCCTTCTTTCAAAGCACTTGGCCTTACCCAAATTTCACGACCACATTGCTGGCATTTAACTTTCATTTACCCACCTCTCATTGTTTTCTAAAATGGCTTCAATAAATTTTGGGTTGTAGCCTCTGTCCTCACACGACTTCAATAAATTGGTCATATCTTTCTTGATACAATGTGAGTTTGAAAACCCTCTTTTATGTGGGTAAACAATCGACCAATACGGTGACATCCTGGGGTCCATAAGAAATCCCTCTCTAACTTCCTCAAAGTCCACTGCATAGGTTTTACAGATTTCATAAAACTCACCGAAAAAAGTCACGTACATTCCTATGAACGAATTTTCCATCAGCTTAATTATCTCAGCCGTTACTGCTGAAACTTCTAAATACTTAGTAGTCGGTGGGTAAATCGACTGGTAAAGTTTTCTAACCTTTCGAGTATGCTCTTTGTAGCCACCAAGTATCATAAACGTCCGATCTTTTAATTTACCTAACGGTTCTGGATAAGGAGAGCTCGAGGCCACGTATTCGGGGCTGAAAATTGCCGGCTTCTCTAATTTGTCAGTAGTGCCAGGAGAAACGGTGGAACGAATCACAAACAAATCTGCATCCACCTTGGAAACCACGTCAAATACAGACGACACATCACATGAACCATCTGCTTTCATTGGAGTTGGCGTTGCCACATGGCAAATATCGTAATGCTCTTCAAGCGTCTCCCTTGTAGGCCAATGCCCAATATCATAACAAGCAGCTCTTGGAAAAAGCTCTTGTAATTTGCGCCCGACGAACCCCTCGGATCCCGCTATTAATTGTCTCATTTGTTATGCCCCCGTGTGTTAAAACATTCTCTACTGCAATATTTTCCTCGTTTTCCTTTTATTTTGCTTTTCAATGTGTCATATTTACGACCACATACTCGACAAACTAATTCAACATGCTTGCCATCACCCAAATGCTCTTTATTATTTTCATATCCCTTGAGGTTGGCGGGGCGGTTGTCCCAGAGTACACCATTTTTATGATGCACTACGCATTCTTGGCGTAAATATAATTGATCCCCTAATTTAATTAAAAATTTAGACCGAGGATCGTTTCTTCGCAAATACTCTTCATAAATCAGTCTATGTTCTAAGAGATAGGCTCCGTTTTTATACTTTGCAAAAGGATGGCTTGGTGCATAAGCAATAACATACCCTCTCTTTGATTTAATGCGACCACCCTTCCAACGAGGGTGGTTTTCTCCCGCTATCATTTCTCCCATTCTCTTTAGCCTTTTATCTGTTTCCTTTGTTAACCCCTTCATCCAAGGAATTCTCCCCTTATTTGCTTTGCTAACTTTTTCTTTTACTAAATCCGAAACTGAATGCCCTTTTTTAAATAAATAAATTTTATCTGCGCATTTTTTTGAGCAGAATCTCCTAGCCTTATATTTCTCAATATAATCAGGAACTTCGAATTCTTTTTTGCAATGTTCACATTTTTTCTTTATCATAACCTCTTATTTTACCACATCACCATATGTAATCAATAGCTACCACAAGAAAAAATCTATGCAGTCTTTGCAAATCTCTGTGTAAAACCCCTGCTTGTGCGACTCACGAATTAAATTTAACTTTCCCCAGGCATCCTTCAAAGATATTTCTTTCACGTTTCCTAAAACGGCCCTTCCCTTCGGTGAATGGCAACAGTAGCTCCAGTTTCCATCAGCCTGTAAAGTTAGCGTGTAAAATAATTGCTTACATGGCACTCTTTGTTTCAATCGTTCTTTTATCTCTTCTTTGTCGACCAGCTTGTCCCCCAAGTTCTGCGTCATTCCCTCTAGCATCTTCCAGTAAACCACGTCAGCCCCGACTGCCAGCCAGTGTCCAATGAACTCATTTTTCCTTTTCCGTGTCTCCTCAGTGTCTATGCACTGAATCCTTACTATCGGACGTTTTGAAAGTTTTAAAAACTTCGTTACGTTCGCCAGAACCTTTTCATACTTCGCCGGGTAGCGCATCTTTTCAAACGTCTCTTTGAATCCGTCCATGGAAATTATTATCTCCGACAGCGACGACTGCGCTAACTTCGACAAGTCCATTGTCGCATTTGTGGACAAATCCGAATACGGGATCCCTTTTGCTTTTATATACTCGATCATGTCACAAATCCTCGGGTGTAGCATCGACTCACCCAAAGCGTACAAACTGACCGAGTGAATAAGCTCCTTGGCCGCGTCGTCTATTGCCAGCTTGAATAAATCAAAATCCAAATCTCTAATCGGACGAGTCATCACCGATCGGTTGCAATGCGGGCATTCCAGATTGCATCGATTCGTAGGCTCTACAATCAAATGGAGCACCCTCGGTTTTTCCTTGATCTGGTACATATTCTCCGCCGTTCTACGGTTTGCTTTGCGGTATTCCGTATACCTTCTTTGTTCAACGTCCGAACCTTCTAAATACCAGTTCTGACCTTGTTTTCCGTCTTTAAAATATCTCATAGTTTTATCCCCTTTTCTCGCATCCAGCTCATCATTTTTGCTAACAATCCTACTTCAAAAGTATTCGGCTCATTTTGCCTCCGGTAAAACTATTAATTCTGTTACGCACGCACCCTGTTCCCCTGCTTTTATGATCGAGTAAACCAAATCTGCGACCATCTCTGGTTTCATACACCCCTTCTTTCGGTTGTCAGTTTTAGCTTTATTCCAAAACTTTGTCTTTCCAATTGTCCCAGGAGAAATAGTTGAAATCTTAATTCCATGTGGTTTACAAGTTTGCCGTAAGCATCTGGCATAGCCCAATAATGCTGCTTTTGTCGCTGAATAATATTCGTTTCCAGCAAAACCAAAATAGGCAGAATTGCTTAAAATAAATATTATATGCCCTTTCTTTTTTTGTTTTATCCAATTACGGTGTGCATCATCGGCCATCGCCATCGAAGATTGCGTATTTACCCAAAAAATGTCTGGGTCGTCCCAAACACCATGGTTCAAAATTAGCACACTGCATTTCAATGATCCTTCTCCAATAACCCAAGCAAATGGTTTCTTCCCTCGAAGACTAAGGCTTTTCACTTTATACTTTTTTTCCTTTAATAATTTTTTTATAGCTGCACCTAGGCCACCACTTGCTCCTGTGACTATGACCTTCCGCATTGGTTTCTCCTCTCCAGTTCATCGACTGCTATTAAATTCTGCAAATGGTCCTCAATCGTGTTAATCTCGAACACTCCCTTTTTCCTGACCGTCTCCACCACATACTTCAACGACTCAAACAAATGGCATTTCTTTTTGTAGGCTATGGCAATCCGCTCCGACTCATCGGCCGGGGCAAAGAAAAGCTCATGCCCCCTGAAGTTATAAATCAGAGATCCCTTGTCTCCCTTCACCTCTACTCTTTTTTTATACCGCTGGCCCAACACATCGGTCCGGTGGCTTACTAGAAATCCTTTTTCAGTTTCCCAGGTAAACTCGGCTATGTCCTTTCGAACCATTGAAGATAAGCATTTCTTTGGCTGTCCGAATAAAAATAACGAGACGTCCACAATATGCACATCGTCAAATATAACACCGTCGTAATTTGTCCATGAATATTTATGGAGCTTAGCGAAACTATACGAGTTTTCCATGTTCACGTGCCAAATATCACCAACCATCGGAAGAACTTCTTTTAACTTCTGTAAACCGGGTTCGAAATAATAGGCATCGTTCACGTAAACCTCGGCAGTCAGTTGCTTCATTATGATCGGCATCCCCACCTTATCGAAAATCGCCTGGAACGACTCACGGTATAAAGGTTTCTCAACCATAATGTACTTGGCTCCCCGGGCGTTACAGAAGTGCAGGTGCTCCAAATGCAAATCCGTAGGTGAGGCAATAATAATTAAATCGTAATTGCTTATGACCCCTAAAGTCGGAATGTCGTAAATGTCTTTGTACTTGGCCGTCTCTAAAGCGGGGTCGCACAAATCTATTTCTGACTCTCCTAGTAAAATTAAGTTCTGCAAATGCTTCCTGCCAATCGACCCCCCTGCTCCGACTAATAGAATTTTCATTTTTTCTTCCTCCGCCTTCTTCCCGCACATTTATAACTACAATATTTTGTCTTTTTTACTCTACTTTTTTTAACTTTATATTTCTGGCCACAAGTTCGACACTCGACTTCAATTTTAGTTTCTGGCTTAAATAGCCAATGATATTTTTGATGCGCTCCCTCATTTGGAAATAACATTAGATTGGAAAGTTCGTTATTTGAAGTATTGCCATCAATATGATGCACACTTTCCTCTGGATCAAGATATCTTTTAAGATGCGCCTCCATTACCAATCTATGTTTCGCAACATAGCAATTTTGTTGCACAAATGGATGCCGAGGAACTCGTTCATAAACATAGCCTCTTTTATCGATAGTCGTTCCTCCTTTCCAGCTTGCATTTTCTGGCCCTGTTCGCTTTCCTAAATACTCTACACTTTTCGCTTTCCCCATACATTCACGGGAACAATATTTTCTTCCCTGCTTTACTTTCGCAACACATCTACTATTGCCATATTTATAAACCTTGGGTTCAATCTCTTTTCCGCAAATTTCACAATTAACAATATTTTTCAAGTTTTCTAATCCTTTCCAGATCGGCTACCGTATCTAAGTCATATTTTATTTCCCCGTAATCAAAATCTGTTCCATAATCATTTTGATCTTCCCCTACTCTCCTCATAAAAGTGCTCACATGCTCTCTTTGTTTTGAATTAAAATGTGCATACTCCAAAGTCCTAAAGGAAAATAATTCACAATCTTGCCCGGGAACTATCTCCCTACGATTAAAAGCAAGTGCTTGATAATCATGCCAAGGCTTTTTCATTAATAGCCCATAAATAAGAAATGGATCTAACAACGGACAATCGCTCGTTATGCGTAAAATATTCTTAGCGTTAAACTGTTTAGCGCATTCGTAGTACCTAGAAAGCACGTCCTCTTCTGAGCCTCTGAAAAAATCAATCTCCTTCTTTAGACACCACCTAGCCAAGAGGTCGTCTTTTTCTGAGTCAGTAGTCGCTACGACAACGTGATCAATCAACGGGTCTAAAATGTTCACCGCCTTCACTCGGTTAACCACGTGTTCTAATATTGGCTTTCCGTTTAAATCAGCAAAAACTTTATTCGGAAGGCGGGAACTATTTAAACGGGCTTGAATTATACAGAGTAAATTCATTTCAGCTCCTTAACCATTTGCTTGAGCTCCTTGGGTGAGAGTGCAAACCAGTAATCTGGCACATCGACCTCGTGGTCTAGGTGGAAATGCTTTTCTAAATATTTCCATTTTGTGCCCGTCTGACCATGAAGTACATCAAGATCAGTTTTATAGCCTATTAAGTGAGAAGAAAGTCCATCAAATAAAATATCGTCCGAGTCAGACATCGTAATAAATTTCGCTTTTTTCGGTGGATATCCTTCTGGTCTATAAAATTTTATGTCTGAATAATGTGGGTAGTTGTCATCATCCCCCGAAGCAAAAATCTCCATTCCTAGTTCTTTAGCTCGTTTAATCAGTTTTAAATTAAAGTTCTGGGAGTATGCTAGCTTAACTTTTCGGACACCAACATCCACCAAAAGCTCAATAGCGTCCACATCAAAAGCACTCGCAAAAATATCCAAATCTTTACTACGGGCATACTTCACCACCTTCGGGAAATATTCTCTTGGAAACTCAATGTTCCCGTTTTTATTCCCTCTGAATAATTGAAATTTAATTGTGTCTATCCCCGCATCTTTGGCCACGTCAACCGCTTCCAATGCACCCTCAAATGTCCCACCAAAACAAGACCCTATGTCTCCCACAATTTTAACAGTCATTTTCATATGCCCTCTCTTTAAAATATTTTCCTTCCTTCTTACACGCCTCTTCCACGTCTCGCATTAGCCGGTGGAACCTAAGACAGTTAATCGACATAAATATATTTAAACTCACGTCATCGTCTAACATGCTTAAAAATGACTGTTCTGCTGCGGTCTTTCCAAAATGCCTGTATTTACTCATGAACCAACTCCTTATACTTTGCTATTATTTCTTCCAAGTCTCCTCTGGAAAGTTTTTCTACTTTATTTTTTTTCTCCCGAAGCTCGTCCAGGATCCCGTCTCCGTACAATTTAGTGAGCGCTATTGCATAGTTCGCCAAATTTCCGTGAAGCCATTTATTACAACGGGGACATTGTGCTGCAACGTTCTGTTCGTCAAAGTTTAATGACCCATGGAAAAAATGCCCTGCTTGCATATTCTTCCAGTGGTCTTTCTTCCCGCAGCTTATACAGACTCCCTTGTCCCGCTGGCGTATGTACTTAGAGAACAAGTCCCAGGCTTTCTTTTTTAAACTTTTAAGTGATTTCTTTTTTTTCATTGCCTACTCACCCGATCTAATTTTTTATAAAGCACCTGAATATGCCTCCGATTAATTAGTATCTCGTTCTACTAACGCCCAAAATACACAAGTTAATATGGTTACTTTATGTTTTTCGAACCAATCCAAGAGACCCTCCTTTTCAAATTCCGTTAGATTCGACTGGTTCATTTTCAACCTTAATTTTCTTCTTTCTACCACCTCTCGCACCGTTATCTCGCTGAATAACAGGTGAGAATTTTCATAATATCCTCTGCCAATTCTTCTTCATATTTCTTATCTTTAACTTCCATGACTTCAACCTGAATTTCAAGATTGGAAAAGATTACATCCAGATATTCATAACCAAATCGAGCAAGCCTGTCTTTGTATTCAATCAGCACCCGTTCAACTTTCCCTTCAAAACACATCTTGATTAACTTATGTATGCCATTTCTTTTCTCGTTTATTCCGCTGGCAATCTCATCAATCAAAACATATTTGTAACCTTTGGATTCTGCGTGTTTTCTCAACCTATCTTTTTGCCGTTCGAGATTTTCTTTCTGTTTTGCTGTTGAACATCTCGCATAAATCACAGTCAACTTTTCTTGCTTCTCTTTCTCGACTCCCATATATGCGTCTAAATCTTCCTGACGAAAACGCCTATGCTCTCCAGTAGTCTTGAAAGATTTTATCTTTCCGTTGTTGGCAAGCGTCTTGAGTGTGTTGATTGACACCCCAAGATATTCGCTTGCTTCTGTGATTTTATAGATTTTCATTTATTCGCTTCCCTGCAATTTTGAAATACTCAGGATCAAGTTCTATGCCAATGAAGTTGCGATTAAGATTTTTACAAGCCATGCCAGTTGTTCCAGACCCCATGCAATTGTCTAAAACCGTATCGTTTTCGTTGGTGTATGTTTTGATTAAATACTCAGCAAGGGTGACTGGTTTTTGTGTTGGATGAACTTTACCTCTTTGCTCCCTTGAAAAATATATGAGTTGTTTTGGCAAAAGTTTGTCTGCTTCGTAGTTTTTACCGTGATAGTTTTGAGTTTCGTCCATTTCTGTTTCTTTCCACGAATCACCCATAACCTCTTTTACATTTTTGGTAATTTTGGACGGATTTTTATACAACGAACCCTTATGAACTCCAGATTGTCGAATTTCTTTTTGTGGATTGTATGTTGGTTGCGAACTATAAAACACACTTATTATCTCAATAACTTTCAAGGGCATCTTGTTTCCAAATAGAAAGTTTGCCGCTTTATCTTTTTGCCAATACCAATCATATCTATATGCTGGCAAATTAGAGAACCTCAAGGCACTTGAAAACGGTTCATTACCAAATAAGGCTACGCACGAATTCGGTTTTACAATCCTGTTGTATTGTCCCCACAGCTTATCAAAAGGAATAACAACATCCCACTTACACTTTGTAGTCCCATAAGGTAAATCACAGAGAATTAAATCAATACTCCCATCAGGAATGTCTTTCATCTTCTCCAAGCAATCACCTTGTATCAGTTCAATCTTTGACATCTTTCAACTCCTTAATTAATTTTTCGGCAGTTAAAACCTCCCTAATTTTCGCTTCTAAGGCGTCTAGCGTGCGTTTTAACGCAAGTTGCTGTTATTTTAATGGTATTCTACGTTCGTTCGCCAGAAGCCCGTAGATTTGCGCTAATAGCCAATTCGGCTTTTAGACATTTGGAACATAAATACTTACCGAGTTTCTCGTGCTTAATTAAAGTGCAATTTTTACATTTCGCTATTTCCGTTCCGCAATTCTCGCAATGACTGTTCATAAATAATGCCTTCCCATTGTAGCTCCTACTGGCTCGCTCACCTCCTTCTTCTTCATGATCCTCTCGTTGTACTTCGTTAGCTCCTTGAGGCAACTAGCACAGAAGATCGTATTATTTGCATGGTCCTTCTTGTGGCACTCAGCACACGTTTTAAGATCCTTGTTCCCGGCTCCAAAGAGTCTTAGGTACCTGGCTCTTCGGCCTGTCTGGACTATACGGTATTTACGCTTACCCAAAGAGTACCTCCTGACGCAACCTCTTCACGGCTATTTTTAAATAACGCTTTTCAATTTCAATGCCTATATATTTCCTTCCTAAGTCTTTAGCGGCTCTCGCGGTCGTACCTGAGCCGAGGAAGGGGTCGAAAATAATATCATCTTTTTGGCTATGTATTCGCATTAAATGACGCATAAGTTCCTCTGGCTTTTGTGTTGGATGTTCCCCCTTGACTGGAATATCTTGATTTATTCCTTCAATAACATTTGAACAACTTTTGCTTTCATCGTAAAAAGAATATTTGTCTTTATCTTTACTTAAAATAACTATATTTTCATAGGCGGGTCTATAACGCCAGCCCACACCCATAAATTTTCGCCAAACAAGAGTTTGAATTAAATTAAAATGCTTTATAGCTTCAATGGTAAAAATAGGCGTAACGGGCGTTTTACCACCACCACCACAACAACAACAACAACAGGCAATATCTGTCATCAATCGTTTAAATTCTTGTAAAAATTGCGGCAAAATACGCAACCAATCATCAAACCTATCATTTACGATTTCCTTTTGGTAAGTCTGCCAGGCAGACTTATAAGCAATCCCATACGGTGGATCTGTAAGCACCAAATCAACGCACCCTTCGGGCATTTCCTTCATAATCTCGAGGCAATCCCCATGAAACAGCATCCCATGATCGTCCTCGTAATAAGGCTTTATACGGTCACGCAAATAGTCAAACACATCGCCGCTAACCAATAGACTGACCTCCTTATATCTCCATGCGCCAAGTACACTATCGAAGCTCCTAAATCTAATATTATTAATGCTATCGGAAATAACTTTGTCATCCCTTCTCATCCTTGTTCATTTCAATCTCCACCGTTTCTAGCTCGCCTGATTCGATGGCGTCAAACACAGAGGATACTGCGTCAGCAAGTATGCCATGTTTATTAAGTGCTTCTTGAGTTATCTTCGATAAAAATTTCATTAACTTACTTACTGCTATGTATTCCAATTGAGTACCTCCTGGCCTAATCTTTTAACCGCTATGTCTAACTAAAGGTTATCAAAGCCGCCGCTATCCAATAAAGCGACTTCGCAGGTTCACCACTCACTAAGTAAACCACCGAAGCTCCTAAATCTAAAACTATTAACACTATTGGAAATAACTTTGTCATTTATAAATCCTCTACGGCTTTGCCTACTTTTTCAGTTAATTCCTTTGGAAGCTCCGTCGGCGCTATTAACTTCTCCGATTTACTAATAAATAAATATGTCTCTGGCATCGTGTTTAAATCCTTGAGTTTTGAAAGACCGGAAGGGTATTTAATTTGGCGTTTAAATATAATTGGGTACTGTCTTTGAAAATCATTAAAGGCAAATTTTAGTTTGTCCTCATCCGCCATTTGAATTAAGTGCATACCGCCGATCGCAGAAACAGTGGCTACATCTGTATCGGTTAGCCGCCTCCATCCCCTACATCCACCACGAGCTACATCGACTACCCTTTGCCACGCTTGTCCAACGTCCGGCGGCTGCATTTCCTCTACTAATTCAGCAATACTTGGAAAGAATTTACCTCCGCTAAAAATATACTTCTCAACAACTTTCTGAAAATCTTCTTTCTTAAATTGACTCAAGTATTTAAAATAAACTAAAGCAGTCTCTTTATTAAACTCCTGCCGAAAAGCCACACAAAGCTCGTGGAATAATTTTATAAATTCATGTTCTTGCATTAAATTCCTCCCTTTTTTGCTTCAACTCATCAGCAAAATCCATCGCTGCTTCATAGGACGTTTTTTTGCGCCCGGCCAATAATTTTGGAATCTGGCTTTTGAATAAGCCTATGGTATAACCACGCTCACGAACCCAATCATCATCGAGCGAAAAAAAGCGGGCGGCGAGGGCGGACAACTTTTCAAAACCATAGGTTTTTAGCAAACCCTTTATAATCGAACCATCTTTACCGTAGTTACATGGGTATATCTCCCCACCACCAATCCATTTACTCCACTCCGAACCAAAGTATTCTAAAAACTCTTTGGTTTTTAAAGAGGAGTTATCCACAGGTGGTTTTGCGGAGGTATCGCCAGTATGTTTCTTCTTAACATGTTTCTTCTTAACGGTTTCTTCTTTGTCGTCACCTGGTGACCCACCTTTCGTCACCTCATGACCCACCTTGCCGTCACCTGGTGACCCACCTTTACTAAGTGGGTCTTGTGGTGACCCACCTTTTTTGGCCTCATAATGTTCGACGTTAAACTTCCATAAATCCACTATTTCGTATTCATTCGTTGCTTGTCCTTTTGGCCCGTTTTCTTTCTTTCCTATTTTTTTAATCCATCCTCGCTTTATTAAACTGCTCCTTGTTTTTACCAAGAAATTTTCCGAAATTCCAAGTCGTTTTGCTAGACAAGAACGAGAAGCCCAACAAGTACCTTTCTCGCCAGCTAATCGCTTCATGGTTAAGTAAAGAGCTTGTTCTGCAAACGTGGAATGATTAATTACATAGTTCGGAACGAGGGTAAAATACTTACGATCCCCACTGCTATCAATAATTTTTTCTCTTTTCACCGTATTACCTACTTTCTTTTTAGGTGGCCGATAGTTTGGGGAAGTGAACTTGCTGAAAGACTAATTCAAACTTCCTACCGACCACCTAAACAAAAAGGGGCTGGTGTAATGCCAAAAGTCCCGGTGAAGCTTTTGGTTGTCCCCAGCCCCTATAAAAAAAGAGAGAACCAGCGTGAGAAAAGCCTTGCGGCCAATCGGACTGGTCCTCTCTATTAAATTTTAGTTTTTCCGATTTTTTTGACTTTCTCACATAAGCCATAACTAAATTCCTTTAATTAGATTTTTCATTACAAAAATAATTATAAACCCACTGTTTTAAAAACGCAAGCGATTTTTAGCTTGGCATTATTCGCATTTCAATTTCTGCGAGATTTGCCAGTTTTCTTACAGCTGTGAATTCGTTAGACAAACTATCAAGCAATATCATACCGCCTCTGTACTTGCCCTCGGTTGTGATCTCTTTGATCTTTTCTTTTTCCGCAGCAATAAGCACCATCGCTTCTATTTCTGCGATCGTCTTTTTTGCGTCGCTTGCCTTGATCTTTACATACTCTTTAGCCTCGGACACTTTAACGTCTAATGATTTTTTTTCTGATTCTATGCGAGCTTTTTCAACCTTCTTGGCCTGTGCGTAAATATCGTGTGGCAATTTTTCTAGTTTAGATTTTATTTCTGAGATTTCCATGACTACCTCCTTTTAGAATATTTTTCCACGAATCGCTTATGTCCCGCCAGTGCTTCTTCCTCGGTTGAATACCGCTCCATATCTTCTTCATCATCCCCGAATACCATTGTTTCAAAAATCAACGGCTCCCCTCCATGAAAGTTATGATTTAAGCCCAGCCAAACCGTAGAAACTTTATATTTTCCTACCTCTTCCTGTTTAACAATCTTATAAGAAGGGGTTTCAAATAATTTAGCCCATTCAAAGATTGTATCTAGGGGTTTTAAGTTTTTATCGTAATATTCTGTCATTATTTCCTCCTTAAAATGGTAATGAGTCATCTTCTGGTGCGTTTTGTAAGTCTTGGGCTGAAACTATCGGCTTTTCTTGTGGGGGGGCCCAACTTTCCTTACCACCTTTCAACCACATTGCGGCACCACAATCTTTGTTTCGGCAGCGATAATCCGGCCAGGTATTCTTTTTTTTCGTATAACGGTTATCCCATAACGCCGACCCGCAATAAGGACACTTACCCGATGGTGGAGCTTCTACTCTCGGTGTTGGAGCGGCTTTACTAGCAAACTCCCTATTCTGATCCTCTACCGTCTTTGGCTTTATAAACATATTTTGGAAGAATTTCCGGGCCGCTGAAAGGACTTCTTTATTATCAGTGTGTACCCACAACATTTCACCTTTATCGTTCTTAATCGAATACCCGAATTCATACTCTTTTTTATTCGCTTCACTCATTTTATTCTTCCTCCTTTTTTTCTTCTGGTTTTGGCAAAACAATCATTCCCGCTAACACTAACAATTCGTGTGCTTCTGGGTATGCCTTAACTAAAAACCGTGCGGCTATTGATTCATCCCCTTTTGCCAACGTCTTATATTCCTCAAACCGTTCTAATAAATAATTCTTTTTTTGCTCTTGCCCACGAATGCTCGAAACGTATTCCCAGATATCATCATTTATTGCACAACGCAACTTTTCGCATTTTTCATATTCCCCTAGGTCTTTATCATATTGATCTTTGTTTTTTTTGTAAGTTTCTATTGAAGTTTTGACTTTAGCAATATCATCCTGAAAGTAATAAGAATGTTTGCTTACTAAATAATCAGTTTCATCGGGTTTTAACCATTTATAATCATACCCCATGCCCCCATAATCATATGTTTCTTTGTAAAGCTCTGCTGTCTCAAGTATTTTCGTTATCTTTTCTGCAATAGCAAAATCTTTAACAATAACTGACGGCAAAACATATGCAGGGTCGCCCTTCTTAATTGCATAATCCTTGGAAGGCGCAGTTGGACGAGATAATAACTTCACACCCTCAACGGCGCAATTCCAGTCAACATAAATCTTTACCTGCTCATCGGTTAATTTCAACACTTCTTCTTTGCTTAATTCTTTAATGTTCATTATTTCACCCCTTGTAGTTTAAATAATCGCTTAACCGCCCTGGCGTACTTCTCATGGTCTTTAATCTGCTTCCCGGCTAGTATCTCTTCGTCTGAATAATGACCGTATGCCTTATTAGCCAAATCTCGAGCCTTCTCTATCTGTTTCAACTCTCGTTTAGTCTTTTTAAGCTCGTTATCGAAAAATTTAAGTCCTTTCATAAACCCTCCTTAATTTAACTACCGAGAAATCCTCGGCAATTCAAATCCCTTCCTTAAATGTGAATATGCCCAACAAAATCGTTGCTCCTACCCAGGCTACTTGAAATAATAGTGTCATGTCGAGCCTCCTTTCCCTTTCGTTTCTGAAGCCATTTTTGGCGCCACAGTACGCCTTTCTTCTCCCGCTCTAGAAACTCTTCTGTGTCAGATACTGCCTCTCGATATGCTTTATACAGGTTGTTCATGGCTGCCCCCCTAACTAATAATCCAGCCCTTGATTGACTGAGCTTCGTGTTGCATTGCGTCTTGCGCCTCACGTTGTAAGTCCTCTAACATTTCGGATCGGAAGTCTTGCTCCTCGGAGTATGCGTCCTTATAACAATCTTCCATTGGAATCACTCCCTTTAAAACATTTCGCATAGAGCCGGTTGATCTTCTTGCGAAACATAGGATGTGGTTCTGTATCTTTTAACCATCGTCTTATCGTAACCTCTGTTACCCCGAACTTGGCGGCTAATTGAGTATAAGAAAATTTACTCAATAATGATCTAATCTTTCCCTTCATAATTTCGCCTCCTTTCATTTGTTAAGCTAGTATAGCACATGACGCACACTTGTCAAGACTTTTACTGAATTATTTTATAGAATTATGCAAGTTGATACGCCTCTAATACGATAGTCTATATGAGGTGCTTTATGGAATATTTAGAAAAAAGATACTTCGACGCTTTGAAGAGATTCAGACTGACTGGCTCCTTAGAGGCTTTACACGAGGCCGAGAAATTGAATTACGCATTAATGGTCTGGGTAAGAAACCACGAACTGGGGAAAATATAAGGCCGAGTAGCTAGTTAATATCCCAGTTGTCAGTATATATTTGTATATTTTGGCGGATAAACGCACCACTCGGCTTATTTAATATTTTACTACTTATTTTAATTTTGTCCAAGCCATTTTCTAACCAGGTTCACTAACACAGCTAATACTGCTGCAACTGCTGGCCCGAAAATTCCAAAATCTAAATGACCTAACCATTGTAATATATACAATAGCGCAGCGCCTAAGCCAGCTACAACCGCACCCATTAACACCTTCTTTACGTCAATCGAATTTAGTGTCATTGGAATACTACCTTTACTCATAATCTCACCATCCTTTTTTCTCAAACTTCTGCTTGAGTTTGATCCATTGCTTTTCGAGCCAGAACTTAACCTTCTCCCACCAGGTGAATTCTCGCTCGATCTCTTTAGGCTCAATGGCATGCGGCTCAGTAGACCCGACCCTCTCGATCTTTGGCTCCTCACGGAGTTCTTTCATTAACTCAAACCGGATCTCGCTTAGAATGTCCATTAGATTCTTTCCTGGGCATAGTGTCCCATGGTTCGGCAGTGCAATTTCCTTGTGTCCATAAATATTCCAGGAGAATAAACTAAACTTCTTGCACAGTTTTAAGAGTTCTTCCTTGAGTGACTTAACCTGACTCGGTGAGGGGAATTCCTTCTCGAAGTTGCCAGTGACACAAACGTGAAGTGAAGTAGCGTTTTTTCCGTAGACCCCGTAACCTTCTTTGTTCGGCGAGAGCGTGTGTGCTACGGCACCGTTCTCTGTTATGATTCGGTGATAACCGCAGTGATTCCAACCGTTACCGACTGTATGCCAGCGTTTGATCTGGCCAACAGTGGTGTCTCTAGATGAAGCGCTGTGGTGCACGCAGATTGTGTCTATTTTTCTTCCCACGAAGCCTCCTAATAATTCTCATGGCCTTTTCCTGCCATGTTAAGAATCGGCTAAGCTCTTTGTGTAGTGCCTTGACAGCCTTCCTGTCCACTATACAAAAATCCTTGTGTAGTTCACCTAGCATAACGTGATTCTCTCAACTCGACTTTAATTTCCTTGATGTCGGTCTTGATGTCCAAAAGCGACTCTCTTATATACGACATAGAACTCTTATGCACGAAGTTACTCGAAGTCCATGAGTAACCGCCGACCACCAAGCCGGTTACCAAACCGATTATTGCTACGAATATAGTTATTAACCTTAAAGTTCCGTTGTCTCTCATAATAAACCCCTTAATACCAACAGTCCGAATAGAATCCCGCCCAGGTCGGCTACCAAGTCCCATATGTCCATACAACCACCCTTGAAATGGTCGTAGACCTCCTTAGCGAACCCTAATAAAACCATTACTAAAAATGCCGCCGTCATTCCGAATAGCATACCCAGGATTACTGTCCCGGCAAACCAGGCTATAAAATGCTGAAATTTATCGTTCATTGGCTTAACATCCTTGAAATCCCCTGCACTCCAAACGCCTTGGCTGGGACTGCTGCTGGTTTCAATAGCTTTGGAACTAATCTTGCTCCTTTAATTCCTGCGCCTATGACTCCTGGGGTTAATAGATCGGGAACTGCTAACCCTAAAACACCACCAGCGGCTGCACCCATTGGTCCACCGGCAGTCCCACCAATCAACCCGCCGGAACCTGCGGCCACAGTTCTTAATGCAATACCCGAAAGCCCCTTGACCTCCTGGTCAAAGGCCTCTCGTGCAACAGAGTCTTTTAACGTTTCAATAAACTTAACGCCGCTTCTACGTTCAAGATCCAGCAATCGTCTAGCTTCTTTTACTCGTCTCGGCGCTCCACCCGACAGCGTTTGTGCTATTTGGCGCAACGTTCCTTCTTTCACTGTGTTTCCTGAAGAGATTACCTGCTTAGACACTTGCTCAGACAGGCTTCGGTTTACCGCATACGCTCTGAATAGTTTCTTAGTACCAGGAACCGCCTTTTCGATTGACTTCATGGTAGCTCCCTTGATCGCCTCAATCCTGCCAATCGCACCACCACCAAGTCCAGCAATCGGTGTCCGCTGAAGATCCCTTACCGTTGCAGACAACAATGAATTTACCTCCCTGGCCTGCTTAAAAGTAACCTTCTTTCCTCGCACAAAAGCATCGACTATATCATCGGAGATGGTTCTTAACTGACGCTTGGCCTCACGCTTTAATAACGCCGCAAACTGGTTGGCGTCAATACCGTACTTATTCAACTGGTTTGCAACTGTACGAGTGGAAACTGTCTTTCCCTCTCCGATTGGAAGTTTTTTAAGACCCTCATCAAGTGCGTCGTCTGCCTGTCCCTTCAGACCCTTAACTGCCTTTAAAATGTCATCCGCAATATCTGCAACCGGTTTCTGTGGTTTAGTTAGAATGGTCGGATTCTTAGTGGCTTGTGCCATTGCACTCTTAGGAACCCTTTTCAATGCTCTAGTAAACAGTCTTCCTCCAGCACCTAGCACTTTCCCAAGCCCTAGCGTGGTTAATATAAGCGCTGCATCTACTGTTGCTGCGGTTGCACCCCGTTTCAGTGCCTCTGGGGTTGTCTTTCCTTCTATCTTAGCTCTAGCGGTTTCTCCTACTCCGAATATGGCCGGTGACGCATAAGGAGCGACAAAACTGCCTCCAATCTCTGCTGTGGTGATCGCACCCTTGGCTCCAGCAGCTAGTTCCTCTTGAACAAGCTGTTTTGTCGTTAGATCAAGTATTCTTTGCTTCTCTGGTTCTGGCATCTTTTGTAACATTTTACTGAATTCTGCCACTGTAACTTTTTTTCCATCCACAGTCATCTTTGGTCCGAACAAACCGGCTTTATACTCAACCTTTGACTCTTTGGTTAACTCCGGACCACTAACTACTTTACCAAACCGTCCCTTGGTGGGTTCTACGATTTTGCCAAAACGTCCCTTAGCCATTATTTCACCACCTTATAGCCTGCCTTCTTTGCCTCTTTTACTAATTCTGCATCAACTTCCTCGATATGTCCCTCGGGAGCTTTCATTCTAACTGCCCCGGGTTTTAACACACCGGGAACTTGTTTGCCTAGTTTTTTCTTCTTATATGACTGATATTCAGCGAATCCATCATATAACCCAGGGTTTTCTTGTTCCTGATTGAACATTCTGTTTAGAAGCCACTCCTTAGAGGCTTTTCTATTTTCAAAGTCACTAGGAGATTTTGGTCTTCCGTCCTTGCCTTTAGGAAAAAGCTCCGGGTGCGTGGAATTATATTCACCCATTTGCGTAGCATGCGATGAAATCATCTGATTAAACGCCTGGTCTCTTTTGGCAGCTAAAGCTGGCAAGGAACCCTCTAATCGACTGACAATTCTTTCTGGTGCCCTACTGCCGCCAGTTGCGATCTTTGCCATTCTTATAGTTGACTCAATACTATTACCTAAGTAGTCGTCCACATATATATTCAAGTTGGGGAACCCTCGTTTTGTGGAGCCACCACTTTCTCTGCCACCGCTAATATCCTTAGTGGCCGCCAAACGGTTGTATTCACCAGCTAGAAACCCAGGCTCAAGCCCAGTCCTGTCCTGCGTGGTTTTTGCCATTTTTGCCCATAAATACAAGGCACTTTCATAAGCCGACTCTAGCGCAACCCTTGTCTGTTCGGAAACAACGCGATCTTTCATCCAGACTTCTTTTTCTTTGATTGACATTTCTAAAGGTGCGATAGCTGCTTTCTCGTATACAGCTTTTCGAACCTCATCCATCATGGCCTCTTGTTTCTCCTCTGATGTAGCCTCGATCACGCCTGATACTCCACTCGGTCCAAATTTCTGAGGAGTGATCTTTCTACCTCCGGATGGAGCTTGCGGTCGTTGTCTTACTATTGCCATAATATCCTCCTATTGATCGGGAACTTCCTGCCCCGTATCTTGGTATAACCATTTTCCGTTTTTATAAACTACTTTCTTGTTCGTCTTGTCATCAACTGCTATTTCGCCTTCTTGAGGTTCAGTATACTGATACAATGTGTCTAATAACGACCCACCGAAGCTCTGGCCACCGCCCAAATTAACTAACGGTTGCGCAAACGCACCCTTGATAACCGCTTCTGGTGCATAACCCATAGCCGCTTTGGTCCAGTCTTCTTTTGTCTTTGCTCCCATTAAATCACTATATGCCTGTAAGTGTTGCTGCTGTCCCTTATAACCAGTCCCCGTTTGATAGCCACTCATACCTGCGCGTGCCACACCTCTTGCTCCTGGGCCGGCTCCTGCACCCGATAGTCCTCCAAGTATCGCAGGTAACGCCCCACCACCAGTGATGCCTCCCATAATTGCACCCACCAGTGCTGCTGGAAGGTTTGCAACCGAAGCATCATAGTTTCGTTTGTTCTGAGCCTTCTGGGCCTCTCCTGCCTGGACTGCTAACATTAAGTCTCTTAAAGTTGCCATCGTTTCCTCCTTTTAACCGTATAATTGCGGGAACATGCTTGCTATCATCTCGTTATATTGAAGCCCCGGAGCTTGTTTTGATGTCTCTGCCGCTGTTGGATTTCTTAGCTTATTTTTTAACGCTACTTCCGGTGAATGTCCCATTTGCTGTGAGTATAAGAATGCTGCCGGGTTTACATATCCACCTATGTCAGCTAATTCTGCGATCTGCTGTGACTCAGCCTGTTGAGCACCCCATTGCTGTTGCTGTATTCCTAATTGACCCAGTCCTAGCTGTGCCTGAAGCGTCGGTAGAAAACCACCCATTCCTTGTTGGTCTTGTGCTCCTTGATAACCCCTCGGTCCGCCATAGCCTTGGTTTTGTCCTGGATAACCACCCTGAGCTCCCATAGGTCTACCTCCGAACAAGGACGCCTCTTGGAGTCCGAACTGCTGCTGTTGTTGTGCGATCTGGGCTGCTAGTTGTTCCTTCTGCAATCCCAAACTGCCCCTTCCAAGTTCCTCCTGAAGACCAAACTGTTGTTGGCCGAGTCCTAACTGACCCCTTCCGAGTTCCTGTTGCAGCCCGAACTGTTGCTGGCCCAAGCCCAGTTGTCCTCTTCCCAGTTCTTGCTGGAGTCCAAACTGTTGGCCGAACTCCGACTGTCGCTGGCCCAGCCCTCCTAAGAACTGCAAGAGGTTTGCCTCTCCGGCTCCAGCTCCCAGACCGAACTGTCTGCCGGTTTCACCCAGGGCCGTGGCTTCCTCGCCTGAACCGGTCACTCCGCGTCCAGCATAGACGTCCTGCACTCCCCTCAAGGACCGTTTTTGCTGATCAGCTAACTGCTCGCCAAAAATCTGTCTTAATCTATCTACATCCGATATTCCTGTTACCATGATTTCCTCCTTTAAGTTGCGGCTTCGTAAATCAATATTCCTCTGATTGATTTGATTCCTGAGTTCGTCCAGTCGGTTGCCGTGCCAGTCATGTCCTTGTATACGGTCACCGTGGTTGAATTGTTTGGCAGGTTGACAAGGCCTCCAGTTGTCGTGGCGGTTCCGTTGTCTGTTGTTAAAGCGCAATTCGCAAAGTTGGTTCCGGTCAGAGTCACTGATGTGTTAGCAACCGTGAAACTCGTCGTGGTTGAATCGCTCGTCCCGCTAATATCAAACATGACATAAACCAGGTTTCCTATTTTCTTATACATGACCTTTTTAGGGTTTGGGGTTCCTGACCAGCCGGTGATCGTCGATGTTGCTGAATAGTCAGTCCAAGCCGTTGTATAGAAATCCTGTGCCACGATCAGGTTCTGGGAAGAGTCAACCTCCCATGACTTTGTACCGTCGGTCGCAAAGCCTATGTTATTGGCCCCGATTCTATACAAACCGCAGTCTGTATCATTAGTAAACGCATATCCCGGAGCTGTTACAGCCCCATCTGCCATTAGAATCTTAGAAGCAAACGTCCCCTGTGAAATTGAAATGTCCTTCGTCCCATCCGTGAGCCCGTTAATAACATCGTCAAAATTGGTCCCTACTAAGGTAATATCACTCGTTGCTGAATTGTCGTCCAGTGCATTCGTTACAGAAATGTTCGTCATTTATCTTCCCTCCCGTTTAAAATATATGTTCATGGGGAACACCGTGAAATACTCGTCCGCATTGGCGTTCGCCCACCTGAATTTGAAGTAATAGGCCATTGACGGCCATGCAAATAAAACCTCGTCTATGTTCTTACCGGTCGCTGTCTGCCACGGCGTCACACCAAAGACCACTTGGCTCCATAAGCTGGTCTCAGTGTCTATATTGATCGGATGTCTTGTATACCCGTAAGTCTGAAAGTCTCGGTACAGATCCAGATTGATGTTCCACGCACCCACTGCGTTGACATTGATGTTCCCCCTTAGAAGTTCCTTCTGTACCGTTGGATCACCAAGATCAAAGTTCTTAGTCGTTATATACGCATCTATCGCCGCAGCGTTTCCGAATATATTGTCTGTTGTATCATCCGAGGTCCCGTTCTCTTCCCGATAGACATACCCCGATGTCGGTGAACCTGAGAACAAATAAGGCGCCCCTGAGATTGTCACGCTCTTTAAAAAGTTAAACCCACGATTCCCTTTGAACCAGGGGTACCCGAGTCGACCGTCGTCGGTCCTGAACGGTCGGTTGATGTAACAGACAAAATGCCGGTCGTTGTAAGTCCCAGAGCTTGAAGTTCCTGAGATGTAATATTTCTCGTTGTATATTTCTCCGCATACCTGGCTCAGTGCCGAGACCTTCAGACCGTTCAAAGTCGGTTCAATGAAGTCAGCTATGGAGATGATCGAATTCCCACCGATGTATTTAAAGACACCAACCCGACCCTCTCTGGTTCCAACGAAATAGACCTGGTTCTCGTATGACACGACTGACCATGGACACGGACAGCCGATATTAGAAATCCTTTTTAGAGATCCCGATGATCCTGGAATCCCGCCAAACATGAAAATCCCGTTGTCTTTAAATACTAGATACCCGTTCGGCGTTTGTTTTCCCATTAAGACCGCTCCACCGTCACGCTCGCTGACCTGGTACCTATTAGCAGCTGGCCAGGTCCCATTCGTATTCACATCCGAGAACGCTAACTCAGACCGGTCTGCGTCTGTCTCTGACCCGCCGATCACTACCCAGTTTGAAGATCCATTAGAATAGACATCTACAAACTTAGGGTCTGCCGGTGCCGGTGAACCGCCTACCGCTGCGATGGTGGTCCCGTCCCAAGTTTGAAACTCATACCCGTTGCAATACAAAAGCACGTCCTGGAACGTCACTGAGGAAACCCTTTTACCAGAGGTCAAGGCGTCAAACTTATTGGTGAACTCGCCCGTGGCCGATGACCCTCCGTCAAAGAATGTCCCGCCACCAAAGCCGATCAGTTTCTGTGTAGTTCCTTTCGTATATGTATTCAGCCCGTACACTGCTGGTGGACCGATATAATAACTACCCGTAGTGACCGTGTCTGAATAATCAGCAGTAAGGTTCAAGGTAGCATTAGAGTTTAGCCCTGAAATCTTATAAATATTTGTCCCTGAAGCCATCTTAAACAAATAACCTGCTGTTACAACGTCGGACCATACCACTCCCGTTGCTCCAGAAACCGACTGAGACGTAATCGAAGTAATCGACCCGGTCAGGGTCACTGGCATCATGCCGGTGTTGAATAAGGTCATCCCGCTACGTTTGTTGATCCCTTTCGGGTCGTCTGCCATAACATTGCTTAGGTCAGACGCAAACAACGGCGACATCTGTGACGCATCGTCTTTTGTGTTCAGCCCCCAGAGGGGGACTGGTATTAATGCACGTTCTTCGTTTCTGTTTGGTAGTCTTGTCATATTTTATTCCTTAGAGAGGCCTAAAACTCCTTTTAATTTTTTGTTTAGCCCAGACCGTTCCTCTTTCAACGAATCCGTTGAATATCTGTTCCTGTGCGGCAGCTAAATCATAGTCCTTCGATTTCAGTCTTCCGAGATAGGCCGCATAATGTGACGGTGCGTTCTCAAACGACAGCGGTAGCTCAGTAGTGTCTGTATCTGAGGAAAGCGTTGCAGGAGTCTTATAGTGGTACACATATATGTCTCTTAGAGTCACTGCTGTTGCATCCGTATGCGTGGCCGCTGTGGTACCTTCCTTGCCTCGTGAACAGACCTCGAGCTCGTTGTTGTCAGAGTCAACGTTCCAATACTCGATGACCTCATCGTCTATAATAACCCGGCCCTCCCTTGGGAAGCCGTCCACATCGTCCAGCGTAATGGTCGTATCAGTAGCCGTAATCGCACCGTCTAGCTCATCAGCGTTCGCCGCTGCATTCAGTCGACCGTCAAACCGGATAACGTTCCCCACAATGTTCGCCCGATACGGCTGGCTAACCGAATTCCTCGTCACCCCGGTATACTGCTCACGCAAGGTCGCCGGAGTTACGTCATAGACCGAGTTTCCCCTTACATACTCGATCCTTTGGATCTTGGTGTAATCGGACGGACAAGTATAATCCGCCTGGTACTGAACCCCCGAGTTTGTAGAAATGTCGTCAAGACAGTCTGTGAGATTGCAAAACAACCTCGCCCCATCGTTGATCCACCCGTTTAATTCTGAATCGCTCCAGTATGACGCCGTTGGCTCACTTAATAGCGTCCGTGTAAACGTCCTTAGTTGCGCTAGGGTCTTTGCCATGATAGACCCCCTTTATAATTTAGCCTCGCCGATAGCCACCAAATTTATTGATCCACCAGACGCATAATATTGTACTGTGCAATTAGAAACTGTTACTCCGCTGATATTAATCGGCATGATTGATCCCGTTGTCGCCGCTGCGCTAAAGGCGTTTCCTACAACAATCGGTGCGGTCTTAAACGCCGGTGCCCACGTAATTAAAGCCGAGCCACCAGAATCAAAACTCCCTGCCGTCATGGTTCCACCGATCACGCCCGTGCATGAGCCTGAACCAACTACCTTACCTGCTATCATCGCCATTTGAATTGGTACTGCGTTAAATAAAGCCATTTTTTAACCCTCCTTAGGTTTTCTTAATTGTTCGAGCTTGAGATTCTTGTCATGGGCGTAATGGATTGCATCCTCAAGCCGCATATAATACATCCATTTTGAATTGCCACCTTCTAGGGCACCCAGGCTCCCTCCCTCGGTAGCGTTGATTAAATCGAGCTCCTGGTTGTTAGCCAGTTTATTGAGCTTGTTGACCCGGACTCCCAGGTCCATTACGTTTTTAAATCCTAGATACGCTCCGTTCGTATGAACGGTGTTTCCAAAAATATCCACAATCTGTCCTTGTGGCGGTGGTGGTGCGGGCTTCTCTGACTCAGTCCCGTCATGGTTCTCGGTCACCACTACCTGGTCGATCTTATGGTCGAACGGATAAAACTTGCCCGTATCCGGGGCGAAACAATAGTCCATTCCTACGAAAATGATCTGATTAACCTGCATGATCCCTAAAGCAATCCCGAACGCAGCGCCCATTGCGTGCCCCCCAACTTCTAGCTGGCTCGGGTACTCATGTTCCGGTACGAACCGCTCGATCTCCATCTTTAAGAACTTGGCTATCTCATTATCAGGATAGCTGGACTTGTAGAAAAAGACCGGGCCTTTCCACTGTTTCAGTTGCTCGGCGTTGCAGGTTATATCGGCAATAAGCGGAACATCGGAACAATCCATCTTGTCAAATGCGTAATACTCATCCCACATCTTGCCTGAGTCTAGAGTAATCACATAGTCCGGTTTTACTTGGACGTCCTCTCGGGCCATGTACATCAAGGCATGGTGTCCGGCTAGGATCTTAATCCCTTTCTCCTTGGCAAGTTTCAGGTATTGAATATTCTTCTGTAACGACGGACCGGCTCCGACCAGGATTATCGGCTTGTTCAGGAGTTCGTTATGGAACACCTTGGCCGAATGGTCCCGGTGGAAATATTTAAAATGCTCCTTGTTGTCCTGGACGTTCTTGACCCACTCGTTGCGCCAGGAATACAAAGTAATCGAATTACTGTGCTTAAACGTCTTGTCCCAGTATTTCTTTTCTTCATCCTCCTGCACGACATCGATCAATGGTCGTCTAGCGAGCATCTTATAAAATAAACCCGTTGTTTCTAGTTCCGTTATTTCTTTATTCATAACATTTTCCATTTTTTAATTCTCCCTTACTGAATTAGGAGAGGGTTTTTAAGGGGAAAACCCTCCCCGGAAAAACCATGTGCTTAAAGCAATTCGATGAAACCAATGGTCGTTGAACCAGTCGTTTCTGTTAAAGATCGACCGATTATCGAGCCACCAGCGCCGCTATAAGTACCTGTAATGAAGGCAGAATGGTTCTGTGCTGCTGATTCACCACCGTATAAAATACCCGATCCGGCTGCTGAACCACCAAAGGTGTTCGTAACCTGGACCGCGGTGTTATAGCCGAATTTCTGTGCCCATTGCCAGGTTCCTGAAGCTGTCGGTGCGTCCATACTGATTGCGTATGGCTTGCCTGCGCCGGTTCCTGTGCACACAACATAAGCGTTATTTGTACCGGTTTGATACAAAAGCGCACCCATGGTGCAAGTGCCTGAAACACGGACTAATTCGTAAATGTTCTCTACGTTCCTGGAAGCATCTCGTTCGCTAGCCAACGATCCCACGGGGATGTCGGTTGGCTGAGTCGAATACGCAATGCCGCTCTTCAAAGAGCCTTGTCCTGCTTCTTTCCAGTATAAGCCAACTAATCCTAAATATCTCATTTCAGTCCTCCTTAGCTAACTAAAGCTGAAAATTGCAGCTGACGTCGACGAGCGTCAGTAACTATGTTACCCATCCATTCAATTCGTCCTAGTTCAGACGACTGATTAAGCGGTTTTTGCGGCTTAACATAAAGCATGTTTCTGCCGTTCATAACTGCTAACCATAGATGGTCGAGGTTGAGTCCGTGCATGTAATTGGCTGTTTGTGCCTTGTCAGAGATCAACGGTTTTCCGTTGAAACTCAGTGAAGTGAATCCAAGGTCGCCCATTTCCTTGTCCTGAAGCCTTTCCAAAGGTGTGGCAATATCATAGAAATAACCGTATATGGCGTCGGTTGTGACCCATAAGTCCGTACGGTCTGCTCCGTCTGATGCTGCCCTCTCTTGCGTGTTCATGGCCGCTAAACTGGTTGCGGTCGTGGTCGTGTCACGCTGAGGAGCCCATAAAGTGATGTCTGAGGATGTCAATCCGCCGCAAGCTGTTGCGCCTGCTGCGGTGATCGCAACCGGTAGTCCATCAATGTCAGTAGAAGCCGCCTTGGTTGCCTGGAAAATACCCGTGGTGAGTAGTTTCTGCATCTTCTTGGTGGCGTTCTTCATCATTGATTCTACTAGGTTGACGATCTGGGTCTTTGAGCCTTTGTTAATGTGATAATCCCTTGAAGACCATCCAAGAGTCACATAGTATTCCCGCCATTCGTAACTCGCTTGTGTAGCGATGTCATTAACCGCTGTGTCTAAGTAACCCAATCCTTGGAAAGAGCCACCAGAAACTAATTCCTGGTATTCTATGGGGACGACGATTTGGCTGCCTCCATCATAGCCCTTCTCACCGGCTCGCAGTTTTGCGAGCATTGGGTTACTTTGGAACACGTTGTCAGCGAATTTTGGGATATACAGTTTCTCTGTAATCGCCTCAATTCCTGTTTGCATTGTTTTTCTCCTTAAATTTTATTAATCGTTTTACAGCATTTCCACGGCTCGCTTGTGAACCTCTTTCCAACTGGCCTTGGCCGGATCGAAACCTTTTGGCGGTGTGAAAGTCCCTGCACCGCTTTCACCCTTACGGGTTGGGCTGTTCAGGTTTTCTATGACCTTCTTCTCGCCTTTCTTCTGTGCCTCGACCGAGCTTTTCAGCCATTTACTGTGGATCTTGTCAGCCACGCTCTTCAGACCGTCCATGTTTGTCTTCTTGGTCTGTAACGCACTGGCCAACAACAATTCCTCCATGTCACTATCCTTGAACAAGCCCTCGTACTTCGGGTCATTGTGGATAGTGTTCAGCATGCCATTCAGCTTCTCCTGTGAGGACTGCTGAATGACCTGGTTTAGAGATTGCTCCAAGTAACCGATTCTTTGCTGCACAGGGTCGACTTCACCCTGCTCCTGCGTTAGTGTCTCATAGATCGTACGGGCCTTTTCAGGGTTGGACTGCAGGTAAGTAGCCAATTCCTGATACGGTTTTAAAGAGTCCTTTTCCTTAGCCAATTCCATTGTTTTCTGGGTGTAATCGTAGCCCTTCTGTACATAATCCTTGGCTTCTCCGAAAGGAACCTTGATCACTTGCCCATCACGCTGGATCTCTATCTCCGGCAATTGTGCCTCCGGCATTGACTGTGCCGCTGACGCTCCAGGATCGCCACTCGCATTATCAGGTTGGCCGGTTAAGTCGGCTCCTGCGTCTGCTGCGTTTTGTTGTCCTGCGTTTTCTAGTTCTGCCATTGTAATCCCCCTTATTTTTTTGGAACTTCTTTTGGAACTGAATGTAAATCTACTGACTCTTTTACTATCGTTGCGCCTCTCACCTCCATGAATTTATTTCTAATCTTTAGGAACGTTTCTGCTTCATTCCCTTTTAGAGTCGCTCGACTTAACAACTCTAAAATTATCTCCCGTTCTCGGTCCGTCAGCTCAATCTTCATATAAAACCCCCTTATTAAAACCTAAGCCCGATCCCACGGGCTGGTGAATCTTTTACTGCTACTGTCTCATTCGTAAGTGTCAATGTTTTCAAAATAGGGGTATATTGACCACTTGAGGCATCAGCCAGTGTAATCTTTACCTGTATATAATCACCCTGGGTCACGATTGGATCACCCGAA
>Ga0180009_10001401_pt1 | contig 29607 bp, 23 predicted proteins | sample OS_PC_MetaG_FD_123537 | JGI IMG/M metagenome (GOLD analysis project Ga0180009, IMG submission 123537) | Groundwater microbial communities from the Aspo Hard Rock Laboratory (HRL) deep subsurface site, Sweden - OS_PC_MetaG | ecosystem: Environmental > Aquatic > Deep subsurface > Groundwater...
CGGCATGACGCGCTTCCAGCAGGCGCAGATGTACGCGCTGCAGGACGCCAACATCCATAACCTGGTGATCCGCGGCGTGTTCGACCAGTGCCAGGACATGGTCAAGGCGGTGTCGAACGATCTGGATTTCAAGGCGAAGCACCACATCGGCGCGGTCAATTCGATCAACTGGGCGCGCGTCGCGGCGCAGAGCGTGTACTACTTCAAGGCCTATTTCGCGGCGACCCACAGCAACGACCAGAGCGTGTCGTTCTCGGTGCCGTCGGGCAACTTCGGCAACGTCTGCGCCGGTCACATCGCGCGCCAGATGGGACTGCCGATCAACAAGCTGATCGTCGCCACCAACGAGAACGACGTGCTCGACGAGTTCTTCAAGACCGGCGTGTACCGTCCGCGTCCGGAAACGAAGCACACCTCCAGCCCGTCGATGGACATCTCCAAGGCATCCAATTTCGAACGCTTCGTGTTCGACCTGACCGGGCGCGATGCCGCCAAAATTCGCAGCCTGTGGGGCGCGGTCGAATCGGGTGGCAGTTTCGATCTGAATGCAGATGGCCTGTTCAAGCGCGTCGCCGAATTCGGCATGGTCTCGGGATCGAGCAACCACGCCAACCGCCTCGACACCATCCGCACGGTGTACGAGGTCTACGGCACCCTGATCGATCCGCACACCGCCGATGGATTGAAGGTGGGAATGGAACACCGCGAGCCTGGCGTGCCGCTGATCTGCATGGAAACCGCACAGCCCGCCAAATTTGACGACGCCATCCGCGAAGCAATCGGCATCGAACCGGTGCGTCCGGCCGACCTCGCCGACCTGGAAGCACAACCGCAAAAAAAGCATGTGATGGACGCAGACGTCAATGCGGTCAAGCAGTTCATCGTCGACCACGTCGGTTCATCCTGACGCAGCCGAAACGTTTGCTGAACAGTTGGCGCTGGTGCGAGTCTGCACGGTTTGCACCAAGACCTGTCGTATTCCCGTGCACCGACCCGAGCAACTGGCAATGATGCCGCGCAGGGCGGGGTTCGAAACCCGGTTTTCCCCCGGTTGCGTGAACGGGTTGGAACGCCGCTTGCGGCAAGCGATAATGGCGAACCACATTCAGGCCAATCAAGTCGCTTCCGGGGAACCCGCATGAAACTCGTCACCTCGCTCACCAGCCCCTACGGCCGCAAGGCCCGGGTGGTTTTGCTTGAAAAGAAAATTCCGTTCCAGTTGCAGGTTGAAAATCCCTGGCTGCCTGACAACCCGGTGGCGTTGATCAACCCGCTTGGCAAGGTGCCCGTGCTGGTGCTGGAAGACGGCGTATCCGTGTTCGATTCGCGCGTCATCGTTGAGTACCTCGATCACATCAGCCCGGTTGCCCATCTCATCCCCAGCGAACCGAAAACCCGCATGGTTGTGCGCGGCATAGAAGCCCTGGCCGACGGGGTAACCGATGCCGCTGTGGCGGTGTTTCTGGAAAGGAAACGTGCGCCCGAGCAGCAAAGCGGCGACTGGCTGGCCCTGCAGCAGAAAACGCTGTTTCGCGGACTGGAAGCGCTGTCCGAAGCCCTCGGTGAAAAACCCTGGTATCTCGGCAACAGCATGACGCTGGCCGATATTGCCTGCGGTTGCATGCTGGGCTATCTCGAACTGCGCTTTGCTGAAATCGACTGGCGCGGCGCCCACCCGAACCTGGTGAAACTGATGGACAAGCTGATGGAACGAGCCTCGTTCAAGGAAACCGTGCCCGTCGTCTAGATTGACCTGGCAGGGGGCTGCGTGATGCGCCTGATAGCCTGCAGGCTGTGAATCCAATAACGCTGGGAGAAAACCATGTCACATGCAATCGCAACCCTCGCGGGGGGGTGTTTCTGGTGCATCGAATCGGTATTCAATCGACTGCATGGCGTAACGTCGGCCGTTTCCGGCTACATGGGCGGGCACACGGCGAACCCCACCTACAAGGACATCTGCAACGGCGACACGGGCCACGCCGAAGTGGTGCGGGTGAACTTCGATCCAGACGTGATTTCTTTCCGTGAGCTGCTGGACGTCTTTTTCACCCTGCACGATCCGACCCAGCTCAATCGCCAGGGAAACGATGTCGGCACGCAATATCGCTCGGCTATATTCTGGCACACCCCGGAGCAGAAAACCGAGGCTGAAGCAGTGATTGCCGGCATGACCTCGGCCAAACAGTTTGACGCGCCGGTTGTCACGGAGTTGAGCGAGGCGACGATTTTCTATCCCGCCGAGGATTACCACCAGGGCTACTTTGAACAGAATCCCAATCAGCCTTACTGCCAGTTTGTGGTGGCACCGAAAGTGGCGAAAGCACAGGCGAAATACGCCGCGCGCCTCAAGGGGTAAGCCGGCTTATTTCTCGGCCTTCGCCCACGAGTCTTTAAGCGTCACCGTACGGTTGAACACCGGGGCACCGGGCTTCGTATCGACGCGATCCGCAACAAAATAGCCGTGGCGCTCGAACTGGAAGCGGTCTTCTGCAGCTACGTCGCGCAGACCGGGTTCGAGCTGCGCACGGATGATGCGGATCGAGTCGGCGTTCAGATCGTGCAGGAAATCGCCACTGTCGCCGCCCGGCTGCGCGGTGCTGAACAGGCGGTCGTATAAACGCACTTCAGCTTCATACGCATGCGTGGCCGACACCCAGTGGATGTTGCCCTTGACCTTGACCGAATCGGCGCCCGGCGTGCCGGACTTGGTGTCGGGCAGGTACTCGCAATGCACGGCGGTGATGTTGCCGTCGGCGTCCTTGTCGCAGCTGGTGCAGGTGACGACATAGCCGTAGCGCAACCGTACTGAATTGCCCGGGAAAAGCCGGAAATAGCCCTTGGCCGGGGTTTCCATGAAATCCTCGCGCTCGATCCACAGTTCGCGTGAAAACGGCACGGTGCGTTTGCCCAGATCGGGCTGCTGCGGATGGTTGGGGGCGAAGCAGTCTTCCGACTGGCCTTCCGGGTAGTTGTCGATGATGAGCTTGACCGGGTCGAGCACGGCGATGCGGCGCAGCGCGCTGTCGTTCAGCCCGTCGCGCTGGCAGGCTTCGAGCAGGCTGTAGTCGATCCAGCCGTCGGATTTGGAGACGCCGATCTGGTCGGTGAAACGCTTGAGGCCTTCCGCCGTGTAGCCGCGACGGCGCGCACCGGCCAGCGTCGGCAGGCGCGGGTCGTCCCAGCCGCTGACGTGCTTGTCTTCCACCAACTGGATCAGTTTGCGTTTCGACAGCACGACGTAGGTGAGGTTGAGGCGGGCAAATTCGATCTGCTGTGGCAGTGGACGGGTGAAGAAACCGCCGTCGGCCAGCTTGTCGAGCAGCCAGTCGTAGAACGGCCGCTGATCCTCGAATTCCAGGGTGCAGATCGAATGCGTGATGTGCTCGATCGCGTCCTCGATCGGGTGGGCGTAGGTGTACATCGGGTAGATGCACCAGGTGTCCCCGGTGTTGTGGTGATGCGCGCGCTTGATGCGGTAAATCGCCGGGTCGCGCAGATTGATGTTGGGCGAGGCCATGTCGATCCTGGCGCGCAGCACATGGGCGCCGTCCGCATATTCCCCGGCACGCATGGCGCGGAACATAGTGAGGTTTTCCTCGATGCTGCGGCTGCGGTAGGGGCTGTCCTTGCCCGGCTCGGTGAGCGTGCCGCGATAGGCGCGCATCTCGTCGGCACTGAGCGAATCGACATAGGCATGGCCGGACTGAATCAGCGATTCGGCGCAGGCGTACATGGTGTCGAAATAGTTCGACGCGAAATACAGATGCTGACCCCAGTCGAAGCCCAGCCATTTCACCGATTCGGTGATGGCGTCGACGTATTCCTGGCTTTCTTTCTCCGGGTTGGTGTCGTCGAAGCGCAGGTGGCACACGCCGCCGTAGTCGCGCGCCAGACCAAAGTTAAGGAAGATCGACTTGGCGTGGCCGAGGTGCAGATAGCCGTTGGGTTCGGGCGGAAAACGTGTTTCGACGCGGCCGCCCCATTTCCCGGCGGTGTTCTGCTCGTCGATGATATTGCGGATGAAGTTGGCGGCGGGGGCGGGAGTTTCAGAGTTGCTCATGGTGAAGATCATTCTTCTGCCGGGAATGACAGGTTAGGAATCATAGTCACTTAGCGGCTTTCAAGGCAATTTCTTCGAAAGCCCGATTGGGACGGGCAGGGCTTCCATGGCTGGGGATCAGATGTCCTCAACGCTGGCGGCAAGGAAGCGTAGCACTAGGTTGTAGCCCAGATAGTAGAATCTGGCGGAACTTTTTTTGACGAAAGCAGAGAGGGCGTAATGAAATTGAACTGGAAGCTACATGCATGTGTTGTGCTGGCCTTGGGTTGTGGCTCGACAGCCGTTATGGCGTCGGATGACAAACCTGAGGAGGTGCGTCATGAACAGGGTTCCCCAGCCAAGGCGTGTGAAGGATTCGGCCCGCAAACGCCGCGCGATCTGGACAGCCGCAAGGGCGAGAACAAGCGCGTTTTCACCCTGGCGCCCAGCTACAAAAAAATGAATCTGTGCAATATTCACTTTCACGAAAACGCAGAGCATAGAGCCAAGGACTTTTCCATTTACGCAGGCGATGGGGATGGTCATGGGTATGAAAGCGGTTACCAGTGCAACATGAGCAGGACGTTGAGCCAGGCAGAGCTGGCGCCCACCGCGGCACCGATCTGCAAGGGCGAGCACGGCGAACTCAAGCCCGGTGACACCATTGAGGTGCACTGGGTGTACTCCTCTTGCGACATCAAGCCTGGCAAGGGTCTGGGCTCCTGCCTGTCCGCTTCCTGCTCGAACCCTGAGCTGCGTGTCGAGACTCAGGTTTTTACGGTGGTGAACGATCTCAAAGCCCTGAATTTCAATACGCTCGACTATGACGGCAATGTTGTCGATGGGTACCATCAGGCCAAGTCGCTTCCGGGCAACACGGGCAAGCCGATCGAGTTCATGGGTTCCACCACGGGACCTGGCTACAGCGACCAGACGTGTTCCCCGCTTCACGTGACCTGGAGCATTCGTCCGAAATGTGCCAAGGTGGACATCAACACTGTCGGCAAGTGGTGTGAGCAGAATGCGTTTGGTGAAGACCACGCTCACGGCGTGCGCAAGCTGGTGGTCAACCCCAAGCTGCTGTCTCCTATCAAGTAACTTCAGCCTTGCGGCGCAGGGATGCGCGCGCGCATGGCTTATCAGCCTGCCTACTCGACGCGTCGAGTAGGCAGGCTGATTTTTTTGGGAAACCTTCGGTCCTGCATTCAGCCGGAGGAGGTACGACCCTGGGAAGGCATGTCGGGGAAGTTACGCGACAGATGGTCGCGTAATCGGCCGATTCAGGAAATGATGCCGCCGCCGAGACAGACCTCGCCCTCATACAGCACGACGGACTGCCCGGGCGTGACTGCCCATTGCGGCGTGTCGAATGCCAGTTCCAGGGTGTCGTCGGCCAGCGTGGTGATGTGGCAGGCGGCGTCAGTCTGGCGGTAGCGGGTCTTCGCGGTGTAGGCGCGTTCGGGATCGGGCGCTTCGCCACTGATCCAGTTGAGCTGGGCGGCACCGAGGCTGCTGCGCAAGAGCAGCGGGTGTTCGTGCCCCTGCACCACGATCAGGGTGTTCGAATCCATGTCCTTGGCGGCGACGAACCAGGGGTCGTCATTGCCGTCTTTCTGCCCGCCGATGCCCAGGCCTTGGCGCTGGCCCAGGGTGTAATACATCAGGCCCTGATGCTGGCCTACACACTTGCCTTCGGGGGTGCGCATCTCGCCGGGATCGCGCGGCAGGTAGCGCTCGAGGAATTCGCGGAAGTTGCGCTCGCCGATGAAGCAGATGCCGGTGCTGTCTTTTTTGGCCGCGTTGGGCAGGCCGATCTGGGTGGCAATTTTGCGCACCTCGGGTTTGGGCAGATGGGCGAGCGGGAACAGCGCAGGTTGCACCTGTGCCTGGCTCAAGCGGTAAAGAAAATAGCTTTGATCCTTGTTGCTGTCCGCTGCGCGCAGCAGGGTCGCGCGGCCGGCGGCGTCCTGGCTCTTGCCGACGTAATGCCCGGTGGCGATGAACTCGGCGCCACGCGCGATGGCGTCGTCGAGGAAGGCCTTGAACTTGATCTCGGCGTTGCACAGCACGTCGGGATTGGGGGTGCGGCCGGCCTGGTACTCGGCGAGGAAATAGCTGAACACGCGTTCCTTGTATTCGGCGGCGAAGTTGACCGCCTCGACCTCGATGCCGAGCACGTCGGCCACTGCCAGCACGTCGAGAAAATCCTGGCGTGCGGTGCACTGCTCGGTGTTGTCGTCGTCGTCCCAGTTCTTCATGAACACGCCGAGTACGTCATAACCCTGCTGCTTCAGCAGGTAGGCGGCGACGGCGGAATCGACGCCGCCCGACATGCCGACGACGACCTTCGTGCTCATGCGTGGCACACGAAATCGAGCGGAAAGCGCTGACCGGCCCGATAGTCTTCAACGCAGCGCATGACCAGCGGGCTGCGATGCGGCGTGGGATGGGTGGCGAGTTCATCCGGCGTCAGCCATATGGCGCGGACGATGCCCGTATCCAGCGCGCGTTCGGCGTCAAAGCCGTTGACGTCACAGACATAGGCAAAGCGCAGGTAGGTGATGTCGCGCCGCGGATAGTGGGTGGTGTAGCAGCCGAGCAGCGCCAAGGGTTCGACGTGATGTGCGGTTTCTTCCAGCGCTTCGCGACGTACTGCCTCGACCAGCGTTTCGCCGCGCTCCCAGTGGCCGGCGGGCTGGTTGAGGCGCAGGCCTTCGGCGGTTTCCTCTTCCACCAGCAAAAACTTGCCGTCGCGCTCGACGATGGCGGCCACCACGACGTGAGGCCGCCACTGCGTATTCAGGGTGGGTTCAGACATGCAATTCTTTCCATTCTCCGGGTTGCAGATCGCCCAGCGTCCATTCGCCGACGGCGGCGCGCACCAGGCGCAGCGTCGGGTAGCCAATCTTGGCCGTCATCCGGCGTACCTGGCGGTTTTTGCCTTCGTGAATCACAAGTTCGATCCAGTGGGTGGGGATGGCCGCACGGATGCGGATCGGCGGATTGCGCGGCCACAGGCCGGCGGGTTCGTCGATCAGGCGCGCGGTGGCCGGACGGGTGACGAAATCGCCGAGATCGACGCCGCGCCGCAGTGCGTCCAGAGCGGCATCATCCGGTGCGCCTTCGACCTGCGCCCAGTAGGTTTTGGGCAGTTTGTGTTTGGGGTCGGCGATGCGGCCTTGCAGCACGCCGTCATCGGTTAAAATCAGCAAACCTTCACTGTCCGCATCGAGGCGTCCGGCTGCGTACACACCCGGCAGCGCGAGGTAATCAGCCAACCCCTGCCAGCGGCCTTCGGCGGTGAACTGGCTCAGAACGCCATAGGGTTTGTTGAACAAAATAAGACGCGACACTTCGGTGGGGGCAAAGTCCCGATTTTACCCATTTAAGAGCACAACGTTTCGAGACCCTCATGAGCACACACATCCAGATTCCCGCACACGGCCAGAAAATTACCGTTAATTCCGACAACAGCCTGAACGTGCCGGACACGCCGATCATTCCCTTCATCGAGGGTGACGGCACCGGCGTCGACATCACCCCGGCAATGCGCCGCGTGGTCGATGCCGCGGTGGCCAAAGCCTATGGCGGCAGCAAGCAGATCGCCTGGATGGAGGTGTACGCAGGCGAAAAGGCGCTCAAGGTATACGGCGCCGATCAGTGGCTGCCCGACGAAACCGTGCAGGCGGTGAAGGACTACGTGATCTCGATCAAGGGCCCGCTGACCACGCCGACCTCCGGCGGCATCCGCTCGCTCAATGTGGCGTTGCGCCAGATGCTGGATCTGTACGTGTGCCTGCGCCCGGTGCGTTATTACACCGGCGTGCCGAGCCCAGTAAAGGCGCCGGAAAAAGTCGACATGGTGATTTTCCGTGAGAACACCGAAGACATTTATGCAGGCGTCGAGTGGGAAGTGGGCAGCGAGGCGGTGAAAAAAGTCATCGCCTTCCTGCAGAATGAAATGGGCGTGACGAAAATCCGTTTCCCGGAAACCTCGGCCATCGGCATCAAGCCGGTGTCGGTTGAAGGCTCCGAGCGGCTGATCCGCAAGGCGATCCAGTATGCGATCGACAATGATCGCCGTTCGGTGACCCTGGTACACAAGGGCAACATCATGAAGTTCACCGAAGGCGGCTTCAAGAAATGGGGCTACGAACTCGCCGTACGCGAATTCGGCGCCAAGTTGATCGGCGAAGGGCCGTGGATGGAATTGCCGAACGGCATCGTCATCAAGGACGTCATCGCCGACGCGTTCCTGCAGCAGATCCTGCTGCGCCCGGACGAGTATGACGTGGTCGCCACGCTGAACCTCAACGGCGACTATATTTCCGACGCACTGGCGGCGGAAGTCGGTGGCATCGGCATCGCGCCCGGCGCGAATTTATCGGACACGGTGGCGATGTTCGAAGCCACCCACGGCACTGCGCCCAAATACGCAGGCAAGGATTACGTCAATCCGGGTTCGCTGATCCTGTCGGCCGAAATGATGTTGCGTCATCTGGGCTGGATTGAAGCCGCCGACCTGATCGTCGCCAGCATGGAAAAAGCCATCGCGTCGAAAAGTGTGACCTACGACTTCGCCCGCCTGATGGAGGGCGCAACTGAAGTGAAGTGTTCGGCGTTTGCCGAAGTGATGGTCGCGCAGATGTAGGCTGGCTTTTCTGGCAAGCGTCACGTTTCAAATTAGAAGGCTCCTGCGGGAGCCTTTTTCATTGCGGTACGATGCGGGCATGCGCACCTGGGATATTTTTTGCACGGTCATCGACAACTTTGGCGATATTGGCGTGAGTTGGCGGCTGGCGCGCAGCCTGGCGCATGAGCAGGGCGCGCAGGTGCGTTTGTGGGTGGACGACCTGACGGTGTTTCAGCGTATTCGCCCGGAAATCCAGCTCGATCGTGCACAGCAGTCCTGCGACGGCGTGACGGTCTGCGCATGGTCACCGGGCATGCCTGCAGCATGCACAGCCGATGTAGTGGTTGAAGCGTTTGGCTGTGTCCTGCCCGACGCCTATGTCGCGGCCATGGCCACGCGCTCGCCGCCGCCGGTGTGGATCAATCTGGAATACCTGAGCGCGGAATCCTGGGTGGTGGCGCACCACGGCTTGCCCTCGCCACATCCGCGGCTGCCGCTGACCAAGTATTTCTTCTTTCCCGGCTATACGGAGCAAACCGGTGGGCTGTTGCGCGAACGTGATGTGCTCGCTCGCCGCGAACAGTTTGTGCACCACGAAGTCGATGCCTACTGGCAGTCGCTGGGCTTGCCTGCGCCCGTAGCGGGCGAGTGGCGGATTTCGCTGTTTGCGTATGAAAACCCCATACTGGCCGAGTTGCTGGATGCCTGGCGGGCAGGCCCCGAGCCGGTCACGCTGCTGGTACCGGAAGGCCGCATCCTGCCGCAAGTGGCGGAATGGCTGGGTTTAAACGAGTTGCGGGCAGGGGATGCAGTTCAGTGTGATGCATTGCACGTTCAGGTGCTGCCGTTTACCAGCCAGGACGAGTACGACCACCTGCTGTGGGCGTGTGACCTCAATTTCGTGCGTGGCGAGGATTCCTGCGTGAGGGCGCAGTGGGCAGCGCGCCCGCTGGTGTGGCAGGCGTACCCGCAAGCCGATGCCGTGCACCACGACAAGCTCGACGCCTTGTTGGTCAGGTATGCCGAGACGCTGTCACCTGCAGCGGCACAGGTGCTGACGGACACCTGGCGGCGCTGGAACGGGGTGTCCTGCGCGCCGGATATGGCGGCGTGCTGGGCGGGCTGGCGGGCGCAGCGGGGTGAATTGGCACGACACGCGGCGGACTGGCAGGCTCGGCTGGCCGCCCAGCCGAGCCTGACCGATGCACTGGTGGATTTTGTCGAAAACAAGCGATTGAGTCAGCGAGATGGCACATGAGCCCATGGATGAAGGCGCATTTGTCTCGCTGCGTCAGCTTCGTTGGGCCGCTTCAATAGAACGCTGTTTTGAATGTTTGCTGCGCGTAGTTCACGTCAGACAATAGCAGGCTTTGATCCCGTTTGTTGCGCTGGACTTTGTTGTGCTGAATCAATAAAATGTCGCGTTTTCTCAACCCCTTAGCGTCGTTGCACCTCCCGTAGCGCGCCCTTGTAGCAGGACACACACCCATGAAAACCGCCCAGGAACTCCGCGCCGGCAACGTCGTGATGATCGGCCAAGACCCGATGGTCGTGATCAAAGCCGAATTTTCGAAATCCGGCCGCAACTCTTCCGTCGTCAAGATGAAGCTGAAGAACCTGCTGAATGGTTCCGGTACTGAAACCGTTTACCGTGCCGACGACAAATTCGAAATGGTGTCGCTGGATCGCAAGGAATGTACCTATTCCTACTTCGCCGATCCGCTGTATGTGTTCATGGACAGCGACTACAACCAGTATGAAATCGAAGCCGAAAACCTGGGTGACGCACTGAACTACCTCGACGATGGCATGCCGCTGGAAGTCGTGTTCTACGACGGCAAGGCGATCTCGGTTGACATGCCGACCACCGTCATTCGCGAAGTCGAATACACCGAACCTGCCGTGCGCGGCGACACCTCGGGCAAGGTGTTGAAGCCTGCTCGTATCAAGCCCACCGGGTTTGAATTGCAGGTGGCGGCTTTTGTCGATATCGGCGACAAGATCGAGATCGACACCCGCACCAACGAATTCAAGCGCCGCGCAAACTAAGCGCTGCACCGCATTCGGGCAAAAAGGCAGCTGCGGCTGCCTTTTTGTTTTCTGGCCTCTTGGCTGTCCTGTCCCGGCGTTAAAATACTGGCCTGCATTTCTGCTGTTTTCCTATGACTGACCCGCGTTTCATCCATCTGCGTCTGCATACCGAATACTCCGTCGCCGATGGCCTGGTGCGGGTGGACGGGGCGGTCCAGCGCGCGCGCGACATCGCGATGCCTGCGCTGGGGTTATCCGATTTATCGAATACCTTTGGCTGGGTGAAGTTTTACCGTGCGTCGCGCAGCGCGGGGGTCAAGCCCATCTTTGGCTGCGACGTGTGGATCAGCAATGCCGCCGACCGCAATCGCCCCTCGCGCCTGTTGTTGCTGGTGCAGCACCGCGAGGGTTATCGCCACCTGTGCGAGTTGCTGAGCCGGGCCTATCAGCACAATATCCATCGCGGTCGCGCCGAGATCGATCCCGCCTGGCTGGCGGAAAACAGCGACGGCCTGCTGGCCTTGTCCGGCGGTGACGGCGGCAACGTTGCGCAGGCGATTCTGGACGACAAGCCCGATGCTGCGCGTGCCGCAGCCGCAGCGTGGGCGGCCTTGTTTCCCGGACGGTTTTACCTGGAACTGCAGCGTTTCGGCCAGCCGCATAGCGAACGCCTGATCGACGGCCTGCTCGATGTGGGCGCGGCCTTGAACCTGCCGTCAGTCGCCACCCATCCGATCCAGTTTCTTGCGCCCGACGACTTCAAGGCGCACGAGGCGCGTGTGTGCATCGCCGAGGGCATGATGCTGGGCGATCCGCGCCGTCCGCGGCTGTTCACCACCGAGCAGTATTTCAAGACACCGGAGGAGATGGCGGAGCTGTTCGCCGACCTGCCTGAAGCCTTGCAGAACAGCGTCGAAATCGCCAAACGCTGCAACCTCACGCTGGAACTCGGCAAGAGCAAGCTGCCCGATTTCCCGACGCCCGAAGGCATGAGTCTGGACGACTACATGCGGCAGCGTTCAGCCGAAGGCCTGCAGCTGCGCCTGGCCAAGCTTTATCCCGATGAAACCACGCGCGCCGCCAGGCAAGACGAGTACATCGCGCGGCTGGAATTCGAGCTGGGGACGATCATCCAGATGGGCTTCCCGGGCTATTTCCTGATCGTGGCCGACTTCATCAACTGGGCCAAGAACAATGGCGTGCCGGTGGGGCCGGGGCGCGGTTCGGGCGCGGGTTCGCTGGTCGCCTACAGCCTCGGCATTACCGATCTTGATCCACTTGCGTACGACCTGCTGTTCGAGCGCTTCCTCAATCCTGAGCGGGTGTCGATGCCCGACTTCGATATCGACTTTTGCCAGGATGGCCGTGACCGCGTGATCGACTACGTGAAGCAGCGCTATGGCGCCGATTCGGTGTCGCAGATCGCCACCTTTGGCACCATGGCGGCCAAGGCGGTGCTGCGCGACGTCGGCCGCGTGCTCGATTTGCCGTATTTGTTCGTCGATAAATTTGTCAAGCTGGTGCCCAACGAACTGGGAATTTCGCTCGCCGAGGCGCGCGAAAAGGAACCGCAGATCGACGAGCGCGCCGCTGCCGAAGAAGAACTCGCCGAATTGCTGCCGCTGGCCGAAAAGCTCGAAGGCGTGACCCGCAACGTCGGCATGCATGCTGGCGGCGTGCTGATCGCGCCGGGCAAGCTGACCGATTTTTGCCCGCTGTACCAGGCTGAAGGTTCGGGTTCGGCGGTGTCGCAGTTCGACAAGGACGACGTTGAGGCGATCGGCCTGGTCAAGTTCGACTTTCTGGGGCTGCGCACGCTCACCATCCTGGCCGAGGCGGTGCGCTTCGTGCGGCGCCATGCCGACCGCGCCGACTTCAATCTCGAAGACCTGCCACTCGACGATCGCGGTGTCTACAAGCTGTTCGCCGACGGCAATACCACGGCCGTGTTCCAGTCCGAATCGCGTTCGGCCAAGGACCTGGAGAAGAAGCTCAGGGGCGACTGCTTCGAGGACATCATCGCCCTGATGGCGCTGAACCGGCCGGGGCCGCTCGGCTCCGGCATGGTGGACGACTTCATCGCGCGCAAGCAGGGCAAGCAGAAGCCCGAATACTTTCACCCTGACCTCGAGCCGGTGCTGAAATCGACCTACGGCATCATCGTCTACCAGGAGCAGGTGATGCTGGTGGCGCAGATCCTGGCGGGCTACAGCCTTGGCGGCGCCGACCTGCTGCGGCGCGCGATGGGCAAGAAAAAAGCCGAAGAAATGGCACAGCAGCGCGCGATCTTTCTGGAAGGCGCCAAGCAGCGCGGGGTGGACGACAAGGTCTCGGGGCGGCTGTTCGACCTGATGGAGAAGTTTGCCGAATACGGCTTCAACAAATCCCACTCGGCCGCCTATGCGCTAATCGCGTATCACACCGCCTGGCTCAAGGCGTATTACCCGGCCGAGTTCATGGCGGCGACGATGTCGTCTGAAATGTCCGATACCGACAAGGTGCGGATTTTTTACGAAGACTGCCGCGCCAATGGTCTGACGATGCTGCCGCCCGACATCAACCAGTCGATCTATCGCTTCGAGCCGGTATCGAAAACAGACATCCGCTACGGCCTCGGCGCGATCAAGGGCAGCGGCGAAGCGGCCATTGGTGCGATCGTGGCCGAGCGCGAGGCGAATGGTCCTTTCAAGGGCTTGTTCGATCTGACGCGGCGGGTGGACAAGCGTTACCTGAATCGCCGTGTGCTCGAGGCGCTGGTGAAAGCCGGCGCGTTTGACACGATCAACAGTCATCGCGCCAGCCTGATGGCTTCGGTCGGTGCGGCGCTGGAAACCGCCGACCGCGTAGCGCGCAGCGGAGGCCAGGTTGGCCTGTTCGGTGAGGCGCTTGAAGGCGGCGAAGACCTGATCGAGGTGCCGCACTGGTCAGATCTGGACAAGCTGATCCAGGAAAAATCCGCGCTCGGCTATTTCTTCAGCGGCCATCCGTTCACCTCGTATCTGAGCGAGGTGTCCGGCTTTGCCAAACGCCAGCTCAACAGCCTGGAGCCTTCACGCGATCCGGTGATGCTGGCCGGTATCGTCGTCTCGCTGCGCGTCCAGATGACGCGGCGCGGCAAGATGATGATTCTGCTGCTGGACGATGCGACCGCACAGGTCGAGGTGGTGATTTTCAACGAGTTGTACGAGCAGAACCGCCACCTGCTCAAGGACGATGCCTTGCTGGTGATCGAGGGCAAGGTCAATCGCGACGATTATTCAGGGGGCATTCGCGTCACCGCTGAAAAGATTTACGACCTGGCCGGCGCACGCACCCGCTTTGCGCAAGGGCTCCGGCTGGTGTGCAATGGGCAGCTCAGTTCACAAGGCAGCGGTACCCAGTCCAGCAATGGCCGCAAGCTCGCCGAACTGCTTGAGGCCTACAAGGCACAGGAAGGGGGGTGCCCGGTCTGGGTGGACTATCAAAACCCCAATGCCCGCTGTCGGGTGCGCCTGGGGGAGGGTTGGCGGGTACGTCTGGACGACCGTTTACTGGAGTCGCTTCGAGGCTGGCTCAAGCCTGAAGCGGTCAATGTGGTGTATTGATCGGACCCGTGTGATTGATATAAATGTACCAATTCAGGGTTGGCATGCAAATAAGTGTTGACAGGAATAACACAATATTAGAAGATACTAATAACGCTGATGACGCCGCAACGGCTCTCAGTGTTGTCTCCTCCAATCCTTCCTCATAAGTTGGATTCTCTGCCCGGCTCTCAGGAGCTGGGCATTTTTTTGTCTTGCGTTTGGATTGCCAGGCTTCAGGCGCTGGATGGCCGGATTTCAAACGTTAGCCAGTCGCCGCTTGCCGCGTCCTGATCGATGCGCGTCACCTTGGACAATGGTGGCCCACGCTGCGCCCATTCGAGCAGTTTGCTGACCGATACTGCGCTGCCCTGGATCACGGCTTCGACGGTGCCATCGGCCCGGTTTTGTGCCCAGCCGTTGATGTTGAGCTGCACCGCCTGCTGCCGCATGGATTCACGGAAAAATACGCCCTGCACCCGGCCGTGGATGACCAGATGCAAGGTGAGCCGGCTCATTTCACTTTCATGCCGGCCTGTGCGCCGGAATCGGGCGACAAGATGAACAGCCCCGGCGCATCGCCCGAGGCCGCCAGCACCATGCCTTCGCTCATGCCGAATTTCATCTTGCGCGGGGCGAGGTTGGCGACCATCACGGTGAACCGTCCGACCAGCATTTCCGGCGCATAGGCCGACTTGATGCCGGCGAAGACCTGGCGCGTGCCGAGGTCGCCCAGATCGAGCGTCAGGCGCAGCAGCTTGTCGGCGCCTTCGACGTGCTCGGCGTTGGCGATGCGCGCGATGCGCAGGTCGATCTTGGCGAAGTCGTCGATGCTGATCGTCTCAGCCACCGGTGTGCCAGTTGCGGGTTGTGCGGCGTGCGCCTGCGCTTCGGCGTGGCGCACCGGCGCAGGAGCGGGCGTGGGTTCGAGGTTCTGCTTGTTGGCGTCTACCATGGCTTCGATGGATTTGGGGTCGATACGGGTCATCAGGTGGCTGTACTCGTTGATGCGGTGGCGGATGAACAGACTTTGCGCGTCATCCCAGGTGAGCGGTGCAATATTGAGGAAGGCTTCGACCTGCTCGGCCAGTTTCGGCAGCACCGGCTTCAGGTACAGCGTCAGCAGGCGGAAGCAGTTCAGCGCCACGGTGCACACTTCGTGCAGGCGATACACCGCTTCCGGCTTCTTCGCCAGTTCACAGGGTTTTTCGTCGGCCACATACTGGTTGGCGCGGTCGGCCAGCGCCATGATCTCGCGCAGCGCGCGACCGTAGTCGCGCGCTTCGTAATGCGCAGCAATGTCGCTGGCGGCGGCCTGGAATGCGCCGATGAGTTCGAGGTTGGCGACGCCGTCGGCGAGCTTGCCATCGAAGTTCTTGTGGATAAACCCGGCGGTGCGGCTGGCGATGTTGATGAACTTGCCGACCAGGTCGGAATTCACCCGCGCGATGAAGTCGTCGAGGTTGAGGTCGAGGTCTTCCATCGAGCCGTTGAGCTTGGCCGCGTAGTAGTAGCGCAGCCATTCGGGGTTGAGTTTCTGCGCCAGATAGCTTTCGGCGGTGATGAAAGTGCCGCGTGACTTCGACAACTTCTGCCCGTTGACGGTCAGAAAGCCGTGCGCGTACACCGCGGTCGGCAGGCGATGGCCGGAATACTTCAGCATCGCCGGCCAGAACAGGGCGTGGAAATACAAGATGTCCTTGCCGATGAAATGCACCAGCTCGGTTTTCGAGTCGGCGCCCCACCAGGCATCGAAGTCGAGGCCGTTGTCCTTGGCGTACTTGGCGAAGCTCGCCATGTAACCGACCGGCGCGTCCAGCCACACGTAAAAGTATTTGCCCGGTGCGCCGGGGATCTCGAAGCCGAAATAGGGCGCGTCGCGGCTGATATCCCAGTTGTTGAGGCCGGAGGCGAACCATTCCTGCATCTTGTTGGCGGCTTCCGCCTGCAACGCGCCCGAGGTCGTCCACTCGCGCAGGAAGGCTTCGCAGGCGCCGAGCTTGAAGAAGTAGTGCTCGGAGTCCTTGTGCACCGGCGTCGCGCCCGAGACTGCCGACACCGGATTCTTCAGCTCGGTCGGGCTGTAGGTGGCGCCGCACACTTCGCAGTTGTCGCCGTACTGATCCAGCGCGCCGCACTTGGGGCATTCGCCCTTGATGAAACGGTCCGGCAGGAACAGGTTCTTGACCGGGTCGAACAGCTGCGCGATGGTTTTGGTTTCGATCAGCCCGGCTTCTTTCAGTCGCAGATAGATCGTCGAGGCCAGTTCGCGGTTTTCGTCTGAATGCGTCGAGTAATAATGATCGAAGCCGATGTGGAAGCCCGCGAAGTCGCGCGTGTGTTCGTCCCACACCCGGCCGATCAATATTTCCGGTGTGATGCCTTCCTTTTCCGCGCGCAGCATGATGGCGGTGCCGTGGGTGTCGTCGGCGCACATGTAGCGGCAGTCGTGGCCGCGCATCTTTTGAAAACGTACCCAGATGTCGGTCTGGATGTACTCAACCAGGTGGCCGAGGTGGATGCTGCCGTTGGCGTAGGGCAGGGCGGAGGTAACGAGGATTTGGCGGGACATGGATGGCGTGATGTGAAAACGACTGGGCGGATGCCCAGAGGGCGAAGTCCGCCATTTTACCCGGGGGGCATAAATACCCGAAGGGCATCAATACCCAGTGAGCATGAATAACGGTTAGAAGCGTGAGCCGGGCTGCTTCAGAAACGCAATTTCATCGGCTGTGCTGGGACGTCCGAGTAAGTCGTTGCGGTGCGGGAAGCGGCCGAAACGCGCCACTACGTCGCGGTGTTGCCGCGCGTAGTCGAGAAAGCCCTTGAACAGGGGGCGCTCGGCAGGAATGGCATCGGCTTCGAGCTGCGCGTACAGCGCGACGGACTCGTCCTGCAGCGCGATCGATTCGGCGTGCTCCAGCGGCAGATAAACAAACACCCGCTCGATCGGCGCGACGCGGGCAGCGTCGCCACGCTCAATCATGGCCTGCGCGAGTGCCAGCGACTGCGCATCGTAAGCGAACGACTGTCCATGATTGCGGTGGATGTGATGGGGGAACTGATCGAGCACCACAATGAGCGCAAGCTGACCGCGTGGGGTGAGTGCCCAGTGATCAAGCTGGCCTGCGCCTGCCGCGAGGAGCGTGCCGGCAAAGCGTTCGGCTACCAACTGGTCGTTGGCAGTCGATTTGCCGAACCAGAGTGCGCTTTGCTGTGCGGCGACTTCTGCCGCCGGGCCCGGTTTGCCGAACCAGAAATCGAGAACGTCTTCGGGCGCGGCTGTCTGGGTCATTTCAACAGGTGACTTTAAAAAATGTCGTCGGGCAAATCATTGTGGCTGCCGTCGCAGAACGGCTTGTCCTTGCTGTGCTTGCAGTTGCACAGCCATACCGTGGATTTTTCCTCGATGACAAATGACATCGGTTCCATTGAGGTGCCTTCGTGCGAACCGTCGCAAAAAGGCTGCGTCATCGAGCGGCCACAGGTACACCACCAGTATTCACCCGGTTCGAGGTCGAGTTCGGCGGGCGCGCGGTCATACACAACGGGTTCGGACATGGGAAACACCTAATCAAAAAATGCCATTCTAGCCGTGTCCGGCGCGACAAGACCGTACGGCTTGTGGGTCAATTCGGGCGGTGCGTCTGGCAAGTCGGGGCAGGGGTGGCCTGTGCTAGAATCCCCGCCCTTTCCTGAAGGGGCATGCTGCCCTCGTCAGGGAGTCATTGGTTGAGTCGGTGGGCTTCGGGGCGGTCATCGCCCCATTATTTTGCGCCGATCCTTTATTAATGTTGGCCGTTTGCGGTCACATCTGCTGCTTCTGGTGCCAACCGGGAGCGGGCTGATTTTGTAGGGTGCGCCATGAGCGATCTCGCCGAATCCAGCGCCTTGTCGCTAATTTCACCTCAGTTGCCGGTTTCCTGGTATTTCGATCCAGCTGTCTATGCGCTGGAACTCGAGCATTTGTTCAAGCAGGGTTCTGCCTATGTCGGGCATCAGTTGATGGTGCCTGAACCCGGCGACTATCACGCGCTGGAAGTGTTCGACGGCGCGAAGTTGCTGGTCAATAGCGGTTCCGGTACCGAACTGTTGTCCAACGTCTGCCGTCATCGCCAGGCGATCATGCTGGAGGGACGAGGCAAGCTGCCGTCCGGCAACATCGTCTGCCCGATTCATCGCTGGACTTACGACAGTCAGGGCATGCTGCTGGGTGCGCCGGAATTCTCTGGCAATCCTTGCATGAATCTGAACCGCAGCGGCCTGCAAGCCTGGCAAGGCTTGCTGTTTGCCGGCGAACGCGACGTCAATGCCGACCTGGCCGGCATGCAGGCCGTGCGCGATCTCGATTTTTCCGGCTTTGTGCTCGACTCGGTGCAGGTGACCGAATACGCCTGCAACTGGAAGACCTTCATCGAGGTGTATCTGGAGGATTACCACGTGGGCCCCGCGCATCCCGGCCTCGGCCATTTTGTCACCTGCGACGACCTGAAATGGGAATACGGTGACAACTGGTCGGTGCAGACGGTGGGCGTCAACCGAGGGCTGGCCAAAGCCGGATCACCGGTCTATCAGCGCTGGCATGAGCAGGTGATGGCCTATCAGCAGGGCAAACCGCCCGCACACGGTTCGATCTGGCTGACTTATTACCCCGGCCTGATGGTCGAGTGGTACCCGCATGTGCTGGTGGTGTCGTCAATTATTCCCACCGGCATTGAGTCCTGCCGCAACGTCGTCGAGTTTTATTACCCCGAAGATATCGTGCTGTTCGAGCGCGCCTTCATTGACGCCCAGCAGGCTGCCTATCAGGAAACTGCGGTCGAGGACGACGACATCTGCACCCGCATGCAGCGGGGACGGCGCGCGTTATATCAGCAGGGACTCAACGAAACCGGACCGTACCAGTCGCCGCTGGAAGACGGCATGATGCATTTTCATGCGTTCCTGCGGCGCGAACTTGCACCGCATCTGGGTTAGATCGAGCGGCGCAAGTTGGCGTCGCGCCTGAATCCGGCCTGATAGCGTGAACGGCTCGCGAATGTTCGGCCTCAACGCGGTGTTCTCTATCCCATGCCATGCCTTGCCGGCCATCGTGCGAGGCTGATGCCCCAGGTCGAGTTGGAGGATGGCTTGACCCCATGACTGTTCGCAATGTACGACGCTGCACGGTGTGGGGGGCGGGCTTCCAGAATGGTTTCCGTTTGCGACCTGCCAAAACCCAGGCCGTTTTCCAGTCGGCTGGCCGCTCACGCTAAAACAGCGGCCGGACCCCATTCACCTCGGGGCAGGACCCCGTGCACCTGTTAACCTGATCCTCTCCGGTTTGAGTTCTATACTTTTGCTGACGGGCACATCGCGTCCATGGGTAAGGGGGCATCCCACTATGCAAGGCCTTGTTACTGTTTGGTTGTCGCTGCTTGCCAGTCTCGCCGTCATCGGCGTGGCGGGCTTCAAGCTCTCGCGCTATGGCGACATCATCGCCGAGAAAAGCGGGATGAGCCGCGGCTGGGTGGGACTGATCCTGCTGGCTTCTGTCACGTCTCTACCGGAACTGGTGACCGGAATCTCTTCCGTTACGGTTGCCGATGTGCCGGATATTGCCGTGGGAAACATTCTCGGGGCATGCGTTTTCAATCTGGGTTTTATCGTCGTGCTGGATTTTCTCTACCGCCAGGAGTCCATCTACACACGTGCCCGGCAGGGCAACGTGCTGGCTGCCGGTTATAGCGTCGTATTGCTCGGTTTTACTGGCTTTAATCTGCTGCTATATCGTGAAGGCACGACGCTTTCCCTTGGTCATGTCGGCCTCTACAGCCCGCTCATCCTGCTGCTGTATCTGCTGGCCATGCGTTCACTCTACCAATACGAAAAGGCACAGGTCAGCGAGTATGTCGAAGACCGTGTCGAACTGCATCCCGACATGAATTTGAAACAGGCAGTGAAAGGCTACGTCATGGCCGCACTTGCGGTGGTGGCGGCCGGTGTCTGGCTGCCCTTTATCGCCAAAAATCTGGCTGCGGCGATGGCATGGGAGCAGAGCTTTGTCGGCACACTGTTTGTCGCTGCGGTAACGACGATGCCCGAAATCGTGGTCACGGTGGCGGCGCTGCGCATGGGTGCGATTGATCTGGCCATCGGCAACCTGTTCGGCAGCAATCTGTTCAACATCGCCATTCTGGCTATCGACGATCTGTTCTATCTGCCTGGCCCGCTGCTGGCCGATGTGTCCCTGGTTCACGCCACCTCCGCCTTTTCCGCCATGATGATGAGCGGGCTGGCCGTGGTGGGGCTGGTTCTGCGACCTGCGTCGCGCGTTTTTCGCACGGTGAACTGGGTCAGCCTGCTGTTGCTGGTAATTTATTTGCTCAACACCTGGTTCCTCTATCTGCATGGCTAAGCACACCGCAATACCGCAGACCGACTGGCACCGCCTGGACAGTGAGGAGGCCGTTGCACGCCTGGCGAGCGACCCGCAGCAGGGTCTGACCAGCGAAGCGGCAGCCAGCGGACTGCAGCAACATGGCGCCAACCGCCTGACGGAAACCGGCCGGCGTCACCCACTCGCCATGCTGGTTGCGCAATTCACCGACTTCATGATTCTGGTGTTGATTGCCGCTGCCGTCATTGCCGGCGTGGTGGGCGAACCGCAGGACAGCATCGCCATTGTCGTCATCGTGCTGCTCAACGGTCTGTTGGGTTTTGTTCAGGAGTACCGCGCCGAACGCGCGATGCTTGCACTCAAACAAATGGCCGCGCCGATGGCGAGCGTGATCCGCGATGGTCAGACCCGCCAGATCGCGGGCACTGAGCTGGTGCCGGGCGATATCGTCAAGCTGGAAGCCGGCAACATCGTGCCGGCCGATCTGCGCCTGCTGGAGCTGGCTTCACTCAAGGTGAACGAGTCCGCTCTGACCGGCGAATCGCAGGCGGTCGAGAAACGGGTGGCGCCGTTGCACGAGGCCGATCTACCGCTGGGCGACCGCTTCAACCTGGCTTACAAGGGAACGGTCGTCACCTATGGCCGCGCACTCGGTCTGGTGGTGGGCACCGGCATGCAAACCGAACTGGGGAAGATTGCCGCGCTGTTGTCCGGAGAAACCGGCAAGACGCCGCTGCAAAAACGCCTGGCACGTTTTGGCCAGAATCTGGCGCTGGTGGTGCTCGCCATCTGCATCATTATTTTTGTCGCCGGCTGGCTGCGCGGCGAGCCGCCGCTGGTGATGCTGCTGACCGCCATCAGCCTCGCCGTCGCCGCGATCCCCGAGGCCCTGCCCGCCGTGGTCACCATTTCGCTCGCGCTGGGCGCGGCGCGCATGGTCAGGCAAAACGCCCTGATCCGCCGTTTGCCGGCGGTGGAAACGCTGGGTTCGGTCACCTATATCTGCTCCGATAAAACCGGCACGCTCACGCTGAACCAGATGCAGGTCGACTGCGTGCTGGCCGATGGCATCAACCGTTCCGTGTTGCAAGGTACGGAGGAAGCGCCCTGGCGCGAGCTGGGTTGGGCCATGGCGCTGTGTAACGATGCCGCGATCGATGCGTCCGGCAACCTGACCGGCGACCCGACTGAAACCGCGCTGCTTGTCGCCGCGCAGGAAGCGGGGTTTGCCCAGGCAGCGCTACGCCAGGCATGGCCCCGTGTGGCGGAAATTCCGTTCGATTCCGAGCGTGCGCGCATGAGCACGCTGCATCAGGAGGGCGATGCGGTTCTGGTGCTGGTAAAGGGTGCCCCCGAGGGCATGTTGCCGTTGTGTGTCGATCAGCTTTTCTCAAACGGAGCCGGGCCGATCGATCGGGCTGCGTTGCATGCCGAAGCCGAGCATCTGGCCAAACAGGGCTTGCGCGTGCTGGCCTTCGCGCTACGGCGTCTGCCGCAAGTACCCGATGCGCCTGACGCGGCCACGGTTGAAACCGGGCTTACCTTCATCGGGCTCGCCGGCCTCATCGATCCGCCGCGCCCCGAGGCGGCGGCAGCGGTTGCGGCCTGCAAGGCCGCCGGCATCATTCCGGTGATGATCACCGGCGACCATCCGGCCACCGCACGCGCCATCGCGGTCCGGTTGGGCATCGTCGACGATGGCGGCACGGTGCTGACCGGCAGTCAGTTGGCGCGGCTGTCCCTGGAAGCCTTCGAGCGCGAAGTGGAATCGGTGCGGGTCTATGCCCGGATCAATCCGGAGCAGAAAATCAAGATTGTTCAGGCACTGCAGGACAAGGGCGAGTTTGTGGCGATGACCGGTGACGGCGTGAACGACGCCCCGGCTCTGAAAAGGGCGGACATCGGCATCGCCATGGGCAAGGGTGGCACCGACGTGGCGCGGGAAGCGGCCCATATGACCTTGCTCGACGACAACTTCGCCACCATCGTCTCGACGGTGCGCGAAGGCCGCCGCATCTTCGACAACATCCGCAAGTTCGTCAAATACACCATGACGAGCAATTCCGGCGAAATCTGGACCATCTTTCTCGCGCCGTTCCTCGGCTTGCCGATTCCGCTGCTGCCGATTCATATCCTGTGGATCAACCTGGTGACCGACGGCCTGCCGGGGCTTGCGCTTGCCAACGAGCGCGCCGAGCGCGACGTGATGCAGCGGCCGCCGCGTCCGCCGAAGGAGAGCATTTTTGCGCATGGGATGTGGCAGCACATGCTGTGGGTGGGCCTGCTGATGGGTGGGGTCACGCTGCTGACCCAAGCTTGGGCGGTCAACGTCGGCTCTGCGCACTGGCAGAGCATGGTGTTTACCGTGCTCACGCTTTCGCAGCTGGGACATGTGCTGGCCATACGGTCCGAGCGCGAATCGCTGTTTAGCCTGGGTGCGTTTTCCAACCCGGCGCTGATCGGTGCGGTACTGCTGACCTTCGCCCTGCAAATGGCTGTGCTTTATGTACCGTGGCTCAATCCCATCTTCAAGACCGAACCGCTCGACCTCGGGGAGTTGGTCTTCTGTCTTGCGATGTCGTCGATCGTGTTTTTTGCGGTGGAAATCGAGAAATGGCTGGTACGGCGCGGCTGGCTGTACAACAACGTCTCGTAGCCAAATACGTTGTCGCCGCATGAACTCAAATCGTGCGGCGCTGTAAAAAGCCGGATCAGCGCGGTGCCTGCCAGCAGTTGTTGTTGACCTGCCAGGTCATCGAAAGTTGTTCACTGACGGGATACAGCGCGTATTTGACGCCAATGAAATCCGACCCTTTGCGCCAGAACATCGCCAGCAGATTTTTTTCACCGTTGGCGACCACACCGGAATAGGGAATCACCTTGAGCGGATTGCCATACAGGTTGGAGTAGTTCGATGCGATGACAATGAACGAGCGAAATGCAGGCTCGATTTCCTGATCGAATGCGACCAGTTTGTCGTTGCAAAACGTGAACAGGAAACGGCGTCCGGCCGGGTTGTTCGGCAGGTCGTAAGCAAACAGGCCATCGTTTCCAACCGTCAGGGTTTTGTCGAAATTCCAGGTTTTGAGCGCCTGCTCGACCTCGCTGCGTTGCATCCCGTTTTTGAACTCACCTATTTCCCAAGCATGGGCAGGCAGGGCGAACAGCAATACGGCAATCAGGTTGAGGGTTTGGGTCTGCAGGGTCATGGCTTTCAACCAGCGGGTGAAAAACAGATCGAAGCATACCGCAGCCAGTGCTGCGCTGCGTTGCCGCTCATTGCGGGGTGCAATAGCTGATCGAGAGCAGGTTGTCAGGCACGCATAAAAAACGACCCGCAGGGGTCGTTTGATCAGTGTGGCGGAAGCGGTGAGATTCGAACTCACGGAGGACTCGCATCCTCGCCGGTTTTCAAGACCGGTGCCTTAAACCGCTCGGCCACGCTTCCGTAGGCGCGCATTGTAGCGGGTTCACCTGGTTTTGTGCTGGGTGGGGCGGGGGAACTCGAGCGTGGACGTGAGTTGACGTGGTTTCAGCAGGCGCTGTCGATTTTTCATTCATGCGCCGGCGCACGGCTCGGGATCGTTTTCACAAACACGAATAAAACCAAGGTATTGGAACCAGGCGGCTGCGCCTGGACGGTGGCATAAATGGTGCTGGTCAATGTGCATCCAACCCAAGCTGAAATGCGATATGACCGACTTTTTTGAAATGCTTGGCAACATTGCCCGTCGCAGAAATGTGGAAACGGGATCGCCTTTTGCCTCGGTGAAGGCAGTCGACAAATGGTTGAAAGCACTGCCGTCCGATTCGGATTACGACGCGCACCATGCGCTGGTCGAGGGGATGGAGCGTTTTAATGCAGAGAACGAGGTGGCGACGCTTGGGCGCATGCAGGCCTTGTTGAAACTGGAAGCAGCTGGCTTGCCGCTGCAGTCTCGCGTGGTGGATCAGTATGTGCGGAATCAGGCGACGTTTCGCCTGGCGCGGCAGGCCTTGTGGCGCGAGACCTGGGTGTTCTGGTCACTGCAGGCGGACGCCTGGCTGGGGATGCTGAAGCAGGCTTATCGGGGGCCGCATAGCGCGGAACTCAAGCCGCATGTGGCCGACATGGCGGTTCGTGCGTTGCGCTACGCAGGGCTGGTGATGCGCTGGGATTACCATCAGGCGCGCAACCCGGCGGCGTCCGGATGGTGCCGTCTGCACAAGATTTACCGTCTGGTCGAGCGCGACGGTCTGGCGCGGGATGAGGTGATTTTCAATTCGCGCGCCACCCATTGCGCACGCGAATATTCGCTGGCCATGCTGATGGGGCTGGTGCAGCCGGTGGGCTACCGTGCCCAGGAAATTGAGGCCATTGCGCAGATCTTTGAAGGCTATGCCAGTCTGGCCTTGCCGGAAAAAGTGCCGCAGCAGGGCGTGCATACCCATATGGTGGATTTGTCTCAGGACGAAGGAGCCTATGTGGCGGAGAACGGGTGGGGACAGGGGCGTCGTCTGCGCTACTTTGCCTTGCGCCCCTTGATTGAATATCTGAAGACGCTTGATTCCAGCCCGGATGCCGAGTCCGATCAGTTTTTTACGCGCCAGGTCGCAAGCTTGATCGAACGGGGCGGCATTCGCCGCAACCGCCAACGTACGCACCGTTTCGGCCGGGTGTGGGTGGCAGCCGGGATGGCCAATATTCTGTCAGCGCTGCTGGGTCCCGCTGCGGCCAAAAGTAGCCCGGTGCTTGAACCCTGGATGCTGCGTGACGAAAGTACGGATGGTTTGGGATTTGCATTGCCGGAGGATCAGGTGCTGCCGCATGGCCGTTTGGTGGCGGTGAGCTGGGATCCTGCGGAAAACGTCTGGCAATTGCTGGCGACACGCTGGAACCGTGAAGAAGACGGCCAGAATCTGGTCGGGGCGCAGCGGTTGTCGCGTCATCCAAAACGGGTGGAAATTTATTTTGATGAGCCGGGTGCTGACGCAGCACCGGAAAAAGTCTGGGCGGTGTACTTGCCGATGACGCATACCGAACAGAGCGTGAGCAATCTGCTGGTTCCGCAGAGTCATTACAAACTGGGCGCGTCGCTGATGTTGCGTGAGGACGATGCGGTCTATCGCCTGTGCCTGGGCGAGGTGCAGGAAAGCCATGAAGGATGGCTGCGCGTGAGCATGGATGTGGTGGGGCGCGAACAGGAGCTTGCAGTAGCGGCCTGAGCCGCCCTGATAACCGGATTGATGTGGGGCTTAGCGTGAGCGGATGTCGCCGAAATGGAAGTTGAATGTGCCGTTGCGGCGGTCGTCGAAATATTGCTCCAGCGTGGCACGCACGGTGCGGAAGGCGATTTCATCCCAGGGGATTTCGGCTTCAGTGAAGAGCCGGGTTTCCAGGGATTCGATGCCTGACTTGAAGTCCAGATCGAGCAGCCGGGCGCGAAACATGAGATACACCTGATTGATGTGCGGCAGGTTGTACAAGGTATACAGACCGCTCACCTCGATGCGGGCGCCGGCTTCTTCCCAGGTCTCGCGCGCGGCGCCTTCGAGCGTGGTTTCGCCGTTCTCCATAAAGCCGGCAGGTAGCGTCCACAAGCCGTATTTGGGTTCGATGGCGCGGCGGCATAACAATACCTTGTCCTCCCATTCCGGAATGCAACCCACGACCATTTTGGGATTCTGATAATGGATCGTGCCGCAACCGGGGCAAATATGGCGTGGCAGGTGATCGCCGTCGGGTACACGCAACAAGACGGTGCTACCGCATTCACTGCAAAAATTCATGTTGCGTCCAATCAGCCGGGGTGGGCACGGTATCAAAATGCGGCAGGTTTGTTCAATGACTGTCTCGATCAAGCGCAGTTCAATTTCAACTTATAGTCCGATGCCGAAGACGGCCAGACGGTCTTTGGCCGCATCGGTTTGCCCGCGCCAGTTTTTTGCGCTGCGGGTTTGAATCCACTGGCTGGGCAGGCTCAGATCCGCACCCACGCTGATGAGAGTGGTGGGCGCGAGCGTTTGCGCCAGGGCTTCCAGCAGGGCTGCGCTGCGATAAGGCGTTTCGATGAAAAGTTGGGTGGCGCGGTCGCGGCGGGCGGTCTGTTCGAGCGTGCGGATGGCCTGGCTGCGCTCCGGTTCCTTGGCGGGCAGGTAGCCGTGGAAGGCGAAGCGCTGGCCGCCCAGCCCCGAGGCCATCAGCGCCAGCAGGATCGACGACGGGCCGATCAGCGGTACGACCGGGATGCCTTCACGATGCGCGGCGAGGACGAGTGCCGCGCCGGGGTCGGCGACCGCAGGGCAGCCGGCCTCGGACAGCAGGCCGACATCGTGCCCGGCCTTGAGCGGCGCCAGCAGCGCGGGTATCAAGGCGGCGGGGGTGTGCTCGTTGAGCTCTTCGATATGCAGCGCCTGAATCGGCTGCGGGTGCCCCATGGCCTTGAGATGCGCGCGCGCGGTTTTGGCGCGTTCGACGACGTAGTACTCGAGGCGGCGGGCGACGGTGAGAGTATCCGGCGGCAGGCAGCTGTGCGGATCGACCGGGCCCAGCGGAACCGGGATCAGGTAGAGGCTGGCCATGTCAGCCTGCCGCTTTCCAGGTCAGGACATCAAGGCCTTCGTTGGCGAGCATCTCGGTCAGCGCCATCAGCGGCAGGCCGATCAGTGCGGTGGGATCGGGACTGTCCATGCGCGTCATCAGGGCGATACCGAGCGCTTCGCTTTTGGCCGAACCGGCACAGTCGTAGGGCGTTTCCTTTTCGAGGTAGGCGGTGATCTGCGCGTCGGTGAGCGGGCGGATGTGGACCACGGTCGGCACGTCGCGCGTCTGGGTGTGGCCGGTTTTGCTGTTGAGCAAAGTCAGCGCGGTGTGGAACACCATGGCACGGCCCTGCATTTTTTTCAGCTGGGCGAAGGCGTTGTCAAAGTTGCCGGGCTTGCCGAGTTGTTCGGAATCGAGCATCAACACCTGGTCGGAGCCGATGATGAGCGCGTCAGAGTGGTTCGTCGCAGCGGCCTGCGCTTTCAGCACCGACAGCCGCAAGGCGGTGGCCGAGGGCGTTTCGTCCGGCAACGGGGTTTCGTCGACGTTGGGCGACAGCACTTCAAACGGGATGCCCAGGCGCGACAGCAGCTCGCGCCGGTAGCGCGAGGTCGAAGCAAGGACGAGCGTCATTCGGGCTGAATCTCGACCAGTGCCATGTCGGGCGTCACCGCATCGCCTTTTTGGGCGAAGATGCTGATGACGACGCCGGCGATGGGCGCCTGCACTTCGTTTTCCATCTTCATTGCCTCGATCACCAGCACGCCATCACCGGCCTTGACCACCTGCCCGATGCTGACCAGCACGTCGACGATGGTGCCGGGCATGGCGGCGGTGACGTGACCGGGATGGGTCGGGCGCGGTTTCTGGCCGGGCGCTGCCGATGCTGCGGCCTTGCCCTTGCGCGGTGCGCTGTCGCCGTTGGATGCAACGGCGACTTCGTTCAGCGGTTCAACCAGCACCTCTTCGGTGACGCCATCGATCGCCACAAAATAGGGACGCTGGGTGGCATCGCTGCGGCCACTGCCCGACAGCTTGATATGGTAAGTCTCGCCGTGCAGCGTAATCTTGAATTCATCGGCCGCATAGCGCGGCGCGCTGTCCTGCTGCGACGCATCTGGCGGTGGCAGCAGCGGCTCGGGCTTGAGGCTGCCGGCGGCGCGTTCCTGCAGCCAGGTCTTGCCGATTTCAGGGAACATGGCGTAGGTCAGCACGTCCTCGTCGGACTTGGCCAGCCCCTCGATTTCGCCGCGCAGCTTGTCGAGCTCGTCGCCCAGCAAGTCGGCAGGGCGGCAGGTGGTGACGTCGAGGTCGCCGATGGCGATTTTCCGCACTTCCTCATTGATGTGACCCGGTGCGCGGCCGTAACGGCCCTGCAGGTAGAGCTTCACTTCGTTGGTCACCGACTTGTAGCGTGCACCGGTCATCACGTTCAGCGCGGCCTGGGTGCCGACAATTTGCGAGGTGGGGGTAACCAGCGGTGGATAGCCGAGGTCTTCGCGTACCCGCGGAATTTCCTCGAGCACCGCATCCATCTTGTCGAGCGCGCCTTGTTCCTTGAGTTGATTGGCGAGGTTGGAAATCATGCCGCCCGGTACCTGGTTGATCAGCACGCGGGTGTCGGTGCCGGTGAAGGCCGATTCGTATTGCCAGTATTTCTTGCGCGTTTCCTTGAAGTAGGCGGAGATTTCCTCGATCAGCGGCAGCGATAGCCCGGTGTCGTATTCCGTTCCTGCCAGCGCTGCGACCAGACTTTGCGTGGTGGGGTGGCTGGCGCCTTCGGCAAATGCGCCGACGCAGGTGTCGATGATCGTTGCGCCGGCCTCGATCGCTTTCAGATGGGTCATGTGCGCCAGACCTGACGTGGCGTGGCTGTGGGTATGCACGGGAAGATTGGTTGCGGTGCGGATCGCACCCACCAGCTCAAACGCGGTGTAGGGCGTGAGCAACCCCGCCATGTCCTTGATTGCAATGGTGTCGCAACCCATTTCGGCCAACCCCTTGGCGAGTTCGACAAAGTGCGGGATGTTGTGTACCGGACTGGTGGTGTAACAGACGGTGCCTTCGGCGTGCTTGCCCGCGGCTTTGACGGCTTCGACCGACACTTGAAGATTACGCAGATCGTTCATCGCATCAAAAATGCGGAACACGTCGACGCCGTTGTCGGCCGACTTTTGCACAAAGGCGCGTACTACGTCATCGGAATAATTGCGGTAGCCGAGCAGGTTCTGTCCGCGCAGCAACATCTGGATGCGCGTGTTCGGCAGAGCTTTTCTCAGCTGGCGCAGGCGCTGCCATGGGTCTTCGCGCAGAAAACGCACGCAGGCGTCGAAGGTGGCGCCGCCCCAGGCTTCCAGCGACCAGAAGCCGACCTGGTCGAGCTTGCTGCAGATCGGCAGCATGTCTTCGGTGCGCATGCGGGTGGCGATGAGCGAC
>Ga0180009_10001402_pt1 | contig 29603 bp, 28 predicted proteins | sample OS_PC_MetaG_FD_123537 | JGI IMG/M metagenome (GOLD analysis project Ga0180009, IMG submission 123537) | Groundwater microbial communities from the Aspo Hard Rock Laboratory (HRL) deep subsurface site, Sweden - OS_PC_MetaG | ecosystem: Environmental > Aquatic > Deep subsurface > Groundwater...
ATTCCGATAAAAACGTACTCAAGTACACTCGTGAGCACTACTAGCACAGCTTCGCCTATCACTCATCGCATCACACTAACAAACGCATCGGGGAGTGATGTAATAGTGCGGTTTATTCTAAGTGGGTGGTTTGAGAACGATTTGCGTGCTGGCTCCAATTCGTTCATATATCGTCAAGGTGTGTGATGGAACCTAAACCGGCTGATATTGGTATCGCCGAAGAAGAGCGCAACCCAATAGATAAAGCTTCTGAGCTTGTTAACTTGGTTGTGTCCATGTTGAATTTGAAAGAATCCGACATTGACAAGCTCAAAAGTAAAAAAGCACTTCCCGCGCTCGTGCGGCTCGTAGTTCGTATACTGACGATAAAAAGTCGTATAGACAAATTGGACGAGCAGTTTCACAGCACGCACGACAGCACACTATCCTCCTTCTCAACCGAGTATGCTGCGATGTTGCGGGGCTATCTCAAGCTGCTGTCCGCTAAAGTCAAGGGTACCCCTAGTCGAGATGTATACGCGCTCAAAGCCATTCTGGAAGATAACAGAGAGGTATTTGACCAGCGCTTTAGAAAAACGGATGCGTTACTGCGTAGGCTGTATTACTATTACGCGTTTCATCTGTATAGGGATCGCATTCTGCCTAGGGGGTATCCGAAGGACATTAGAAAAACTCCTAAATCAGAATACGACGCGTTTTCGTTATTGGACGCTATCGACGCAATCTCACGAGAGAAGGGGCGCCTTTATTGGTCGCTAGCTATCCCTTTCCTGACATCCAGTTTTACCAAGTTTTTTCGCAATTCCGGTGATGAAATGCACAGATTGACAGAAATGTTGAATACCGGTGAAGTTCCTATCTCCGATGGGCCATCCTACGTGTCCGCGTCCGTCCATAGATTGGAACTAAATAATGCCAAATTTGCCAAGTGGGCGATTGCTATTCTGGACGGTAACATACACAAAATGGCAGAGGAGATAGTTACCCCAAAAGCCTTTGCTGGGGTGGTATCTCCGGACACGCTAGGTGATGATTTATGGAAGATGCTAACTTCCTACCGGCTGATAAAGGAGCTTGCCGACGAACTAGGCGCACCGTCACGTGACCTCAAAAAAAGCATAACAACGGCTTGGTACGCTTGGTTTGACGATGTAGAGGACCGTAGGTTGCTGGGACGTAGGCTACGCGCTACCATGCGTGATGTGGAGTGTAAGCCCGGTAAGCTTAAGCATAAGCATTTGATCGTTGACTACGAAATGCGCAATGGTACGTGCGTAATTGATATCGTGGTTAAGATAGATACTTTTGCAAATATGCTGATTGATTATTTAGGCGAACCGGAAAACTACCATGTAGCTGATCAGGCTATGGAAAAAGGCGAACTGGAAGATAAATTGCGCAGAAAGCTTGAACAAAGCCGAGCAGCGTTCGATAATGTGCTGCGCTCCCGAGCGTTTCACAACTACGAAGTAAACGTAGAGGCCGAAGAGCATACGTTGGTACACGTAATCGTTATGACGCGCGACAACATACCGCAATGGGTATCTCAGTTTCCGGATAACATAGTAACTGGTTTGACGGACATGTTGGTAGAAAAGCAGCGTTCCTCCATTGGCGAGGAGCGTGACAATTTGATAGTGGCACATGATGTTGCTACAAAATACGCGGCACAAGTAGTAAACGTATCTGTAGATGTCGAAGTTAATGATCAATGGGTTACTACGGCATTGCACGCCGTTTACGCCATCGATGCTGCGACGGAGGACGTGGTTGGCATAGTGCGCGAGACGATCGCAGAAGCTGGATCACGTAGTAGAACAAAGTCTTCCCGTAGAGAAATCATAAATGAGATAAAGACTTTACTGGATGGTTTGCAAAAACACCGACAAACAGTAGAGGTATCTGGAAAAATGCATTACGTGGTGTCCCGAACTGACGATAGTATGCTCACCATACCCGTGGAAATGACCCCCAGAGAATGGTTGAGTTTAACCTACACGGAAATAGACGTATGATTTCATGGTGTAATACACTGAAAGCTTGCGGAGATGTACGTACAGCTAACATGTTAAGGAGCGTTATAGGCGCTACAACGCGAATCAGGTTAGAGGGGTACCCTACGCTTGATTCGTGTATGCGTTATATATTGAGCAACTCGGTAACTCTGAGTGAGCACGCAGCAAATTTGCTGCGCTCGATCACAGCTAGCGTGGGTTGTACCTACGAACAAACGTATGATTGTGCGCTACGCACACACGTAATACTTGTTGCATGCATGCAAGCTAATAGAGACGACTTGCTAGGCAGCATAGAAAACGATTTACAGCAAATCGATACGGTGGTTTGAGGTTATTTTATGTGGTGTGATTGCTCTGTCGAGCATTCTATCAATAAGTACAGCTCGACGAGTAGCTAGTTTAGCCTAACAGGAGGATACAATGGCAAAGCAGCTGACAGTTTACAATATCGCGTCGGGCGGGTCTATCGTGCACTTAAGTAACGACAAGATCGCTAGTGGTGCGTCTCGTAGCTACGATCGTAAACAGGTGGTCATGGGGCGCTATGCTCCAGAAGACTCCTACGAAGCATCGCTTTATCGCGATCTTTTGGCCATGATTTCGGAGGCATCTCCAGTTATTCGCGTACTGTATGACGGCATAACTTTAACAGCTACCACATTGGCTCTGTTGCAGGATACCGATGCGGAAGCGGATGACTCCATTCACGAATGGACAATTTCGTTTAATGACGGCGGTGCAGCGAACGCGTATGTGGCATACTGGATTTGCCCGCATGCCTTGCGTGTGACCGAAGTTACTTACTCAGCGGCAGTGGCAGTCACTGCCCACGACACTAACTACGCAACCCTGTCGATATTCGATCGCACTGGAACAAAGACAGTGGCGCAACAGACTACGAAGATCACGGGCGGTTCTGGTAACGTTGCTCAGTACGCCAACACCAACCTGACGTTGTCAACCACAGCGGCAGATTTGGATTTGGCCGCAGATGACTTCTTGGAATTCGATTTGGCCAAGGCGGCTGCTGGTGTGGCTGTTGCTGGTGAATTGAAGGTGTCTTATAAGATGCTAGTCGGCTAATACTTGAAATAGTAGCAGCACAAAGGGGGCCGTACGGTCCCCTTTTTTCATCTTAACTCACCGCACCTATTTTGGAGATTGCTGCTATGACATTGCAGGCACACCTTTCCTGGAACTCCCTGGACACTACGACGTTCTTCAATGACCGTTTGCGTTATAGATCGTTTCGTGGTATCTTTTCCGGGGGGCTCATTACGCCAGTAGCTGGCGCGCTACAGATAAAAGTAGGGGACGACGATTTTGGTGCGGTATCGCATGATGGTATGGTTGTATGGGACGAGGGCGGTACTCCAACGACATTGAACGTCGGCTCTGCCCCCGCCGCCACGACGGTACTGTGGGTAGTGTGCTACGCAAAGTACAAAGCTCTGTACCCGCCCACATTAGCGTATCAGGTACTCACTGATGCTCAATACGCAGCACATCCAGAAAAAGATTATTTGATAGCGTTGGCTCGGTTGAATATGCCGCCAGCTGCCATAGACGTGCAACCGTCCTCGATAGACTATACGGTGCGCGATTCTCTTGACCGGCTCGGCAGACACACTTTTCGTGGCTCTGTTGCGAACGTGGCTGCGCTGCCTACCGGTACACCTACAGAAAACAGGGACGGAGATATCTACGTAGTTGTAGCTACGCACACTATGTACTACTGGAATGAGAGTACCACTGCGTGGCTCACCTATTGTGGGCCATCCGGTCCCGCTGCTACCAGTATATCGCAGTTTGGCGAGAATCACAAAACACGTATTTCGGTGAAGTCCGGAGTGATAACCGACGCGTACTACGCGACTGGTACAGAGCTGGGCACGTTTGACGGACGCGCACTTGTAGTAGAGCAATCAACGTTGGCGGCTACGGTTGACATTCCTAATCTATGCGCTGTAGTGAATGGGCACATCGTCAATACCCCTTACACACGCATGGTGCTAGGCGCCGCAGGTGGTGCGGAAACATGGGATCTTATCTGGCTCGAAGTATGGCGAGAAAGCGTCGCAGACCCAACGGCTGAATTGTTTGCTCCCGGGGCAGGTCCAGGACAAACGTTCGCGCAAATGTCAGCCAAATTTGAAGCATTGACTATAGCTCCGACGCTATCCACCAGCTCGGTTGACGTGCACGCTATAGATGAGTTGGGCAGCGCTTGGGCAACCACAAAGTATCAGTTGCGCTACGCGTCTGGAATTACGGCTGCCGGTTATACCAGTAATGTAAATGCCATGTTGGATCCAGGAGTAAAGAATTTGGGCGGAAATGCGTTCACGTATCAGGGAATACAGGCGGCGCCACATTACCTGGATACTGTGTGGCATGCGGCCTACGCCGCAGCATACGACGGCCGTAGCTGGGCAATTCCTCTTTTTGTAATACGCAGAACGCCCACCGAGGCTGGACCTGCAAATCACATTAAGTGGACGCGTACAGACGACGGTAAACAGCAGATTTTTGAAGTTTATCCACGCACGCAAATAGATAAAAACAAAACAATCGAAAAGGCGGTGGATCGCAGCGCAGGTACTCGCACTAACTACGACGCCAGAGGCGGTACAAACGAGCAGTGGGCACAGCAAACACGTTTGGCGTCGGGTATTCTATCTGGTCATAACCTACCTATTGTAGGCAAACTTCGCACGGCCGCACTAGCGGCTAATACGGTACGCATACCCGCCATGACTGTGTCTATTCACGGTAATTTGTTGGATATACCAGAAACTGATGTAGATTTGGGTACCGCTCCCGCAGGTACTAAGCGGCGGGATTTGGTGATTCTGTCATTGCAGTATGTCAAATATCCCACTGGGGATCACGTGTACGAGCCGTCTGATGCTCCGGTTGCTTGGAAAATCACCGATGATGAGGGCAGTATTTATCATCTATTTCTGAACTATGAAGTTATCAACGCGCTTACAACTACGGATCTGTTTACTGCTATAAATGGAAACGCCACCTGGGACTTTTCTAGCAAAGTTGTAACAGACACGAACACCGACCACGGACTGTTAGAGGCACCAACATACGCAGATAGCGCCTATCGCGTGATTAATTCCATTGGGGTGTACGGGATACCGATAGCGTTGATACATCGACGAAACTCAGGCAACTACGATCCGGACACAAACGCAAATGGTGGAGGCGGCGGTGGAGCATACGGGGCCCGTCCAGACGTGTTCACAGAAGCCGTGATAGAAAAAGATGACATACTAGACCTGCGTAGTTACGTGGTGCACAGAGACGGCGACCTCGCCCGTTTATGCGACGAAACGATGAACAGGGTAATGACCGGTAGTTTGCGCACGGCCATGGTGCCGCACCCGCTGATCCCTGACAGTGCTGGTGTGGTGCATCTATATGCTGATTCTTTGACTTCCGGTGGTGCTGCTACTGCTGGATACCATCTGAATAGCGGGGCCTGGGATGGTGCGCGTACTATATGGTCCGAAGCGGAAGAGAACGAAGTAGTCGCCGCTAGTTTTATGCTGACCCCAGCTGCTGGTGGGTGGGAGTACATCGATCCTATAATCGGAACGACCCCTCCAGCTCCTATAATAAGTATGGAGTGGGATGGTAACCCAGCTAATCCTGGCGTTGTGACTATTACCGCACCAGTAAATGCGTTTCTGCCGCTGAACGCGTCAGACTCCCCTATTTGGGTGAACGGTGGATTCTACTATCAGAACACGATAGACATTGGTAACGCGTTGACTAATCTGAATGCCGCGTTCAATGGGTGGGGCTGGGCGATAATGGCACTGGATGCCAGGGGGCAGGCACTCAATGTAAGTGTGGATATACCAGGCGCCTCGTGTGGGGCTATATTCACCGCAACTAATAGATTCTTCGTAGGATACACAGCTACCTACCCAAGGGGGTATGCTGGGGACGCAGATGGTTACGACGCTAATGAAGGTACCTACGGAACACAGGATAAGCTCGTTCGAGCATACAGCGACACCCTGTCTACCGACATACAAGTAAAGCCGCCCATTGCGTATTTACGGCAAGACGATGTAAGTGGCCTCACGGTAACATTCACCATAGGCGAGATAGAAGCCGCGTGTGGAGTACCTGCAGGTACTGTACGAGTTGTTGGACTAGACACGGATAGGGATCTACTTGCTCCGACATATGACCCGCTAGATTGGTACGCACGCTTTCCCCGGCTTACCGTTGTAGGTATGGTTCCGAGCGCAAACGACATAGCTAGTGTAGTTCAGAACGCCGCTGGTGATTTGATATTTACATTGACAGTTCCGCTAGTCAAGGACGTGGTTGAATTTGTATTTCCATACATACGAATTGGCGCGGCCGAGGAAACTGCTAGTATGTGGGTGGAGCTTGGTAAAGGCAGTAAATCAATCCATGGCATATTCGCGTGGGCAGAGGCATCCATAACCGTTCCAGTGAGTCATACGGGCGCGGCGGATAAGTTTTACATAGGTATTGATGACTTTTCGATTCCTAGTTTTCCTGGCGCGGACCTATCTCACGCGTTCTTTCGTAGGGGGTCCGAAGGGCACGACGTCTACTGCTGGCTTGACACTGGCGCGGGCACCTACCAACTGTTACTAACGGGCGGAGTAGCTACCGACTATAGTTTGAATCTATCGTTCCCTGGGTTTGCGTTATTGTCCAACTATGGAACTGTGCTTGAATGGGTCGATGGTTCCATATACGCACCAGCCGATGTAATTCGTGTGTACGCTGTAGTATGGATTCCGCCTAATTCCGATTACGGCGAACTGTTATTGCACTATCAGGGTACCCCGTACATGGGTCTGTATTCTGCGTTAGGGTGGGACGAAGAGCGTTTTTATGGCAAAGTTGAAGCCGTTTCCGACGTGGTTTACACTACGTATGGACCAGGTATGCGCCGATTCAACGACTATTCAGTAGTCGTAGCGAACCCGCAAATATACTCAGCTAGTGACGAGAGCTACTACCCAGCTATTTGTCCAATACTTACCTATGGTGCGGAACTGCGCTCTCCCGATTTCTACGATTTCGATAAGAGAATAGAATCTGATCTGTATTTCCACACGCCGCAGTACTACGCACCAAACGCGACAACAGGTACGGCCGAATCATGGTATATTATAGGAGACCCAATAGCATGGGAAGATCTGGCAACAGAACAGTCTACTTCGCAAATGATTTGCAGACAGAGAGCCGACGCATATCGAGGAGGACCATCTAATCTGGCCAACCCGTCTGATCGTGGTCGGCTACTTCAGCCCGGTATATTGATTCGTAAGCCTGCTGGATTTGATGCTACCCGCACGGCAGGAGAGGTAAATGCCGGGGCTACCCAAGGTATGCACTATACGTACACTACTGTAGCTAACACGTGGTTGACACGGCATATCGCTTCAATAATTCCAGGCGAATCTGACTGCACAGCAGACTACCGCCAATACCTGCAAGGCCAGGCGAGCTTGAGAACTACGGGGGAGCTTATAGGCTGGGGCTACGAAAATAGATACAACACCGTATCTGTGTCAACGCTGCTGCAGTACACGGAAACTAAGGGCATATCTTTGGTAGGTTATCTACTCAACACCTTTGAGGAAGTGTATGGCGCGGGTAATGGTCAGCCGGGTCTCGTGTTTATTGTTTTCAGTGATAGGATTGTACCCACGGTCACAGTACCAAAATCGCCAGGTTGCGTTTTTGATAGCTGGTTTCCCCTGTACCGTCCAGTATTACCAGCCGATCATACGGTCTACCCGAGTACACTGTAAGGACAACAGATGAATCGAGATAATACGTTTCTGCACTACGGCGCGTTAGACAAAACAGTCAATTGGAATTATCGTCTTAAGGATCGCTCCCAGATGGGAATGTTCATGGGCGGATTCCTAACCACGGTAGCAGCTGAGCTTAGAGTGCTGGTAGGTGGGGATGTTGGCGCGGTCAGCGCAGATGGTATGGTCGTACTAGACAATAGTACGTCAACCACTTCCTTGACTGTTACGGCAGGTACAACGCAATGGGTGGTGCTGTACGTTAAGTATCATGTAAATGCTGACCCGACTGTCGAATACGCTGTTTTTTCTGATGTTGTATACCAAGCACACGTAGACAAAGCGTTCATGATCGTACTGGCCAAGATCACTCTTGGTGGTGGTGCGGTAGATGTACAACCGGCCGATATAGACTACACTGTTCGTCACGACATCGATACAATCGGGCGGTCTCAATTTCGCGGCTGCGTAGCCAACACAGGATCATTACCGATTCCTACTCCAACAACAAACAGAGATGCTGATATCTATTTTGTTGTTGCCGAAGAGGTTTTTTACTATTGGGATGGCACTGTGTGGCTGCCAACTAATACGTTATCCTCCGCAGCACACATAGCGGAGGCGGTATTTCAATTCGGTCAAATTCAAGCAGAGAGGTCATTAGAGTCGTCCGGTCTGATAACGGATATATACGTGCAGGTAACCGCTCCTACGGAAGACGGAACCTTTGAGGGCAGAAATCACATCGTACAGCAACCAGCGATAGTTGACCAGGTAGATATTGCTAACGTATCCGCGTACATGCATGGACACTTTATTCATGTACCGTATGTGCAACTTACGTTGGCTGCGCAGCCAGCTCCTGCCGCTCCCGATAGATATGATGGAATTTGGATTGAAGCCTACAGAATAGAAGTAGCAGACCCTACGGCTTACACTTTTGCGGTAGCGAACGGCGCGGCCCTAACGTTTGCACAGATGCGCGAGTTGTTCGAACAGTTCGATAATCACGCTCTGTTTTCAGCAAATTCTGTGTACATATCATCTATTGAATACATCGAAGACAAAAAGTATCTGGCTACTGTCTACGTGATAAACACGCAAAGTAGCGTTGGTATCGCGTCTGTGTATGATCAAGGCGCAACGATGATGGGCGCCGTTACTAATGTGGATGGGAATGCTTTTGCACAAACTAGCGCAAAGGCCGCGCCTTACCCAGGCGACACAAACATTTGGTACTCTGCTAGTGCCACTGCGTATGACGGTATTAGTTGGGGATTGCCTCTATACGTTATTCGGCGAACGGCAAACGAAGATTTCACGATCGCAAACGCAATCAAATGGTTCCGCGCAGATGACGGTATGCAACAGATATTCGAGGTGTATCCACGAGTACACTCCGACATAGCAAAATACCATTCCAGGGCTAGTGAGCGTTCTCACACCATCGACACAGCTTCAGATGTGTATGGTGGAACAAACGTTGCCTGGGCGGAGCAGTATCGCACCGCGTCAGGCGTGCTACGTGGTATAAACGAACCTATAGTAGGAAAAGACGAAAGCGCTGTCAGCCCCGTTGCTGCTAACTCCATTCGTATTCCGGAGATGAGTGTAGCAATTCGCGGGCGTATTTTTGAGATTCCCGAAACAGACCTTAGTTTAGGCGTCGCCCCCGGCGCTGGGGCGGAACGGTCATTGGTAACTTTGGCTGCTGAGTTTGTCAAATATCCAGCTGCTGGGCATCTGTATGATGGGACCAGTGCTCCACGTGCTTGGTCCGTAACGGACGCTGAGGGGAATCTGTACTACGCAGCGTTGCGCTATGTAGTGGATACATTTGATGTAGCGGCGGATGATGTAATTGACGTGTACGAGGCGGTTGACGCGCTCACGGATATCGATTGGGTTACGGATATCGACCCAACTAAGCAATCCAACGCTGACGTCGGTCTATTACGCAAACCCACCAGCACCAATCCGGCAGTGTATGACACGTTGCTCCAGGTCCCGCTGGGTGACTCGTTCTACATTCCCATTTGTTTTGTGCATCGGCTGAATCAGGCCGCGTGGCATGTTACAACTAATCACAATGGTGGTTCCGGCAGACCAGATAGTTACGTGCACGATGTGATAGAAAAAGACTATATCCTCGATAGTAGACGCCTGGTGTGTCAAAACGAAGAAGACGTGCAAATGGTCGTGGAACAGTCCATGGAACGGCTGATGCAAGGGCGTCTGCGTACACAGATGGTACGCCATCCAGTACAGGACCCAGTTGCGGGTGTGCTACACACATACAACGATTGGATAGCTGACGGGACGGCTGTGCCCGGTACCGCGTATGTCGAGCGTCCGGGAATCGTCGATGGGGTACGCTCTATCTGGTCGGAGGCCGAAGAATTGATGGTGCTGGCCACAACGTTTACTTTGACGTTCGTTGGGCCAAACTACGTTTACGCGTGCCCAGAGTTGAGCTACCTAGGCGCTCCGATAATATACATGGCGTGGGATGGCAATGTGTTAAACGACGCCATTCTGTCTATCACGGCACCAGTCAACTGTCACCTGGTATTGGACCCGATTACTGATGAGCCTGTATGGGTGAACAATTCGTTCTTCGGAACAAAGGCTACGGCAGACATTGAATACCTTGAAGATCTGCTGCCATTTCTAACGGCGGGGTGGACCGCTGGTGGTCCGGACTCACGAGGCAATCGTAGGGCAGTACAGACCACGTTCGACAACCAGATTGTCACCAAAGCCACGTACACGTACAACCTGGCCTTTCTGGTTAAATACCCGCGAGGCTACACTGGTGACGCTGATAGTTACGACAACAATCGTGGTACATTCGGTAACCAGGACAAGCTCATATCCGTTAATAGTACGAATTTATTCGGCGATGTTGGGGTAACTCCACGCATTGCTGAAATTTCAAAGGTCGTACTCGGCTCTCCGACTGCGGTTAGTGCTGCCGAGATAACAGCGGCTGCCGGAATAGCTTCGGATTTCATGGGTATCCCTATCGGTGTAGATTCTATTCCGGATGTTAGAGGCGAGCCGCTTGACACGTCGGTAAAATATCCACGTATCAACAAAACTGGATCCACACGAGCATCCTACACACCCACTGTTAGTAAGACCATCGCTACTGGAGACCTATCAGTAACGCACCCTGCCGGAGCATCAACATTCGAACTTGTGTTCCCCTACACACCCGTAGCAGCGTTAGGTCCCTACACCGATGTATGGGCGGAGCTAGGACGCGCGTCGAAAGCCTTTCAGGGGTATTTTGGATGGGCAAAATGCGTAGTCACTCTACCAGCAGCTTGGGTATCTGGAAACGAAGTTTACTTGGATATGTCACGATTCGTTACCAATCACAACATAGACCTTAGTCACGCGTTTTTCAGGCGCGGATTGTACGGTGCCGACGTTTATTTGTGGTACGATGACCCAGCTACTCCCGGAGATCGCCTCTTGGCCAATTCGACACAGGTACAAATAGATTGGGATTTCCCTTGGGCGCCCGGACCACCGGAGTTGCCGGTTAACTACGGCACGATTATGCCCCTGGTTATCACAGAGGGTACCATGGTTCCTGGAACGACGCAAATAGAGGTATGGGCGATCGTTTGTATACCACCAGAAAGTACTGAAAACATAGCGATAACGTATCAAGGTACACCGTATCAGGGGTCGTCCAATACAGGAGCCTTGCTGGCTAATACCTCAGCTACTGAAGAGCATTTCTTTGGGCAGGTACGTGCCGTCTCTGATATGTACGTAACCTCTCAAGGGTCAGGCGTTCAACGGCATGGATCCTACATAACTGTTGGCGCGCATTTTATAGATACGCACCAATACGTAGGACAGTACAAAGGGATAAATCCAGCTTTGACGTACATGCCTCGACTCGGATCGGCTAGTTTTCGAGACTTTGACATGTATGACGAAGGCGCTGTTTTTTGGCACACGCCACAAATAGACCCAACATCTGTCGATGATGCAATAGACCCATGGGACATCAAAGGCCAAACGTTGGTGTGGACAAATCTAAGCGAGGTAGGAGTTACTACTACGCGTTTCAAGCTGGACGGTTACAGGTACAGTTCGACGGATGATGTATTTAGATCCCATGCTGACATTTTAAAGGCGGGTTTGGTACTGACAAAACCTGATATGTATGCGCTGGACACGTGGTCTAGTTTTGGGTGGATCAACGGGGATCCCACCATCGGTATTTATCAGGGTAAGTTTTTTGCGCACAACGTGTTGGTATCAGGTACACCCGCAGGGCGAAGAGTGCGCGATATAGCCGTTCCCATCCCACAGTACCTGGGTCACATGGTGAATTGGTTGAACCTAACTGGTTTGCATTCTATCAACAATGCCACGGATAATCTGTACGGGTTTGACGGTGAGACCCGGGTGCGTCATGTGAGCGCCTCTCCGCATCAAACTACGTTGGTATCCACACCAGGTATTACACTAGTCGGGTATGTTGTAAAGACCAATGAGAGTGCCGCGTCTCCTCGGATAACGGAGAAGGGTAATTTGATGTTGGTCGTATTTTCTGATTTCGATAACACATCTGCAAGGGTTGGATCCGCGTTTGACGTATTCTATCCATTGTACAACCCTGTGTTACCACTATACCCAGAAACGGGCCCATCGTATTAAGAGGAACCAATGGCTGATTTTTATAGATTGAACGTAGCAGTAAGCTCGCACCAGGGTATTTTGGACGCAATCGAGGCGTTCGTTATATCGGCGGCTCCAGGTCCAGCGTGGACAGCTGCCGCTATGGGGCCTGGGGAGGCTTTCTTCGAAACATCCGGAGTTACCAAGTGCTACCCATACCTGTGGACTACAGGCGCTAATCGCATGGTGCATGCTGGGCTGACTACTTGTAGTGCGGCTACGTCTGGGTTCGCTGGCGCGACGGTAACTACTGCTACGCTAAACGCCGCCGAAGACGAGGGCTACTACGGCATGGGGCTGTGGTACAATGCCAGTGGGACGAAGGTTACCGGCAACAAAGCTGTGATGCACTTCTTCGGCAACGAAGACCGTGTAATAATCCTCCTCAGAAACGAGTTTGGCGGTGCACACCAGATGCTGTATTTGGGTCTGTACACCCCGCATTGCGCAGCCTTGGATGATACATGCCCGCAGATAGTAGTTGGTAATTCTCCTGCAATGATATATATGACGGAGCTAACATCATCGTCAGCGGCACAGTACAGCGTGCCTATCTACAACACATCTACTCCGGAAGAGCACTGGATGTCGTTTCCATTTGGTGTACTAAAAAGTTCTCCGCTAACGATGAGTACGCAGCCGGAACGTAGGTATTATGTGAAACAGCGGTTCGCGAATTTACGTCCCGAAGATGCGTTTTGTGCATCGCCGGACGTAACGGCGAATATACCGCTCAACAATAGAGCCGCACCCACAGAGCTATTTTTCTATCAACAGTATCTGATGTTTGCCGAGAATGGTCGTGGAGAGGGGGCTACGCTGGATGGCATCTTCCGCTCAAGTGACGATCAAGCACTGGAAAGTACTATAACTGTAGGAGCGGACGACTACTTCATTTGGCCTACGTCACTCCAGCCATCTGCGCGGCCGCGTGTGTTCGCTATTGGACCAATGGGTACAATCGTTCCATAAGGTGAGGGTAATTATGTCAACTAAACTATGGCTAAAAGAGATCACTGCTGTAACCGACGCAGAAATAGTGATATCAGAAATTCTACACGATGTCGAAAGCAACATAATTCGGATGGTGCGGCAGGTGCGCAAGCATATTTCCGAAATGGATAAAAAGGAAATGCGCGAGCTACTCGTAGCCGCCAACAGCGCCAAGAAACACGGTACTGGTACACGCAAGTTAGCTGCCAAGATCATGGTTGCCACGATAGATGGCGTCTTGCGCAAGAGCGGGGATAACCCCGATGAGAGCACCAATAACGACGAATCTACGGATGATACCGACAAGGATGAGAAGGATCAAAGCAAAGATACATCGGAAGATGAAGACCGCGCGGAGGACACTGAAGACGTGTCCGATTCCGAAGATGCGGAAGAAGGCGAGGACACCGAGGACACCGATTCGGAATCCGATGATAGGGATAAGTCTGAGGACGATGATACTGATTCGATGAGCGACACTGAGGATGACACGTCAGATGACGGAGACGACTCCGATAATGAGTCCAAGGATGATGGAGACACTTCTGAAGACGAAGATGGGGGTACGTCGGACGATGAAACCTCCGAGGATGAGGATGAGGAAGAGGAAGACGAGGAGGAAGACGAGGAGCCCGATCCTGAGTTGACTGACGAAGAAATAGAAATGTTCAAAGGCATTAACATAGATGAGGACATTCTACAGGCGAAGGGTATAACCAACCTGTTAGCCAAGGCTGGCCTAGATGGGACCTACATATTCCCTAACGCAGCGGTAGCAATTGGCGCGTTGAAAGAGGTTATCGGGACATACCTCCGCTACGAGATAGTAGCTGGCGCTGACGATCCGTTTCCCGGACCGTTCGGGCACGAAATGGTGAAACTTTCGAGCAGTATGGGTTTGGCCTATGCCTGGAAGTGGTGTGAACTTACGGATACCGCGTACACAGGAAGCGGCATAATGGTTCACGCTAGTGTGAGCAATCTCGTACCAAACGTAGCTACAAAGATATGAGGTAACATGCTTACCGTCGTCAAATTCTTTAGAAACCTGCGGAACAGTAATAGAAATCCGTTGATATCCAGGACGCTGCTCAAGATCGCGCATATAAATCGGGATTGGGATGGAGAGCAGCCGCTGGATAACGAGATTTGGTTGGTGAAAATAGTAGCAGAAACGCATCACGGGAAACCACAAGGCTGCTTCATTGTAGACCCGATTGATAAAGTCAACATTCAAGAGGATTTGTTGCATTTACCTCCTACTCTGTTTTCGATGAAAAAAGTACATGACACTCCTAACGGTCAGTGCATTCTACTGGTCACTCCCGCCAAACCCGACAGTCTGTGGATACTGCCTAAAAGTCATAAAAGGATTCTAGCGAAAAACAATGGCGCGTACGCCGTGGTAGTTGATCACGGCGGGGCCGTCTGGTTTTAAGTACATAACAAGGTATAGTTAATGGGAAAAGCAGCCATTGTGGCGGATAAGTCTTCGCGCGTCCTACGTCGTGAGCCAATAGATTCCGACCTGTGCAATATGTGTGGACTGTGTAACACTGTGCAGACCCACTATGTGCCTACCGAGCATGGGCGCAAGAGGCCGCGTGTACTTATCGTAGGAGAAGCGCCCGGACAGAGCGAGGACGAAGAAGGTAAGCCGTTTGTCGGGGACGCCGGAAAACTACTACGTAAGGCGGTTGAGCGCGCGTATGGTGGTGAGGACTACGTAGCCTACGCAAGTATAGTACGTTGCCGCCCTACCAACGATGACGGCGCTAACCGTAAGCCAATGGCAACGGAGGCTCGCCGTTGCGTACGTTATCTGCACAAAGACATACAACGCTTGCAGCCAAAAGTAATCGTGGCGCTCGGCGCAACGGCGTTACTGTATCTAACCGGCAAAAGTGGTGGCATTTTTAAAAACCGTGGCTCGCGTACCAACATCTTCGTCGGAGGCCAAAAGTACGTAGTTGTCTCCGCGCTCCACCCAGCCTACGTAGCTAACACGCACGCGGCGTTTAATCTTCTGGTGTCCGACCTTAGAAAAGCGCATTGGGGTGACCCGCACGAAGGGGAAACTGTAGAGCTGTTGACCACGTTGAAAGACGTGCGCCGCATGGTACGCCATTACTTATCTGAGGAGTGCAACGTCGGGTTAGGTTTCGACATAGAAACCTATAATCTGAACAAACGGCATGGCAATCCCGTAATCACTTTGCAGTTTTGCAACGGCAAACAAAGCTACGTCATTGCGCTGAATCATCCGGAGAGCCCGTTTGATACAGAGGTAAAGCGCAGAAAAGTAATCAATCTGATTCGTCCGCTGTTCGAAACAAAAGATCCCGCGTTCAAGTTCATGCTAGGGCACAATATGCAGTTTGACTACCAAGGCGTTATGCGCCTTGGAATAAAAGTCAATGTGCCGATGGTATGCACTATCCTAACCATGCACATGATAGACGACAATAGAAAAAGTAGAAACGTATCGAACTCGATGCGGCCCTACTCGTTGGCCGTCTTAGCAGAAGAAATACTGGGTAGAAATAAATACCTGGACGCAGGTATAATAGGAAAGGTCAACGACCTCGTCAACCAGCCTTTGGATATGGTTACCAAGTACGGCGGTAACGACGCTTTACTGACACGCGAACTGTTCTTGGAACAAGTGCGCATGGCGGAAAGGCAAAAATACAAAAAGAAATTCATGGGGCTGGTAAAGCACCTTGTACCACGTACAGTAACTGTGCTAGCTACTATGGAATACAGCGGGTTTCCGATTGATATGGAAGCCCTCGGTACCATGCACGATCCAAAGACATCGGCGATTCAAAAACGAATAGCTGAGATAACGGATACATTAAAAACGCTGGACACCGTACAACAGGCAAACAAGAAACTGGTAAAGCTCGAAACTGGTGGTATGACTGGTCTGTTTTACACGCCGTACATATTCGATATCAACAAACGTTCTCACGCGGGTATGTTGTTTTTTGATTCGCTTAAACTAGCTCCTGTAGCAGATACGAAAAAGAAAGATGACTCCATTATGGAGTTCAATCCAGGTGATGGAAAGATACCTACAGTAGCTAAAGTATTTCAAGCGCATTACGAACGAGAAACGTGGAGGCCTCCGGTCGATGTACCAAGTACTAAACGCTATGATGTAGAGGTGCAGATACCCGGTAAAGAAGGGATCTATTATAAGTACCCCGAAATTGGATTGTTTTCTGAATTCAAGGGGCTGATGCAATGCCAACGTACGTTTGTAAATGGTATCTGGAACTGCACGCATCCGGATTCTCCTCAATTCAGTCCCGATCACGTCGACGGTAGGGTGCGTGCTTCATTCACCGGGTACAACACAGTTACTGGCCGTACCAGCAGTAAGGATCCAGTAAACAACCAAAACATTCCTCGTGGCGACTCCCCAGTAAAGAAATCAATCAAAAATCTATTCACTGCGCTTCCCAATTGCTGGCTGGTGAACGTTGACTTTGCCACTGCAGAGGTTCGCTGGTTAGCTATTATGGCTAAGGACGTGCGGTTATGTGAAGCGTTTTGGGCAGGCCACAAAGCACACAAAGCTTATCTGAAAGACCCCACCAACGCAGAGCTGCGAAAGATGGCAGCTATCGCTGGCGACATCCACATGCAGACCGCCTCACTTTTTCATCAAAAAGAAGTGTGGGATGTTACAAAGGCGGAACGACAAGACACCAAAACTATTGTATTTGGTTTAATCTACGGGCGCGGAGCGCGAGCCATTGCGCAGCAACTAGGCATAGAGGTAGATGAAGCCGAAGAGCTGATCGCACGTTTCTCCTCCCTGTACCCGGAGGCTTGGGAGTGCATAGCGTTCCTGGAAAGGAAAGCGCGCCGTTGCGGTTTTGTTGATTCCCCCATTGGTAGGCGCAGACGGCTGGATTGGTACTACGAAGACCCCCATGCGCGCGGACGTATGAAAGAGGGCGATAGGCGCGCTAGAAACAGCCCCATTCAGGCGATCGCGTCCGATGCAAACAACCTGGCGATAGCTGAAATCATAAATTTCGTGACTGAAAAGAAATTGAAGTGGACTTTTCACAATATCGTGCACGATTCGTTGATCATGTCGATTCCCAAGTCGTACGATTTGTACAAGAGCCTACGCCAGATAGAATGGTTCTATTCACATCGACTGAAGAAGATACTTACCGAGGACTTCAAGGTGGTTCTAAACGCGCCGCTAGCGGTTGACTTTGATATCGGACTACGTTGGGGTGACCTGAAGGGCTGGGACGGCACAGAAGAACACCTAGGTGCGGTAACTGGCGCGGCTGAGATACTCGGCGAAGCCTACGAAACGCGCCGGGCAGTCGACGTCAAAAGCTTACAAAAACATATCGCGGCAGGTATCGATTCGTTGATAGCGGCAAAGGATTACCGAACATGCGATAAATTGATGTCTGATTTGGACGCGTATCGCCCAACTCCAGAAACAACAACAGGTATGATCAAGAAACTTTCGAAAGTAAAAGATCAGCTCCCTAGTTGGGATAAAGCTATTGTTAGAATGAACCAAGAAATGCGCGCTTTCGCGTAAGGAGCCGTAATGCAGCTTAAATGTGCTAAGCACGGAACAGTAAACGCAGACCCTGATAGAAATCACAACGTCATGTGCCCTATATGTCGAGAAACTGCACTTATCAGTTATTTGAAAAAGGAGTCCACAACTCCGTTAGCGATTGACTTGCCGGATTGCCCTCCGTACTCGATCAGTTGCGCTCCACGTGTAGATGCTGATTGGGCGTGTTTCAACTGTGATTGCACTGAAAGAATTCCGCAACCGATCAAATCTATACCCGCGCACCTCGTAAAAGAGAGTAGTAGCTTTGATGTATGGGTAGTGATAATTACCATCGTCATCATAGTTACTTCATTAGTACTATTTAGTATGGGAGCGTGGCGTGGGTAGGAGTGGGTTTGGGGTAGCTCCTATTCCTGCCGTCCGGAGGTTACCATGCGGTTTTTACTATGCGTCGTTTCTGTTTTTATCTTATCCATACTTCTTGTTCCCACTAAACTGACGTATACCAGTACAAAAACCGCACCCTACGATATAGAGGTATTCGCCTCCTGGCAGTATGTTGGTACGTATGTGGAGGACCTTACACCACTAGCAAAATCCTACGAAACACAAGGGTACGAACTTATAATTCCGATCAAGCACTCGAATAAACCAGAATTCATTCATTCGTTATGGGTGAACTCGGATAGAACAATCAACGCTTTTTGGACGTTTAATTTGAATACGCAGCGTTTGATAAGTGTTTGTTTGTTTTTTGAAACGGAAGAGGGTTACGACGAATACTTGGACTGGTTTTCAAAGCAGCCTGTGATAGTCATGGAGCATCCAACCCACGAGAGAGCAAATGCGGATCTACTCATCGTTAGAAACAAGTATTTCGAAGACGATGACGACGCGGAACCTGTGTGGATGGTACAAGCACGATCCGAGAAACTCATACAGGTAGTTACTCCGGACGATGATTGGTTTTCCAAAGAATAATCGCGTTAACGCCCCTTGACATTTTAGCACATTCTAGGTATGCTCGTTGTACCGTGCGGTATGATCCGTACAATAGGAGTCTGACAAAGGTCAGCGCCGTAAAATGGGAAAGGATGGGCAGATGAAACCAAATCCGTGGCCAGATCATTATCGAGACATGGAGCGTATCTGTCGTGATGCCACTACATTTTGGCGTGCGCACCAGGGGTATGTGGGTAAAGACCTGGTCTACCTGAATGAGTGTTGGTATGTCGCGCAAGATATCCTCTGCGGGCGCGTCAAAACTATCCCAACAGAAGCGGAATGTAAGGCCGTCACGGCTAAGCTGCGGGCGGCCTATATCGCCGCCAAAACGTTTTACGAAAACAGGAAGTAGCATGAAAGTAGCGTGGTGCACGGATCTGCATCTGGATTTTGTGAGTTCGGAATACTTTACGTCGCTTTTTGAACGGATCCGCAATGAATCCGATGCGCTGATAATCAGTGGCGACATCGGAGAGGCGGAAAGTACTCCGGCGCATCTAGCCAATATGGTTCACGTACTGGGGCTAAAATTCCCCGTGTATTTTGTGCTCGGAAACCACGACTACTACAAGTCCAGTGTAGTGGACGTGAGCTATTCTATTGGAAGTATGCTGCGCGGTTTTCCGAAGATGACGTGGTTGACCTCTGCCGGAGTTCGGCAACTGCTACCCGGAGTGGGTATCCTCGGGCAGGATGGGTGGTACGACGGAGTTTTTGGTAACTGGAATGCGTCTACGGTACGCTTGCCCGATTATGACTGCATCCAAGACCTGGTGGGAAGGCCGAAACCGATTTTATTGCAGGCTATCCAAGCGCTGTCAAAGCGGTTTGCAGCTAACGCCAAAAGGGATCTGCAGATCGCGGTTAAGAAATACGCTACGCTGCTATTTGTGACGCACGTACCACCGTTTAGGAGTGCGTGTACCCACGAAGGCTTTCCTACGGACGACAAGTGGCTCCCGCATTTCAGTAGTGCCTACATGGGCGCCGCACTGACTAGCGTGATGGCAGATAACCCAGATACAGAGTTGTTGGTGTTGTGCGGACACACGCACAGCTACGCCTGGGCTGATGTGCTACCTAATCTACGCGTGCTGACCGGGGAAGCTGCGTACTACGCGCCGGATATCTGTCGTATTTTCGACCTGTAGGCGCTATCGAGACATGGAGCGTAGCTGTCGCGTGATGCTCTCACACAAATGACAGGCTACGACTATCACATACTGGAGATATCTTTTGAGCTTCATCAGCTACTACGCCAAACGCAGCGGCCGCAGCATGCTTGAGCTGGCGGGCCCCAAAGACGAATTAGGCTTTCGCAACTTCTACAGACACTCGGGACACGGTGGCCAACCAAAACTCGTGCGCCTGTGTTCCAAGTGCTTGAAGGCTGGGTACACGTGTCCGAATAATGACATTTGGAGCGACCGCTACAGCACAAATTCGTGCATTCGTTGTCCGCATTGTTTCGAAACGTTCGATTACGATGACATGGATATACGCAAAGAGTACCGTAGAGTACGAGAGGTATCAGATGCTTGATTATATCGACCCCAAAGTCTACGCGCATAAAATCATCTACGATTTTGTAGACGGCATTCAAGGCGCCATGCAGGAGAAAAACATCTCTGTCGAGAGTGTGGCCGCGCATATGGGCATAACTGCAAAATCAGTCAAACGCCTGTTGGAATCCATGACTCTGTCTCCGCGCACTATGGTTCGCCTAGCACAAGCTGTCGGTATGGGCGTGAGTTTCGTACCCTATGAAAGCCCAGATGGTTTTCCGCTCTTTGCCGAGCTGTTCACTGATGCCTGGAAGGCGGTAGGAATGCCCGTAGACGGGTTTGACCGCTACCACAACCTCCCAGGCACATACATAGCGTTGGAAGGCCCTGACCTGGCAGGAAAGACCGCGCAGATGGATAGACTGGAGCAGTGGCTCATCGAGGACGACATTCCATACTTACGCGTTGCCGAGCCCAGCTATGACGGTATTGGTGCTCTCATTCGCACATTGATCCGGACAGGAGAAACAAACGAGCGCAGCATTTCTATGCTGTACGCCGCTGATAGACTTGACCTGTGGGAACGTAAAATAGAACCAGCGCTTCGCGAAGGTAAGGTAGTTATTTCTGATCGCTGTTTTCTTTCGTCGATGGTGTACCAGGGGTCTGCCCTTGGCAACGAGTGGACGCGCTTTGTAAACTCGCACATGACGTATCCGGACCTGATAGTTATTCTGGATATATCTCCGCAGGCTGCGCTTGCTAGGTTAGCCGTGAGAGGGGATGGAGAAGAGGCGGTTTACGAAAGAAAAGAGGCTATCGAAAATGCATGTGCACTGTACGCAGGCGGTAAGTACGGTGAGTGCTTTCACGTTGACGTGACAGGGGTAGAGTGGGTAAACGCGGAGCAAACTACTTTTGCTGTGTTTGAAGACATCAAAAAACGGATAGGCAGCAACCAACGGATCAAATTCTAGGAGAATTACATGAAAAAGAAAACAGGTACACTGACAACGTCGTGCGGGTTTTCCGCTGGCCAAGGCTACTACGTAACCACATTGAACCAGGGGGATACTGTAGACATCCTGGGTATAGGAACAGACTCCGTTTTGGTGTGCCCTCCCGACACGCCTAAGATGAAGCGGTACGTTGAGCGCGCTCAAGTAGTTTTTGATAACGACGTTCAATTCCTCCTAAACGAGGCGCTGGTTGCGTTATCCGTTAACGACACACACGCTTGTGCTACGGCTATTATGTCCGCAAAAAAGGAGCTGCTGTAATGGGTGCACTTATGGAATACATAGCTAGCAGCATCATAGAATACACACAGCCGTACCAGATGGCGCTCAAAATAGAAGTAGAAGGTGACGTCGTCTCACTATTCAGATGTGAGGCTTGGGCTGACGCAGTCAAGCGGGAGTCACTGGAGGGAGAACCGCTGCCGCCAGTTGCCCCCGCACATACTTGTTGGCATTTTGATGCGGATACGGCCACACAACTGAAACCTATTATAGCCGCGTCTGGGCGAAACATCGTCTGTATATTGGTCGGTTACAAGGAGAGTAAAGCGACTAATAGGGATATGGCCAGTTTAATCCTGCAAGTCCCCCATTCTATCGCTCGGCCAGTACGAGTGATAAAGAGTATGTATCCAAATTTCACGAGAGATAGTATAATACATATTCTCCGTTACAAACCCAACATTGCGGAGCCGTGTTGCCGGTTTTGTGGGCACCCTGGGACATTCGTTAACATGGGTCTGGTTTGTCCAGAACACGGGCCATTTCCAATATAAGACGGAGCATAGAATGCTTAAAACAAAAGAAGTACTCGTTCTCGTAGACGACTAGGGTAACCGCATGAACTATCAGGGCAGCTTGGACAAAAAAGACAAGGAGTGGAGTAAGCGAACACCTACGATTTTCGATCTGATGCCTCGCATTGAGTGCCACATCTGCGCGCAAATCCTCTCAGCTAAAAGGCGGAGATGTGATCACTTCGCCCTGTGCTCTGCAATGACTATGGGCGGGTGTGGCGGTCATCAGGTGGTCATAGCTGACTTATCGGATGTCAATGTCATAGGTGCTCTAATCTTCCAGTGTGACGACAACTCGGAAGTTGCAAACCTGTTAGCGCTTGGTTTCGCGCAGGCAAAGTCCGACGCAGATAAAGAAATAGTGTGCCGTTCTGTGCGGCCATACGCGCTTAAGCTGGCGAACGAAGACGTGCAGGAATTTGTAGTAGACTTTTGGGTGCGCTGGAAAGATAGCGAAAAACTCAGAATTTTTAACGGTAGGTGAACATGTACGAAATACCATATACAGGAAACCTCTCCTGGCTGGTGGACAACACCATTCTATACGTTCGACACGGGAGCCACGCCTACGGGCTAAATGGTCCGGGATCGGACGAAGATTTCAAAGGTGTAGCTATCCCGCCAATGAGATACTTTCTCGGATTTTCAAAGCGGTTCGATCAAACAGAAATAAAAACGGATATGATAGATGCGACAATCTATGGTATCAAAAAGTTTTTCAAACTGGCGTCTGAATGCAATCCGAATATCATTGAAACTTTGTGGGTGGAACCGGAAGATCAAATGTTGGTCACGCAGGTAGGGGAGCGGCTGATAGATATACGCGAAGAATTTCTATCAAAACGAGCATTGCATACTTTCACGGGGTATGCGATGAGTCAGCTCAAAAGAATCAAGTTGCACCGTCGATGGTTGCTTGAGCCTCCCACACACCAACCAACTAGGTGCGAGTTTGGTTTACCAGACAAGCCGGTAATGCATCAAAATCAGATGGACGCCGCACTGTCCATGATATCAAAAAAAGTCGATAACTGGGAAATGAATCTACAGGATTTCAATCCTCCGCAACGACAATTTATCATGGATCTATTCGGGAAAATACTTTCGGAAATGAGCGTCAATCAAAATGAAAAGTGGCGCCGAGCCGCTGACCTGATGGGTTTCGAAAGTAATTTTTTGCAAGTATTGGAAAAAGAAAAACAGTACCGTTACGCTAGAAATGAATGGCGTAGTTTTCAGAATTGGAAAAAGAATAGAAACCCGGCTCGGGCTGCGAAAGAGGCGAAGTTTGGCTACGATTGTTACACCGATGATACGGAGTTTTTAACCGACAATGGTTGGAAACACTATGACGATATCACCGAAGGTGACCAACTCGCTACTGTGTATTTGGGCGACGCAACGCAGCGTAAATATCTAGGGATTGAGTATCAATCGTTTGTAGATCGGTATGAAGCCAACTACTCGGGCCCTCTGTATTCTTTTCGGGCGTATCATTTTGACGTCACCGTTACCCCCAATCACAGAATGCTATACCGCTACGTATCCAGAAAGAATAACAAAGCAGATACCAACGTTCAGTTTGGGCAGGCCGCAACGGTCCCGGATAGTTTTGAGTTTATCAGGCGGGTGTCTCCAAGAACGCATGCATTCCGGCAGAAAGATGTATTTGAAGGAATTACGCTTCCATCGGCAGCGTACCTGACTCTAATGGGTTGGTATTTGTCTGATGGTTGTATGATGTTCAACGCCGCTGGTAAGCCAAAAGCAATCCGAATATCGCAGAAAGTGGGTGCAAAGCTGGCTTGGAAGATGGGACGCTTCGCATCAGATCACAAAAACAAAATATCAATATCTATAGCGACTTACCTTCAAAAACCAACTGCGTGGCGTCCCTATGAAATTGATGAACGTGTGATGATTGCCTACGGCAAAGAATTCGCCCTCAGGATGTTTAACGATTGTGGTGCGTTGAAAGACAAACACATCCCGCGCTGGGCATTTGGACTTACTAAACGTTTGCTGGAAAAGCTACTTTATGCGTTGATTGATGGTGACGGAACGGATCGTAAGAACGGCTCATTTGTGTACTACGCATCACTTAAACAGCTGGCCGACGATGTACAAGAAGCCGCTTTATTCGCGGGTTGGGAAACTTCATTGAATGGCCCTTACGGCCCATATGAGAGTAATCCTGAAGCTCCGCCTATGTATCAAGTACACCTACGTCCAAACGTTTCTCAGTTCAAGCGCCTGGTTCGGGGTACAAATGTGACTAAACGCGCGGTAACTGATCAGAGAATCGTGTGTTTTACAGTACCTAATGAAACGTTGATTGTTCGAAAAAACGGGTACATAGGTGTGCATGGAAATTCAAAGCACGCATTACACCTAGTTCGGTTATTATGTTCTGCAGAGGAAGTACTTACAACCGGTAAAGTGATCGTGAAGCGGCCAAACCGCGACGAGCTTCTGTCAGTTTTGAATGGTGAATGGAAGTACGAAGAATTGATAGAATGGGCTGCGACAAAAGAGGCGGCTGCAGTGGCGGCAGCAAAAGTATCCAAGTTGCCTCACGGGGCGGATCAGTACGCGCTAGACGCATACTGTCAGTGGCTTGTGTCCTCCCACGAGAGGCAGCGTAATGCGTAAGTTGAGCCCATTATCGCCAGAAGCGCAAGCGGCGCGGAGACCGCGCCCACCGGAAGAGTTGGTAGGCGCGTTACAGGATCGAGTACATATTGAAACTGGACGTTCGCGGCCCGCACGTGCAGTGAAAGCCAAAAGGAGAACAATGAACAATGCACATCTGTATGACGACGTACAGACGTTGAAAGAGCAAGTCGAGAAACTAGCGATGACGGTAGACCACCTGAGAATTGAGGTAGCCGAGCAAGCGGAAAACTTCGAAACTTTGTGCACGCTGCTAGGCGGCATAGCTGCCCATTTTCCTCACGTGGGCGTGGAGGCTGGCTCATGACGTGGCGATACACGAGCGGTTCAGTGTGGGTCTGTATGTGCGGCAACTCTGGGGTTGACAGCCGTTGTGCGTCGTGCATGGCCGACCTGTGGTCCGGCATTGACTCGTTTGCAACTGCTGCGCGTGCCACAGCAGAGATCATCCACGAGGAGTTCGCCATCGCTCGCGCCACAGGCGACGCCGTTTCGGAACTAGACGCGCTCGAACGCCGGATACTCGCGAGGCTAGTATGAATATGCAATACGTGCAACTCCTTTGTGGTTTGCGCACTCATAGAAATACTGGGAGTCTAGAAATGGACACCAGGATTCATGAAGCGCTGCAAGAGTGCGTATATTGCGGCAGTAATTATGACGTACAGCCTCATTGGTCTCACACAGCATATTGCTGGGACGGTAAGGGATGGGATCCTAACGGACCTACGTGGCTGTGCCCTGCGTGTAGACTGCAGGATGATGATTACTGGAACGAGATGTGGAACGACGCTTACGGAGGGTTGACTACTGAAATCGTATTCCGGAGGTCGTTACGACGTTGCGCCGGTGGACGTCTTGTGGTATATTGAGTGTGGACAGCGCTCTTTTGTTTCGGGTGACATGCGCAAGTGCGTTGCAAATAATTCAGTCTAGTTACGAATAGAGATATGATGGAAAAGGCAGTTATAGCCCTCTACGGCGCTGGAACCAAGATCGATGAATTCGAAGCGCGTCTCAAAGATAAGGGCTTTGTAGTTCGTCGATTTTTGAACTCACCGTATTCGGACGCCACTACCACACTGACGAGGGCGTTGATCGTCACATGTCCAGAATCGCGCCGAGAAAGGACGAGTAAGTATGGGATACTACTGCGGCCCCGCTACCGCAGCTGCAGCGGCTAAGCTCAATCTGACGTTGTGTAGCGGCAGGAATGACGACTGCCTCCACTTCTGCGCGTCCAAAATGACAGAGGCGGACCCGTGTACGCGTGGAGTCATTACACACATGCGAAAACAATCCGATCTAGTGGAAGTTGTTGTAGAGATGCTATTGGGTCCTCCGAAATGGTTGTGGGGTTGGGTATTGGATCAGATACCGGTTCGCACTAGGTGCCCAGCTAGAGGTTATTACACACACGGCCCGCCTCCGTCTGATACAGGTGAAGGGTATGGGGCACAAAAACAAGCGTGGTAACAAAGGAAAAGAAACTATGATAAACGCACAAGTCCAAGGGGTATTCGCAATAACGGTTAGCTTAGTTATGGTGGTGACGCATTTTACGGTGTTATCCTGTTACTACACGTCGCCCAATCTAGCAACCATACTCGTGGTAGCTTTTTGGTGCTCCCTGGTTGCTGGGGCGGCGCTTGGTGCTATCATCACTCGTAGTAAACACTCTGCGATACCTCGGTTAGAAAGCATTACCACGGAGGATGCAATAACGTGGCAATTTGTGGGAGACGCGCTAATACAAGAACAGTGGGCAAATTTACACGAGTACGGATCAGATCCGCTTGCGTACGATGCACGGAGAGACGATATCGTAGATATCCAAAATAAGTGGAAAGACGTGCAGACATTTCTTAGAGGTACATCATGAATTGGAAGTGGATAGTAGTTATCGTTCTGATAATCGCGGGTTTGACCACGGTAATAGCTCTGGATGAAGTACGTAGTGCAGAATGCAATCAAGACTGTGACCAAGCCTGCGTAGAACTGGGTATGCAGTACGGTAGGTGTGACAGTTATGATAAATCGGGGGAGTCGTGCGTGTGCGGTATAGATCGCCCACCGAAAGGATACAATGAGAATTAAACTGAAATTATCAGACGCAGAACGCATGGCGTTGGCGCACCACCTTGCTCAAGGCTATGGCAATTATGCTTCACAGGATGACGCCAACGCCTGGGCGGAAACGTTGATCTCCTCGGCGATGGATGACGTTATAGACGCGTTCACGAACGCCGTCGAGATAGAAACTGTTCTCAAAACCGATACCACAAAGTTTTTTGTATTGTGTCCGGAGTGCGTTCATGGTATGAGTGAAGGTTGCGTGCTAGAGTTGACACCAACGGACGCCTGCGAGTGGTTTGAACCTATACCGTGAGGAAATAACATGCAACATAACTTGAAGATGGGGGATACCTGGACCCATAAATGCGATTTGTGTGACGGTATTCTAATGTTCGCTGTACCTAAGCGCGAATGGAATCGCCCACATTTACACGAGCTGACAGTAGCGAGTATCTGCACAGGCTGCAAGCGTGACACAGCGGCAAGACTGGTCGGGGACGGGGATACCTACACCTTGACTGCTTACGGTATTCTGTGTGGCGCCAAGCTGACCCGCGTGTGGCAACGTGTCAGCGCGGAAGATGCGCAGGAGTTTTTGGATCAATGCGACGAAGCCTACGCCGCGCTTCGGAACGACCCAGAGGCTTGGAAGGCCGAAGTTGAGCAACGCCAAGCTTGGGACACTACTTTGCTGGATGGGTTTCCCGAGGTTAATCCCCCCGCCATTCCGGATGCCTGTTTGACCAGGCTCCAAGAGCTAGCGGGCGGGTCCGCCGTTTCAGATGATATCCTAACCGATTTGCGTTACGAGATTGTTTCGCTGATCGCACAAGACGATATCAGTGGCCTGTGCGAGTTGAACTACATACTAACACCTCTTGCAAACGCGCTCAGTCAACGTTTACAGAAGGCGGAAGTAGATGTGTGGCTGTACCAGGCCGCAGAGGTTACGGTCCTAGCGACCATGGTACGCATGGCTGTAAATAGACTGAGAAACAAATAAACCAAAGGAGTTCATAAATGCTAGCTACAATATCCACGCGCGAAAGCGACTGCGACGTGACGTATGAAAACTTCAGTAACAGGCTGCGCAACCTTCGTATCACCGAACCAGTTTTTACTACTGATGTTGAGGGTTTGTATGATATATATCTGCAAAATCTGCCAGAATCGGTGAGGCAATACTACACGTGCAATGCGTGTAGAAAGTTCATCGAAAACTATGGTGGGTTGGTCACCATATCTGGTGTGGAATCTAGCCCGGTTATGTGGGACGATGACGAATTGGCGGGACCATACGGCAGAGCCATTGCGGCTATGTATGCCGCCGTTAAAAAGGCGAAAGTGACTGGAGTGTACCTTTCAACCGCTTCCCAGTGGGGGACGCCAGTGACTGGTGAGTGGTCGCACTTGGCCGTTTTGGGTCCCATTAAGTCCATGGACGCAAAAGAAGCCAGTGCACGTATGGGGGAATTCAAAGAAGACTTCCGGCTGATACGTCAACATATCAAGACGCACACGATAACTACGCTCAAACTGGCGCTGAAGCTGCTACGAGACGGTACTCTGACGCAGCCCGAACGCTTTGTTCAAATGGCGGAATGGATGTTAGACTTACGTCGCAGATACAACAAGCGACGCCCCGTTTCCCATATCAACTTACTGTGGAAGGCGGTTGCCGAAGCGCCAACTGGTTATGCGCATATCGACAATACAGTGCTCGGTACTCTCTTGACCGACCTGCGTAACGATGTGCCAGTCGAAACGATCGTGCGTAAGTACGAAAGTAAGATGGCACCACTGAAGTACATGCGGCCACAAGCCCCACCGAAAAGCGGAGCAATCGCCAAGGCAGAAAAGATCGTGGAGAAACTGAAAACGGCGGGTTCGTTGGAGCGCCGTTTCGCCAAGTTCGATGAGGTTCCGAAGATATGGGAACCAAAGCAGGCCAAGCCGCAGAAGGGTGGGGTGTTTTCGCATTTGAAGACGAAAGATGCAACTACTGCGAAAGACGTGGTTGGGAAAGCCACTACGATGACGTGGAGTAAATTTTCCGCTACAGCGCTACTGAGCGCGTTGGAGATTCAGTACAAAGTTACCAATAACATGCCGGGTATTTGGCTGGTAACGGCGCTCAATTCCGAAGCTCCGCCAATCGTGCAGTGGGATAGAGACGACCTGCGCAACCCCTTTACCTGGTACGTACGGCCGGGTGGCTGTTGGTGCAACAACGCCGGACAAACGTGCGGCGCTTGGGTAGACGTTATTGGGATAACCAGGCTGCCGTGTGAGTGGGATCCGGAGCGCTCGTATGCGCATCAGGGTAGCGGGGTAATTCTGCTCTTGAGCGGTATGCGAGACGATGCTCGGGACTCGGGCGGTGGTCTGTTCCCCGCGCATATGAAAGCGGAGTACAGGGAA
>Ga0180009_10001403_pt1 | contig 29602 bp, 28 predicted proteins | sample OS_PC_MetaG_FD_123537 | JGI IMG/M metagenome (GOLD analysis project Ga0180009, IMG submission 123537) | Groundwater microbial communities from the Aspo Hard Rock Laboratory (HRL) deep subsurface site, Sweden - OS_PC_MetaG | ecosystem: Environmental > Aquatic > Deep subsurface > Groundwater...
AAAGAGGAATGGGAGAAACATTACGCGGTCGTACCGTCGGACAACAAGCCAGACATTTCTACATGAAATGCTTCACACATAACATGCTAGTAAGGTGCTCAAAATGAAACTTGCAAACGAGCCCAAAGTGCGATAAATTTTTATATCTAAGTTTAGTTCCTGTTTTCATGAGACTAGATGAAGTAATTCAAAGGATTTGCGAACTTGCTGAGGAAAAAGGGGCAAATTCAACCAAATTCATCTCTGCCAATAATATTATTGTTAGTGATTGGGTTAGGCAGAAATGCGAATATGGATGCAAAGGCTATGCAACACATTTTACTTGCCCACCTTACTCTCCTACACCTGAAGAAACCAGAACCAGATTAGCTAGTTATAATAACGCCATACTTCTTGAATTTATTGGGCTGAAAGAAAAACCAGAACAGCAAAAAATTCATAACATCATGTTTGAACTGGAAAAAGAAGCATATCTATCAGGGTTCTATAAAGCATTCGCTTATACAACTGGGCCTTGCCGTACTTGTGAGCCCTGCTGGGCCACAAAAGTCGAGAAGCCGAATAAATTCAGCAAAAGAGAATGTAAGAATCAGAAAAAGGCAAGACCTGCCATGGAAGCCTGTGGAATAGATGTTTTTCAAACCGTCAGAAAAGCAGGATATGATATTGATGTTGTCCGAAAAGAAGGTGAGTGCTTTAAGAATTTTACACTTCTTCTGCTTGATTAAATATTTCATAGCATAAACATTTTCATGATTTTCAGCTCTGTCCCTAATCTCACTTTGTTCGATAGTATTGCCTTCAAAAGAAGTTTTCGCTCGTTCGCTACGCTCACTTCCAAAACTTCACTAAATGCAAGCGATTCCTAGTCCAAAAAAGGACCGTAATCCCTTAGTATTAGTTTTGACCTTTATTTATTTTAATAAATAAATTCAAAAACTATGTTTTTTGTAATTAAGGCAAAGACTTTCGGGACAGAGCCTCATTTCTCAAAACTTTTTTAAACTCCTTATTCATTCTAAACAATAACATGAAAACATCTGAAAAAAAGAGTGGAGAAAACAAAGATTCTGATAACAATCAGAATAATAATGCAACAGACAAAGAAAAGCCTAAATCTGAAAAAACTGAAAACATCATAGCCATAGCTGTTTTTGCAGTGCTGATCATAATTGGCATTGGTATTTTCACTGGTTGGTTTGGTCTGGCAGATAAAAATGCAAAGGATGCTGAAAGAATTCGTGTTCCAATTGATAATGATCCTTTCACAGGCGGTTCAGAAGCCAGCGTCGTAATAGTGGGATTTTCTGATTATGAATGTCCATTTTGCAGCAAAGCAGAGCAAACCATAATGAACATACTAAAAAAGTATCCTGATGAAATAGTATATGTCTTTAAAAACTATCCTCTGACAAAGATTCATCCAAATTCATACAATGCAGCACTGGCTGCAGAATGCGCAAAAGAACAAGATAAGTTCTGGGAATATCATGAATATTTATTTGCACATAATACTGAACTAAATGAAGATATGTTCAAAGAATCTGCTCTTACTTTTGGTCTTGATTCAGAAAAATTCAATGAGTGTTTTGACAGTCAAAGATACAAAATTGGAGTTGATAAGGACATTCAGACAGCAGGAGTTGTCGGAGTCACAGGAACACCGACATTTTTCATTAACGGAATTAAGCTCGTGGGTGCGCAACCTGAAGAAGAATTCATATCACTTATTGAAGATGAACTGAAAAAGAGTTAAGAAATAGTTAAAAATGAGTTGAAAAAATGAAATATGTTGTTACTGGCGGAGCAGGTTTTATAGGCAGCCATATTGTCGAAGAGTTGGTGAAAAAAGGAGAAGATGTTGTTGTTATTGACAACCTGTCTGCAGGCACCAATAATCTGCCAGACCTGCCAAAAGACATTCTTGAGAAAATCAAATTCATTAAGGGAGATATTTGTGACTTAAATCTTTTAAAAGAAGAATTCCAAGATGTTGATTTTGTTTTGCACCACGCCGCATTAATATCTGTAAGAGAATCTGTTGAAAAAAAAGATGAGTATACTGCAGTAATTCATGAAGGCACCAGAAACATTTTGGAGGCTGCCAGGCTTAATAATGTAAAAAGAGTTGTATTTGCTTCATCTTGTGCTGTCTATGGAAACACAAATATAATTCCTCAGACAGAACAGCTTGAAACTAATCCTTTGTCACCTTATGCTGAATTAAAGCTGAGCGCAGAAAAACTGTGTAATGAATATTACAAAAAGCATGGTCTAAAAACAATTATCCTCAGGTATTTTAATGTATTTGGACCAAGGCAGAGCCCTGATTCAACTTATGCTGGCGTGATTCCATTGTTTATAAAAAAAGTGCTGAATAATGAGACTCCAAATATATATGGTGATGGAGAACAAACCAGAGACTTTGTTTTTGTCAAAGATATAGTGAATGTAAACTTACTCGCATGCAAAGCTAACGCCGGATTTGGAGAACCTATAAATATCGGCACAGGCCAAGAAACCAGTGTTAATAAAATTCTTTTTCTTATAAACAAGCATTTAAATAAAAATGTCAAGCCTAATTTTGCACCTGAGAAAAAAGAGGAGCTTAAAAGGGCTTGTTCTGATAATACAAAAGCAGAAAAGCTCCTTGGCTTTAAAGCTAAGTATGGTTTTGAACAAGGCTTAAAAGAAACAATTGAATGGATTAAAACCTTGGACTAAACAGAAAACAAACCAATAATAATGATACCCAATACTATAAGGGCAATACCTGCCCATTTATACTTGTTCATTTTTTCTTTGAGAAACCAAACTGAAACAAAAGCAACCCAAATATATGTTAAAGAAGTAAGGGGATAAAGCACAGACAAACGTTCCATTGTAAGAGCATATATATAGAATACTGAACCGAATACAAAAAGTACTATACCTAAAATTAATTCCCTATTTTTTATCTGTTTAAAAATGTTTAAATTAAAATACTTGGCACCTCTTTTCAAGTATAGTGAACCAAAGGCTCCAATAACAGTACCTATTACAACCAATACAATCGCCAATGTATTAAGCACTTTTAGCACCTCTTGCAACAAAAATCACACCTAAAATTATTATGATTATGCCGAGCCACTGCATAAATACCAAATGTTCACCTAAAAAAATCAAAGATAATAAAGCAACCCATATGAAACTTAGGCTAAGAAAAGGATAAATAAGAGACAAGTCTCCATGCTTCAAAGCAAACACCATAATTATAGCTCCAATTCCATAAAGAGCACATCCTATAATTAAAGGAATATTGGTTATTATTGGCACAAACGCAAGTTCAAGTTTGTTTGCTCCAAATTTAAGAAAAAGCTGGCCTAATGAAGTAAAAATTGTGCAGATAATAATAATTATGATTGCTAAATATGATTTTTTCATAATTTTCAAATAAAACCCCCTAACTTGTGTTTACTATTTTGTATATCCTGCTTAGCACCACATTGTCTTGTTTATAACTCCATACTTCTTCCAAGTAATTATCCAAATCTGGATGCCAAGGATGAGCAAGGTCAAATTGTGTAGGAAGGATGAAGATAAGGTCAATTTGCTTTATGTATTCCCCCTTGACAGCAGGGTCTGGCCATGTATGCTGTTTAAAAAAGGAAATATTATATCTCTGCACAAGGTCATTGTAGGCGGTGTTATCCTCTAATGAAAGCGGGTCAAACCATGATGTCATCTTGCCAGAATTATCAAAATAGTATTCTGATTGTATCCAGTAATAATCCCAATAGAAGTAATCTACAGAATATTCTTCCAGCAATCTTTTTCTTTCTATAGTATCATTGCCATAAAGTATAACAGCAGCAGCGGCCTGGCGCTTATCAACATCTAAGAACATGCTGTTGTGTGATTTCCTGCCAACAACTTCTTTTCTGCCAGTAAGTCCATTAAGAGCAAAGCTTAACTCATTGGTTGACAAGAATACATCATTAACATCAGTGTTTCCAAGAACCCATTTCTGCATACCTTGAAGATTAGGTGATAACTCGTTTCTTCCGGCATTAATCCATTTGTCATTCTTTGAATACAATACGAATTGGTACATACCTAACAAGAGAATTATAAGAATAATTCCCATGAAAATGTAATTCTTATATTTTTTAGCAAAACCTGTTATGATTTCCGCACTCAATCCGCATAAAAGAGCTGTGGTTAGGCCAAAGCTGAATATTACTATATAAATAGGAGACAGATTAGTGCCAAGTAAAGGTTGAGTTAAAACAAAATGAAAGCTACCAATCAGCGTTGCTACTAAAAGCAGAACTAGAAACTTTGTGGAAGATTGGTATTTCTTAATGAAAAACAATAAAAGCACGCCCGCTGCGAAAAAAATTGATTTAAAACCATAGAAAGGATCTGAAAAATTAAACAGAACCGATTTCAAATTGTCAAAAATGAATTTGAACTGTAGCTTTAATGAAGAAAGGTCTTGGGTAAATAGGTGTGCCTGCTGAATTTCGCCATGATAAACAAAGATGGGCTTGAACCAGTAAAGCATTGCAATACAACTCCCTATAAAACCAATTATTATGAGTAGTATGAGAGTTTTTGAAAAATTTTTTTTAAAAGAATCTGTGTCAAAAATCCATCTTTTATCACTCCGTCTCAAGTGCTCAAAGAATAGTTTATAAAGAGCTATTATTACAAATATAAACACACCAGTCACAAAACCGACTGTGTGGGATATTCCCAACAAACCAAAAAGAACACCTGAGGTTATTGCTGAAACCCAGCTCTTTTTCTCAAAGAAATAAAGCAAGGAAAAAATAAAAGCAGGCATTACAAGAGTCATTGTAAACTGAAGATATTTCCATACAGGAAAAGAAATCAATGGCAGGTAAAGTAAAGTTGTAAACAATGCAGTATGCTTGTTTTTGAACAGATAATTAGCAAAGAAGTAAAACACAATAAGAGCAACAATCATATGGATTATTGCAAAGATTTTCATTGCTGCAAAAGCTGATAAACCAAATACGCTGCCTATAACAGATACAAGTATTGTGTAAAGAGGAAGGTAAAGTGGCTCTGAGCCAAGTACATTAGGGCTTACAAAAGGATTGCCCCCACTTAAAACATGCTGCACAGTTCCCATTGAATAATAATAGTCTCCGCCATATATCGGGCTTGGAAGTGCCTTAAATCCAGACATTAAGTTGATTTGAAGAACAAGATATATTACAATTATTCCTATGAAAACATAATCCTGCCATTTTAAATTCTTAATAATGAGTTTTATTTTATCTGATAATTTAGTCAAAAAATCACCTCTCGCCAAAAACCAATAAATTAAATATATAACAATTAAATATATAACAATATAGTTTTAAAATAGTTTTAGAATAGTTTTAAATCTTTCGATATAAACTATCTAATCAACCTAAACATTTATAAATAATTGTGAAGTATATTTTGATATCAAAGTCTTAGTTAAAACAAAATGAAAAAATCAATCACTGTCGTTGTAGCTGCATATAATGAAGAAGGATACCTTGAAAGAGCTATAAAAAAATATGTAAACGCTCTAAATAAAACACCCCTTGATTATGAGATTCTGATTATAAATGACGGAAGCAAAGACAGGACTGATGAAATTGCCAATCAACTTGCTAAAAAATACCCTCAAGTAAGAGTTTCTCACAATAAAAGAAACAGAAACCTTGGTTATGTGTTTAGAAAAGCAGTTAGGCTTGCAAAAAAGAACTACATAACTTTGTTTCCAGGAGAAGGAGAGCTATTAGCTAGTTCTATTAGAAAGAATCTAAGTTATATTGGAAAAGCAGATATTATAGTGCCACACATAGGAAACCCCAAGCTAAGACCATTTTACAGGAGAGTAATTTCAAGTGGTTTTACAACTTTATTAAACCTCTTATTTGGCTTACATCTTAAGTATTACAACGGGCACGTTATTAATAAAGTTAAAGTCTTAAGAAAAACCAGAATGACTACAGACAGCTTTGCTTATGAAGCAGAAATTTTGATAAGACTGCTAAAAGGAAAAAAGAAATATTCATACATTCAAGTCCCTTACTACACTGAGAAAAGAACAGGAAAATCAGCAGCACTTAAAATAAAGAATTTAATCATGGTATGCTGGACAGTCATAAGACTACTCAGAGATATTCGTTCAGAGAAAAATGACTCTTAAAATTAGCAAGGAAATAGAAAAAAGGTATACTTCTAATAAAATACTTGGCTATCCATCCGCAATAAAAAAGATTTCTGAACTCAAAAAGCAGGGTAAAAAAGTCGGCTTGTGCCATGGGGGCTTTGATCTTCTTCATCCCGGCCACATGAAGCATTTTGAGTCAGCTAAGAAGCTATGTGACTATCTTGTTGTTTCCATAACATCAGACCAATACGTAACTTCAAGAAAGGGTTCTGGCAGGCCTGTGCTCCCTGATAATCTCAGAGCATATTCTGCTACGTGTGTTGAGTTTGTTGACTGTGTGGTTATCAGCGATTTCAAGAAAGGAATCGAGGTTATAAAAAAACTTAATCCCTCTTACTACATAAAGGGTCCTGACTTCATACACAAGACAACGCCTGGCATAACTGCTGAGCGGGAAGCCATAAAAGAGGTTGGCGGAGAAATGAAGTACACAAATGACCCTGCCTTTTCCACAACAGAAATAATTCATTATGTAAAAGAAGAGCTTGACAGAAAAAAAATCCTGCTCCTCATTGATAGGGACGGTACCATCATTGAAGATAGAGATTTCCTTGGAAAAAACAAGAACTGGAGAGAGGAAGTAAAGGATAATAAGCCTGTGGTTGACTTTCTCTCTTATCTACAGACCAAATACGAAACCACAAAGATTGTGGTGACTAATCAGGCAGGTGTTGCAAGGAAGTATTTTGACTGCAAGACTGTCGAAGAATCAAATGAATGCGCAAATGCCATACTAAAGAGGAGAGGTGTGGTTATAGATAATTGGCAGTACTGCCCTGATGTTGACTCTGCATACGCGGAAATAAAAAGAAAAAAAGAAGGTTTTGAGTTCGACCCTAAGTTTGTTAAGGAGAAGACCAAGCGAAAGCCCAGCCCGGACATGGTTTTTGACGGCCTGAAAGAAATTAACAAAAACATTAATGAGTTCACAGACATACTGGTGCTGGGAGACAAGGACGATGATAAGGGACTGGCTAAGAACCTAGGAGGAAAATTCATAGCTGTTAACAACAAAAGCTATAATGAATTAATAAAAGATTTCGAAAGCAGTTAATCAGTTAAGTTACTCACTCTTTCTCTTTAATTTCTGTCTCTTTTAATTCTGCTTCTCTAAGATACACAGCAAGGAAATGACCAAAAATATGGTGTATATCTTCACATACTTCATAATCAGGATGATTAATATGCGCACTATAGTCAGCCATCTCTTTTAGCTTGCCTCCCTTAAATCCAGAAACACCTATAGTTATCATACCATTCTCCTTAGCCCATTTTAATGCCTTTATAATGTTCGGGCTGTTGCCAGAGCTGGATATAAGAATCAGTATATCATTTGGTGAAGCCAGGTTTATTAACTGCTGCTTGAACACTTCATCATAGTGCTCATCATTGGATATGGCAGTCATGTAGCTAAGGTTATTTGAGAGGCAGATTGCCTGGTATCTCTTAAAATTCTTTGACCAGTCATAGGTGGCTCCTTTTGAAAGGTCGCACACATAGTGCGATGCAATGGCTGCGCTCCCGCCGTTTCCCGCCACAAATATTTTCTGGTTATTTTTAATAGAGTTTTTTAGTATGAGTGGTATCTTGTCGTCAAACTCAAATGCATCCATTGCCTTGTTTATGTGCCCTTTATATTCATCCCATTTCATTTTAACACATCCTTTACGAACTGCAGCAGGCTTTCCTTTGTGACGCTCTCCTTATTACCCATTATGTTAGCAGCAATTCCTCCTGCGCAATTAGCTATAAAAGGAACCAGTTCGTCATCAACATTAGAGTAAACACAGAGCGCTGCTATTGCATAGAGCGCATCGCCTGCACCCACAGTATCTTTTACACTGGATGTAAGCACTGGAGCCTTAAAAATTTTATCCTTATTAACAAAAATACAGCCATGTTTTCCAAGTGTAACCAGGAAACTATTAAGCTTAAAAACATTTCTGCCTTCCTTAACCACATCTTCAATTGGCTCGAATCTTCTGGAAAGAGGCAGTCTAAACTCATCTTCAGATGTGCTTACAAAACTGGGGTTATCATACAAATTAAAGTAATTATAACCCATGTTTGCGCTGTTTGATTGAGAATTCAATGCTAGAAACTTGGCTTTTTCTCCTAATTTCTTTCGTATTTCATTATTTATAAATCCATGACCAAAATCTCCAACAACAACCAGGTCGTACTTTTGTATTTCTTTATCAAGAAAGCGCAGAATTTTATTTGAAAGGTCATTTGTGATTGGCTTGTCGTTCATATACTCTACTTTGAACAGCTTGTTGTGTCTGGCGTAATCAATATATCTTTTCTTGACAGTTGTGTGTGAATTCTTCTTGGTAAAGGTTTTTAGATCAACATTTTTGTTCAGGGACTTGCTAATAAAATTCACTCTGGAGTTTTTGTCACCCACTATAGAAACTAACTTAACTTTGTTCACAAAATTACTTATGTGGTTAGCAATTGCAAGAATACCACCTGGATAAACCTCCTGATATTTATACTCAGTAGATAATATGGGATCTTTAATAGCTCTCCCTTTAGGCCACACAAAAACATATTGGTCTAATATCGTGTCTCCTATTACAAGAACCTTTAAATTCCTGAATTTATCAATCTCTCTTCTTATTTTACTCATAGAATGCTTCTTTTTTATCTTATTTGAGTGTTTTTGAGCTTCTTCCATTTTATTGCTTTTCATCTGTTTGATACCAATTCTTCTATAAAAGAGAGTGTTTAGTATGGTTTAAAAATTTTACTATTACGCAGGGAAAAATAGACTTATGAGTGCTTTTCAAACATTTTCAAAACTCTCACAGTCAATAACTTTTAACAAAGGCAAGAAAACAATAAAGCATCCTCCCTCAGCAAGGTATTCCAAGTGCTTTTTAATTATTGGTTTGTTATACTGCCATGCAAGGATTATTACATAATCAGGTTTTATTTCATATATCTTTTTAGGTGAAAGAACAGGAACATGAAAGCCTGGGCTGTACAAATTATGCTTTGAAGGACTGTCATCAACCAAACACTCTATTAAATCCTGATTAATGCCAAAATTATACAACAAAGTAGTCACCCCAACCGAAGCACAATAGCCAACAATCTTTTTTCCTTTTGCTTTAAGACGTTTCAACAGGTTCACAGTCTGTTCTTTCATGCTGTTAAAATTGCTTACAAAATCCTTAAAAATCTGCGGTTCATGAAGACCCATATCTGTTTCAAGAGATATAATCCGCTCAACAGAAGGCAAAAGTTTTCTGGGACCGCCTGCAAATTGTACAAAGCATCGTATAGAACCTGCCTTTGTAGGCACACGCTTTACATTAATGAGTTCCATGCCATGCTTCTTAAAAAAAGACTGGAATGGTTTGACAGAAAAATAACTAAGATGCTCATGATATATGTTGTCAAACACAATTTTTTGGAGCAAATCAAGTGCATATCCTGTTTCAACAACAAAAACTCCGTTAGGAGCAAGAATTTCCTTAATTCCAGCCATAACATCATCCAAGTCATCAATATTAGCAAAAGTGTTATTTGTAATTATTATCTGCGCTTGGCCGTATTTATTGTTTATATCCTTAGCTAATTTAAGATTAAATATCTCAGGTATGGTTTTAATGCCTTTCTCTGTAGCCTTTTTGGCAATCTCTTTTGCAGGGTCAACGCCTAAAACACGCATCCCTTTATTTTTAAAGGCTTGCAATACGCTGCCATCATTGCTTCCTATGTCAACCACAAAAGCTCCTTTTTCAGGTTTCACATAATCCAGGATAGAATCAACACCTTTTCTAAAATGTTCAACCAATCCCAATGAAATTGAAGTTTTGTAAAGATATTCACGATATATGGCTTCAGAATCAACAACATCAAGAAGCTGAGCATGACCACAGTCCCTGCACAAAAAAACTTCGACAGGAAATACTTCTTGTTTTTTATCAAGATGTTCTTCAGTAACATAAGCATCTCCTATAGGTGTATTTTCAAATTTTATCACTGATTCAAGATTTTTTCCACCACATAAACGGCAAGTATCACGTCTAAAAGATAGTGTTTTCATTTTTACTTCCTCCAATTGAGATTATTTGTTACTTTTAGTTCTGCCAGTTTTTGTTTTTTTGAAGTCATCCAGATTTGTCAGGACACGCGCCATTGATTCATGTCCTTTTAAAGAAAGGCCCCCGTCCAACAACATGTTTTGCCCTGTAATACCTGATGCTTTTGGGCTGCAAAGAAAAGAAGTTAGGTTGGCAACATCTTCTGACATGATCATGCGCCCAATAGGAATTATTTTTTTGAAAATATCCTGGAGCTTTTTATTCCCTAAATAAAACTCCTTGTTTTCTTCTTTCAGAACAGTACCTGGAGATATACCATTAACTCTGATCTTTTTTGGACCAAGCACAATAGCATAATACTTAATAAGTTGATTAATACCTGCTTTTCCAACATGATAACTTAAAGGCTGCTCTTCAACAATAAAACTGCTCGCTATAGAGCTGATAATAACAATTGAATTATCACCTAAGGTGTCAAAATGATTTATTGAATGGTCTATGATTTCTTTTGTAGCTGTCAAGCTTACCTTTATCTCGCCTTCCCAATCATCACCATTTCCTCTGTATCTTTGGCAGAAAACAATACTAGTCAGCTTCCCTCTTTCATCCACTATTTTATTCAGGACAAGAGGTATAGCCTTCCCATCTAATAAATCAAGAGTCCAAAAATTTATGTTTTTATCAACCGCATCTGTTTTCAAAGAAGGATTTCTTGCAACCACTGAAACCCGATATCCTTCTTTCGCCAGCGTCTTAGCTATAACAAATCCTATTCCTTTGCTGCCACCAACGATTAAAACATGATTTTTTTTCATTTTCATCCTTCGCGACGGAATTTTATAATTATTTGTTCTTTTTTATTATTTGCTCTTTTTTATTTTGATTATTTCTTATTCTCAATGATTCTTAATGGATTTCTCTAATTCTTTAATAAATTTACGCTGAGCAGAAATGTCACCTTCTTCTGGCGACCACTGAGCAAACAATGTGTCGTCCTTACTAAAAGGGCCCTTAGTAGCCTCATGGAACACAATGATATCAGATTTTATGAGCAAAGTATGGTAGAAAGGCTCAGACAGTCTGTAGTAAAAATTTTTTCCAGAAGAATACTCTCCCATAGAAATTACTTTTCTGACAGTGCCATCATCATCAAGAATAACAACATCTGCTTCTCCCTCAATTATGTGAAAAGCCTCTGACTTATCAAGATGCTTGTGCGGCATCACATATGTATCTTTTGTGTGCACAATAATCATCTCATGAACCTTGTCATTCACATCTTTATGAGTGCACAGCCTGCATCTCTTGCGCTCATTCTGGAGAGCTTTTTTCTTCAGAAACTCTATATCTTCCTTGCTAACCTCAACAATATCCTGGTCTGCGTAGAAAACTTCATCAGTAATTTTTTTCATTCTCATTTTAGTTTTAGTTTTGCATCATCCTGCCATTAATCCAGTTAACCTAATTTTAATGCGTGCTTGCTTGATGGAAAAATAGATAAAAAGATTCCTTTATTATTAATAAAAGCTTGGTTTTTTTGAATAACCTTATCCTCATTCCTAGGGTTAAGGCTCAGCAGGCACAAACCAATGTTTTTTTCAACCAAGGCGCCAGAACCAAATATTGGGATGCCTGAGCCGGCCATGAACAAACCTTTCTTGTTAGGGTCATCATCAACAACAAAATCAATTTGCTCTTTAATATCAAAGAAATTAATATAACTGCATGCAAGATGGCCTGCTCCAAAAAGCGCAACTCCTTTCTTATCGGAAAGATAGTTTTTCAACTCCTTTTCTCTCCTGCTAAAACCTTTAGCAAAAGCATCTCCAAGTTCAAGCTCTTTGCTAAGAAAATCTTTAGTAGGAAATAGAGATGAATCAGATACGTTTTGTTTCTTCTTAAGTCTAGCAATAACAATCAATGAGCTCTCAAGAGGATAATCAATCTCTTCAAAACTTTCAATATTAAGTCCTGCGAAACCAAAGAAATGCTTAAAGCTTTGCCTTGTAAAATAAAGAGTGTGTTCCTCCCATGGAATCGTGTAATCAAAAAGTTCAAATGCCTGGTCGCATCCAGGAACCTCAATAATAATATATCCTTCTGGTTTTAGCAGTTCCTTCAATGAATCCATGAAATCCTTTGGAGAGTATACATGCTCAAGAATATGTCTTGCGATAATAATGTCATATCTTCCATGTTTCTTAACTAGTTCTCTAGATTTTTCTACAGTAAATTTGTCCTGAACAGATTCAACACCAGCAATCTCAGTTATCAAGAGGTCTTTTTTAGTATCTAAGCAGTGCACGTTTTCAAAACCCTTATGCTTCATTCTTTCAATCAAGGAAACATCCTTAAAACTTATTCCAAGGAATTTTGATTCTGGATTGAGACCAGCTAGATTAGCAATTTTATCAGCCAGATTGTCAAGATGCTCCTCAGGCTCAGCATATCTCACAATCCATGTATGCTCTGGTTTAAGTTCAGCGACAGGAAAAGAGTTAACTACCTGTATACTTCCGCAAGTCAGACACTGCCCAATCATCAAAGAGTGCTTGTATTCGCCCTTCACTTCTTCTGGTTTTTTTAGAAAACGATTGCAGACTGGCTGCATACCAAAATCAAGCAGAACTTTTACTTTTTCTTCTTTGCAGACAGAGCAGGTATTCATTTCTTATTCTCAATCTCAAATATCTTCTTTATTCCTTGTTCAAGGGTTATGAACTCAAAGTCAGGCAGCGCTTTGGCAAGCAACTTATTATCAAACACATTATCCACCTTATCCTTAGATCTTTCTCTTGATTCAACATTAACAGCAATATTAATTTCAGCAACTAACGATGAAATAATATCAAGAGCGTCCTTGAAAGTGTGGCTCTTGCCGCTCGCAATATTAAGCACGCCCTTGTAATCATTAAAAGTAAATTTGTTGACTATTTTCACAACATCATCTATGTATATGAACTCTCTTTTTTCTGAGCCGTCACCCCATAGAATTAGTTTTTCCTTGCCTAATATTTTCTTAAGAAAGCCCGCAGGGTTATAACTCGCTGCTCCTTCGTCAGGTCCGTAAATAACAGGAGGCCTCAGGACAAGAAGAGAGCTTTTTTCAGAATCTTCGAAAGTTTTCCAGAGCAGCCTCTCGCAGGCATATTTTGCCATGCCGTAAAAAGATCTGGCATTTATCTCTGTATTCTCTGTAATGCTAGTGTTATGGATGTCCTCTCCGTAAACTGCTGCTGAACTAAAATAGATAAAGCGACGAACAGGATACTTCTGCATCAGTCTGCACAAATTGACAATCATCCCAATATTTTTAGTGAATGCATCCAGGTCATTTCCAAAATTTGGTTTTATTGCAGAAAGCATTACAACAGCTGTGTTCATGTCAAACAAATCCTTTAAACTTTGCATATCCTCTTCTTTAGTCAGGTCAAAGTCTGGAAAGGATTTGCCAACAAGTTTAATATCAGGGTTTTGCTGTTGGAAATATTCTATCAAGTGTCTTCCTATAAATCCATTATGTCCAAATATTATTACTCTTTTAATATCTTTTATAATTCCTTTAATAGCACTCATTTTGACATATCAACTATGCATCGCACAGTGTCTCCTGTACGCACCATTTCAATGGCCTTGTTAATCTCATCCAGAGAGAAAGTGTGTGTTATCATGTTTTCCAAATCAAATCTTCCAGACTGCTGAAGACGGGCAAGCCTAGGAATAATATAGGAGGGGTCTGCGTCTCCCCCATGAGAACCCGTTATCTTCTTGGTAAAATGCAGAGGAAAGGAGTCAATACAAATCTTTGTTCCTGCTTTTGGCACCCCAACACCAACAGTTATGCCTTCCTTGCTGGTGAGTTCATAGCACATCTCGCGAACAGATGAAATCCCTGTTGTGTCAACACCAACATCAACTCCTCCAGGAACTATTTCAAGGATTTTCTTTTTCACATCTTCTTTGGAAGAATTAATTATATGCGTTGCCCCGAACTCCTTGGCTTTTTTCAGTTTGTAGTCATTGATATCAATTGCAATTATTGGATAAGCTGAAATCAAACTGGCCATTAGCACAAGAGCAACTCCTACTCCTCCTGCACCAAATACAGCTATTGAATCTCCCATTTTCATGTTGGAATCATTATGTATAACACCATAAGCAGTTGTTATGGCGCAGCCGTAAAGAGGGGCTGTTTTCATATCAAAATTCTTTGGTATCATAGTAACCCTATTCTCAGAAACAACACTGTACTCACTGAAAGTTGTTACCCAGCCAGCATTCACACTCTTATCGCCCCATTTATATTTAGAAGTGGCTGAGTGAATGCCTTCACCTTTTCTCCAATGCAACACAACATGGTCGCCTGGCTTCACACTCTTGACACCAGAACCTACTTCTTCAACAACACCGCTTCCTTCATGCCCAAGAAGATGAGGCAGGAACTTATCAGGTCCTTTGGTTCCGTCAATCTCATTCAGCTGGGAACCACAAATACCTGTATAATAAATCTTTACAAGCACCTGACCATAGTCAAGTGTTTTCGGAAGCTCAATCTCTGATACAACAAGAGGCTTTCTTTGCTCTACAAGAATAGCAGCCTTGATTTTTTTACCTAACATGCTCTTGCTCATTTTAATACCTCACAATAATTTTTCTAATCATGCTCATTCAAAATAAATAAATTCATAATCACAATCACAACCAAACTCTTTGAACAGCCAAATCCATTCCTCAGGCCTAAAAAACAGCTCACATGTAAGAGCCCAGCACTGAAGATTAAACAATTCCTGTTCATTCCTAAAAGCCTCAGTAGTAATGAACTTCTGCTTACCAACTCTTTCAATTTCCTGCAAAGCCACTTTTAACTCATCAATATAAATGTTGTGAATAACAGTTAAACACAAAACAAGGTCAAACTCCTTGTCCTTGAAAGGATAAAGCTCCTGTGCCTTGTGAACAAAAAAGTCATCTTTAAACTTGGGCATAACAGAATTGATTGCATGCTTTGAAATGTCAAAGCCAACAATATTAATGCCTGGAAGTAGCTTCTTGATTTCATACTCTAGAAAAGCTTTCCCGCATCCGACACTAAGGACTTTTGAATCCTTGGTTAGCTTGTATTTCTCAATGATGGCTTTTGCAGCAGGCTCCCAATAACCAGCCATATAGTTGTACCCTCCATAACCATACCTTCGGTCACCATCCCAATAATCTTCTTCATATTTCTTTGCAATCTCCATGCACTTAACTTTTTCATCCACCATCCTGGAAAGATAATCCCTTTTGGTCTTCTTATGCATTGGAGTTATTATATTCAACAGTTCTCCCATGTTTAACACCTTATTTCTTAATCATTCCCATTATACCTTATTCTTACTTATTATATCAAATAAGTAATTTATAGAGCAAATAGGTAATGTTTTATAATAGTTTTGATTAATTATATGTTATTATGTTGTCGTTTGCACTGGCGTCTTCTGATTATTCTTCTGATTATAAATATTTGTTCAGGATAGTGTAAATCGTCCATAAAAACTCTTTATTTCATCAATAACAATAGCAACCTGCTCATCACTCATCTCAGGATAAATTGGAAGGCTTAGAATTATTTTTGCCTGTTGTTCAGCAACAGGAAAATCACCTTTTTTATAACCAAGCCCTGAAGCTGCTTCATGCAAATGAATAGGAATAGGATAATGAATCTTGGTCTTAATGCCTTTCTCAAAGAGGAAAGCCTGTAGTTCATCCCTTTTTTCACACTGAATAATAAATGTATGGTAAACAGGTTCTTCAAAAGGATGGTCAACAGGAACAGATATTATTCCTTTTCCAACAAAACTTTTTAATCCATCCTTATAGATATTTGCAATTTCTCTTATCTTTTCAGTCCATTTATCCAGGTGTTTAAGTTTTACATTAGCAATAACTGCCTGCAAGCAGTCAAGCCTGGAATTATAACCCCAGCAAGCGCATTCATCCCTGTTCTTTAAACCATGATTTCTAAGCAAAACAAGTTTTTCATGTAATTCACCTGAATTAGTCGTGACAAGGCCTGCATCGCCAGCTGCATTTAAGTTCTTTAAAGGGTGAAGGCTAAAACCAGCAGCTATTCCAAAAGAACCAGCCCTTTTACCTTTATACCTGGCTCCTACTGACTGCGCAGCATCCTCAATTACATGAAGCTTATGTTTCTTCGCAATTTCAAGTATTGAGTCCATGTCAGCAACCCTGCCTGTAAGATGAACAGGAATAATAGCCTTAGTGTTTTTTGTGACAACATTATCAATTAGTTCAGGGTTAATATTAAAATCATTTTTTACATCAACAAAAACAGGTTTTGCACCAGCAGCAACAATTGCTCCTGCTGTTGCAATGAAAGTATTAGGAACAGTTATGACTTCATCACCTTTGCCAATATCTAAGGCTTTCATTACCAGAAACAAGGCGTCTGTCCCATTAGCAACACCAAGTGCATACTTGGTTCCTGTATAAGAAGCAAAGTTTTTTTCAAACTTAACAAGCTCTTTTCCAAGCACAAAACTTCCTTTTTCAAGAACACATGTTATTTCTTTAAGGATTTCTTCTTTAATCTCATTGTACTGTGCATTAAAATCAATATAAGGAACTCTTATCTGTAAATCCTTTTTTTCTGAATCACATTTTCCTGAGCTCTTATTTTGTGAATTCATTTGTAAAACTCCTTAACAGTTTTCACAACAAACTCTTTTTGCTCCTGCGTTAAGTGCTGGTGCACAGGCAAAGAAATAATTTTTTCAGTCTGCTCCTCAGCAACAGGAAAATCACCTTTTTTATAACTAAGGTATTTACTGGCTTTTTGCAAATGAAGAGGGATAGGGTAATGAATCTTTGCAGAAATGCCTTTTTCCCTGAGGAATACTAATATCTTGTCCCTATCCTCAACTATTAAGACATAATTATGATAAACCCTTTTAACATCTTTTTCTCTAGGGGGAATCCTTATCTGCTTGACACTAACAAATTCTTTGTCATAGTATTTGCTGTTCTCAATTTTTGCATCCAAAATTTTATCCAAGTCTTTTATCAAGTGGTTGCCCACAACAGCCTGCAAGGTGTCCATGCGGCAGTTAAAAGCATACTCTTCGCATTCATCCCTGTTTTTCAAGCCGTTATCACGCAAAAGATGAAGCCTGTCTCTTACAGTTTCTGAATCAGTCACAACAACACCTGCATCACCCCAAACATTCAAAGGCTTAAGAGGGTGAAGGCTGAAACAACCTGTTAATCCAAATGTGCCTGCTTTTTTTCCATGAACCTCTGCTCCCAGGCTTTGGCAGGAATCCTCAATCACAACAAGTTTGTGAGCCTCAGCAATTGCTATTATTTTTTTCATGTCAACAGGAGTTCCATGAAGATGAACAGGAATAATAGCCTTGGTTTTCTTAGTAATTACTTTCTCAATTAAAGAAACGTCCATTAACAGGTCATCAGTTACATCAACAAAAACAGGCTTGGCGCCAACAGTGGCAATAGCAGCTGCTGTTGAGTAAAAAGTGTTAACAGCAGTAATCACTTCATCACCTGGTTTAACACCAGCAGCAATCAATGACAATCTAAGAGCGTCAGTACCAGTGCCAACACCAACAGCAAACTTAGAGCCAAGAAACTCTGCAAGACTTTTCTCAAACTCCTCAAGAGCATTCCCAAGAGTAAAATCACCGCTAAGCACAAGCTTTTTAACATCAGCCAAGATAGCGTCAGGATTAGCAAACTGCTCTTTCAGGTAAGAATATGACACTTTCATGGATATAAAAGAAGAACTATGAAGTTTTTATATGTTTCTAATATTCTCTTAATATTTCACCTCCTATTAAGTTTTCAATACTTTTAAATACATAAGTTATGTTCATCCATCATAAAAGGATTAAGATGAGGGATTGCTTAAATGACTAACAAAGTTGGTGTTGAGCCTGATAATAATAACATAATAGTAGGTGTTGATTTAGATAATACTATTGTGAATTATGATAATAGCCTGCACAGGATTGCCTTGGAACAAGGATTTATTGAGAAAAATATGTCTAAGGATAAAATTGTTATCAGAGATTACATCAGATCCAAAGCCAAGCCCAAGGGAGAATTTAACTGGCAGAAGCTCCAAGCTCTTGTTTACGGCTTAAAAATGGACAATGCTGAATTAGTTGATGGTGTTGCTGATTTTTTTTTGCTTTGTAAAAAGCACAACATCCCCACATATATTATCAGCCACAAAACAGAAATCTCTAATTACAAGCCAAAAAATAATAATGAGGAAAAACTAACCAGTATTAACCTCAGAAAAGCAGCTTTGAAGTGGCTTAAAAAAAATGGTTTTTTTGACAAGCTCGGCCTTGCTCATGAACAAGTTTTTTTTCTTTCAACAAGAGAGGGGAAAATTGATAAAATAAAAGAGCTTGGCTGTACTCATTTCATTGATGACCTGGAAGAAGTGTTTACCCATCCGGGATTCCCAAAAAATGTTCTTAAGATTTTATATTCAAAAAAACTGGTTTCAAAACCTTCACTTAATGACTTATTTGTATGCACTGAATGGTCTCAGATTAACAATTATTTTTTTGGCGAGAAAGAATTAAGAGAACTGTTCTCAAACTTGCTCGGCAAAAAAGCTGGTTCATTAGAACGGATTGGTGGTGGAAGGAACAGTAAGGTATATAAGATTACAGCAGGCAGCCAAACTTTTCTTGGCAAGCAGTACTTTAAGTATAGAAACGACAAGCGCGACCGGTTAAAAACAGAGTATTCAAGCCTTGAATTTCTAAGAAAAAACAAAGTTGTTTGTATTCCAGAACCAATTGCCAAAGATTCTGACAATAACTGTGCTGTTTATGAATTTGTAAAAGGAAAAAAGGTTGTCAGCCCTAAAGAAGATACTGTTCAGATAATAAACTTTGTTGCACAATTAAAAAAGCTTGCACTGACCAAGCCAAGACCAATTTTTCCTTCCGCTTCCGACGCTTGTTTTTCATTTCAAGCAATAGTTGATATTATTGAAAGAAGACTTAAAAAACTCAACATCACAAAAAGTAGGAATGAAAAAGACCAATTGTTCAAAGGACTCCATGAGTTTCTTAAAAATGATTTCAATCAGACCTACATAAAAATCATAAAATGGGCTAAAGAACAGGCAAACAAATCAAGTATTGATTTTGCAAAGGAGCTTGAGCCGGAATTCCAGACCTTAAGCCCATCTGACCTTGGTTTTCATAATTCAATAAAAACAACCAATGGTAAGTTAATGTTTATTGATTTCGAATATTTCGGTTATGACTCGCCTATGAAATTGATTTGTGACTTCATACATCATGATAACATGAAACTCAATGATGAACAAAAGCAAAAATTTGTTTCAGGTGTTCTGTCAATCTTCAAAGAAGACATACACCTGCAAGACAGAGTAAGAATTGCATACCCTTTAATAGGATTAGTATGGTGTCTTATCTTCTTAAATGAATACCTGCATGATGATATTAAGAGAAGACAGTTCGCAAAAAGCAACCTGAAAGGTAACAATGCAAAAATATATAATGTCCAAGTTATTAGAAATATAAGAAGAAAGCAGATTGAAAAGTCAAAGATGTTGCTGAATAAAATTATAAAAACATATAAAGACTTTCCATACAATAAATGATAATAAGAGAAAAAACTAACAATAAAAAAGGAACAGATAACCCAAAAAAATGAATAACACAAAACTTGACAAGAAATCAATTGAGATGAGAAAACAAATAGTAAGCATGATGGCGTGTGCAGGAAGAGGCCACCCAGCATCTGCATTTTCCCTGGTAGAAATACTAAGGGTTCTTTACGATGACATCCTGAAATATAATCCTAAAAAACCAAAATGGGATAAACGTGACAGGTTTATTCTTAGCAAAGGCCACGGATGCCTTGCACTATACGTTGTGCTCGCTGAAAAAGGATTTTTCCCAAAAAAAGAACTAGAAAAGTTCTGTGCATTTGACGGGTTGTTAGGAGGCCACCCAGAAATATTAACACCTGGAATTGAAGCATCAACAGGAAGCCTAGGCCATGGTCTCTCAATAGGACTAGGGATGGCTATTAATGCCAAGTTTGAAAAATCCAACCACAAAGTGTTTGTGGTGCTTGGCGACGGAGAAACAGATGAGGGTTCTGTTTGGGAAGCAGCTCTTTGCGCAGGAAAGCATAAGCTTGACAACTTGATAGTTATTCTTGATTACAATAAAGTCCAGTCATATGGGCTTGTTAGTTATGTGCAAAACCTTGAGCCAATTGCAGACAAATGGAAGAGCTTTGGTTTTGAAGTAAGGGAGGTTGACGGCCATAACCTTAATGAGTTAAAAAAAGTTTTTTCACAAATACCATTTACAAAAGGAAAGCCTTCAATGATTATATGCCATACAGTCAAGGGAAAAGGTGTTTCTTTTATGGAAGGAAACGCAAAATGGCATCATGTAAAGCCAAAGCCAGAAGAACTTAAAAAGATTTACAAGGCCCTGGAAGTGTAAAAAAAAACAAGACAATGAGAAAAACAGCTCTTAATGAAGTGTTTGAACTTGCAAAGAAACATAAGAAAGTTTTTTTTATAGGCTCTGACCTGGGAGCAGGCACTCATAATGATTTCAGGGAACAAATACCTGAAAGATTTTTACTGGAAGGAATATACGAGCAAAACATTATTGGAATGGCTGCTGGCCTGGCACTGGAAGGTAAAGTTGTTTACATTAACAGTATTGCAACTTTTCTCACGCGCAGGTGTTTTGATCAAAACATTCTTGACCTTGGACTGCACAATGTAAATGTAAGGATTATTGCTAATGGAGGCGGATTAGTATATGCCCCTCTTGGGCCAACCCATGAAGCAATTGAGGACATTGCTATTATGAAAACAATTCCGAACATGACTGTTATTGCCCCTGCTGATGCTCAGGAAATGAAAAAATTAATACCTTTAACACTTGAATACAAAGGGCCTATATACATCAGAATGGGAAAAGGATATGACCCTATAGTCACAGATAAAGAAACTCCTTTTGTTATTGGAAAAGCTTATCCTATGCGCAAAGGCTCAGATGCATTAATACTTACAACAGGCATAACCCTTAGGCTGGCTCTTGAAGCAGCTGATGAACTGGCAAAGTATGGAATAAAAACAAGTGTTATCCATGTGCCAACAATCAAGCCTCTTGATAAAAAAACTATTTTGAAACACGCAGAAAAAATTCATATTATTGTGACTGTGGAAGAGCACATAAAGATAGGTGGCTTTGGAAGCGCAATAAGCGAGTTACTATGCGAAGCTAATTTTGCTAAACCCAAGAAGTTTAAAATGATAGGAATACCTGATGAGTTCCCAGAGAATTATGGTTCACAAGACCTTTTAATGGAACATTATGGTATAAGCACAAAAGGATTGGTTAAAGCTGTTAAGGATTTGAAAGGAAAGTAAGACCATAAATCTTTTTCAAATTCAAAGTTTCAAATGCTCTACTCCAATTTTGTTCACTGCTTTCACAGCATTTAAGAAGATAAAAAGTTAAAAAAACAAAAAAATGGTAAAAAAAGAATTGTATGATGAGGAATTCTGGGAAGAAAAAAGAGATGACTTATCAGCACTTTTGTGGATGCCAAAAATAAAGAGCCTGCTTGACACAATATATATTAAAGCAGGCAGGTTAAGATCAAAAGACCAGGCTAAATGGATAAAAAAAGTATACACCCCGAAAAAAATCCTGGAAATAGGGTTTGGTTACGGTGGAGGAATAATCCACTGGCATAAAAAAGGTTATGATATAAATGGAATAGAACCTGATAAAAGATCAGTTGATAATATAAATAAGAAGATTGGAAAAAAAATAGTGTTCTGCACAGGAATAGAAAATTTGAAAACCAAGAAAAAATACAACTTAATAATACTCTCTCATGTATTTGAGCATCTGCCTGATTTAAACAATTTCTTTAGAACAGTAAAAAAACTGCAAAAAAAAGGGGATGCTATTTTCATAGAGGTGCCCAACTGTGAAAACAAAGAAGTGTTAGGTGAAAGTAAAAGCAACAAAGCGCATGTTCATCACTTTACAACAAGAAGCCTATCAAAAGTATTTCAAAAGAATGGATATAATAAGTTGAAAATAGAGCTACTGACAAGTAAAATAGACCTTATCACCAAGGCTAATACTCCAATATACACAAGATTTGTAAGGGTAGCTAATGTAATTTTAGAAAAAAATAAGTCTGTAAAAAGCACAAGCAAAAAAGCAGATACGATAAGGCTGATAGCCACAAAAAAATAGGGAATAAGATAAAAAAATAAGATGATATGATAAGAGGATATTATTATAAATGAAAAAAGCAATAGTCACGGGCGGAGCAGGATTCATAGGTTCTCACCTAGTAGAGCTTCTTCTGAATAAAGGTTTCAAGGTGGTTGCTATTGATAACATGGCTAATGGCCAGCTCGATAATGTTGAGCTTTTCAAGGACAACCCTAACTATGAATTTCATAAGATAGAGCTGTCTGAAGAATTTGATGATAGCCTCTTCAAGGATGCAATCTATGTTTTTCACCTAGCTGCTCTTGCAGACATTGTTCCCTCAATTGAACAGCCACTTACCTATCATCAGGCTAATGTTACCTCAACAGTGAGAGTTCTGGAAGCATGCAGAAAGCACAGCAACAAGCTTAAGAAATTTGTTTATGCTGCTTCATCTTCATGCTATGGAATTCCTGACAAGTATCCAACGAGCGAAGAGGAGGAGATTAGATCTGAATACCCTTATGCTTTTACCAAGAACATGGGCGAACAGTACGTACTCTTCTGGGGAAAACTCTATAAGATGCCTGTCGTGGCTCTAAGGTATTTCAATGTGTTTGGTCCGAGAGCAAGGTCAAACACAACTTACGGCGCTGTGTTCAAGGTTTTCCTGTCCCAAAAGCTTCACAACAAGCCGCTAACAATTGTTGGTGATGGAAAGCAGACAAGAGATTTCACTTTCGTAACAGACATTGCAAAAGCAACTTTTATGGCTGCAGAATCTAATGTTGTTGATGAGATGATTAACATTGCTACTGGTAAGCCTCAGTCTGTTAATTACCTTGCAGAATTAATAGGCGGAAAGGATTATCCTGAAGTGAGGCTTGCTAAAAGACCTGGCGAGCCTGACTCTACTCATGCAGATATTTTCAAGGCAAAAAAGCTTCTCAAATGGGAGCCTGAGATTTCTTTTGAAAAAGGCGTTGAGATAATGCTTGATAACATTGAGTACTGGAGGAACACTCCTGTGTGGGATGAAAAATCCATTAAGAAGGCTACCGAGAGCTGGTTTAAATATTTGAGTAAGAAATGATTCAGTTCTTTATTAACTCAGTTCTCATTTAACTCATAGAAAAAATTTATATATAGACTAATGTTTTAAGTTCTATCATGGCAGATAAACAAGACAGAGTTCTCGTTACAGGCGGAGCAGGCTATGTTGGAGCAGAACTGGTGCCTCTTCTGCTGAAGAAAGGCTATAAGGTTACTGTTCTTGACACTTTCTGGTTCTGGGATTCACCCGAAGAGTATTCAAAGGCAATAGATGCTGAGAATAACACAAACCTGATTGTGGTTAAAGGAGACCTTCGCAACAAAGATGATGTAAAAAAATCTCTTGAAGGAGTTAACAAGGTTATTCATCTTGCATGCGTTTCAAATGACCCTAGTGCAGAGCTTGACTCTGAATTCACGCATTCTGTTAATTATGACGGCTCAATAAATATGATTGACTTAGCAAAAGAACACCGCGTAGAGAGATTCATATATGCTTCTTCAAGCAGTGTATACGGAGTGAGAGAAGAGCCTGATGTTACTGAAGAGTTTGAACCAGAACCAATAACCCAATACTCAAAACTAAAAATTGAGATTGAGCACTACCTTATGCTCAGGCTGGATGATAATTTCAAGGGAGTTATTATCAGGCCTTCAACAATAAGTGGTGATTCAGCAAGACTTAGGCTTGATGTAGTGGTCAACATTCTAACCAGCTTTGCTGTTAAGAAAGGAAAAATCAAGGTTTTTGGCGGAGACCAGCTAAGACCATTAATCCATATAAAAGACATGATAAGATTGTATGAACTTCTCTTAAGAGTTCCTATTGAAAAGATTAACAGGAAAATCTATAATGCAGGATACGGCAACCTCAAAGTGATAGAGATTGCTAATCTGGTGAAAGAGGTTGTAGGAAACATTCCTATTGAAATTGAGGAAACAGACGACCCCCGATCATATCATGTTAATTCTGATAAAATAAAAAAAGAGATCGGCTTTGATGTTGAACACACAATAAAGGACTCAATTATCGAGTTAAAAAAGGCTTTTGAAAGCGGTAAAGTAGATGTTGATGACGAGAAGCATTACAATCTTAAGAGGATGAAGCGAATTCTGGAAAAACTGAAAGAAAAATAAATTATTCTAACCAAAGAATTCTTCAGTCCCATTTAACTTTCCAAACAATTATTCTTTGATTATTCACACTTGTCATGTCACTGAACATTTCAAAGTGTTCATTGTATTTGCCGTCAAGGTAAAATAGTTTGGTAAACAATGACTCTGAGAGCAGAGGATCAGAGATAAGTGCCCTTTTATTGACTTTGTCAATAACTATGTCAAATGGAAAGGTCACTCCATCCATTTCATATTTTTGGACATCTTCATCATATATCACAAATGCATTTGGAATGGCATTTCCACCGCCTGTTTTATAATTGGTATTGACATCATAACCACCTATGATTAATGTGCTGTTTTCAGGGTTATCAATATTAAACATAGCTGCTTCCAGAACAATGTTATTATTGTTGTTCCTGTTAATTCCTTGATTAAAAACACAAACCATAAAATCCTGTCCTTGTTTAGATTCTGAAGTATTTGTAGTGTTGGAACTATCAGTGGAATTATCAATGGTTGCAGTATCAGCACCAATGGTTTGTATCTGACAGCTCTTCCATTTATTGACAAAATAATTAGGCCATGGAGCAACCCATGCATTACCTTCTTCTTCTGAAGTCAAAGCTTGAACCTGATAATAATAATCAGTTGCCTCTTCTTCTGTCATTCCCAGCTCCTTAATAAATAGAGATATGGCTTTATCAGCCTTAAGTTGTCTGGAATTAAAATAAATAAAAGCCCTTTCAAAATCCCAGCTTCCAAAATGAGACCATACGCCTGCTTTACCTACCATATCTTCGCTTGTTATAAAGAAATCTTCTGGAGGTTCGCAGTGAGTATCTTTAATAACTTCATCAATCACATTTGCACTTAGTCCTGCATTACGCAAAGTTTCTCTAGCTTCTTCTTCAGTCTGCATAATAATAGTTTTTGTCAGATTAACTGCCAATAAAGGATTCTTAACTTCATCGCGTATAGTATAATGCGCATTAAAACTTCCACAGTCAAGCATTCTGAGAATGTTGATAGTTTCTTCTTCATCACTTGTTAACAAAGCTCTTCCAATCCAGTGAGCTATGTGCGAATGCTGACCTGCACCATCAAAGGTTACTCCTCTATCGGCGACTGCTTTAAACCAATGACCAAAGTCCCACCAGGAATTAATAACAACATCTTCAGTTGAATTATTTTTTATTCCTTCTAATGAAGCCCACCAGGCATCATTCATACTGGGAACTTCTTGTCTGGCAACAGCATCAGCAAGTGAAATGGGCTTTACAAGAAAAAACAATAAAAGTACAATTAAAACTATGCTTACAATAATCTTCTTTATCTTAAACTCTTCACTGATAAGCTTTGTAAGAATTCTATGAACCATTCCTAATGCAATACCAAATGCAATACCAAAAGCAGGTACAAGAAGAAGAACAAATCTTGTTCCTTTTGTGCTTGCATATATTGAGCCTACAAACCAAAGCATTAAGAATATTGCATATTTGATATCAATATCTCTTTCATCTTTAAGCAATAGAAGAAGACCTATCACCATAGGTATAATAAGCAAGATAAGATAGGTTATAGGTGAAAGTCTTAAAACTGAATTTGATACCATTACACCTAAGAAAATAGCTGATATGCCCATGAAAAAGAAATCTTTTTTCTTAAGCTCATGAGCTTTCACCATAGTTAAAATCACACCTAAAGCAGCTATGAAAAACAAGAATGCTCCGCCAATCTGCGACACTGTGGCAGGAATTGAGGAAGGGTTAAGTTCAGCAACAGTTGTTTGAATGTTAGGCCAATAATCACGGTTTGTAGCAAATTTCATAAACTTGGCTCTTGTAATAGGATCGCTTATTGCATCACCTAAATTACTATCACTCAAAAGCGGGACAAATATTGCTGATGAAATCACAAAAACCAAAACAACCAAAATCGCTGCTCGTAAGTTTTTATTGGAAATTATTTTCTTCAATGAAGTTTTATTAACAATTAGCTTAAGAATTAAATATCCAATATATGCAACTGAAAGCCCGAGAATAATATCAAATACATACCACCATCCACCACTCCATGCAAGACTAAAAATACCAGTAAATAATCCGGCCAATAGAACCAATATTATTTTTTTCACAAAATTCTTTGCTTCAAATCCTTCAAGAAACAACCATGTGATTAAAAGAGGAAAAAGAACAACATAAGCATCAGTATCACTAAAACCACCTGCTGTTCGACCTAGAAATGCTGTGTGAACAGCCACAATCATTCCTGCTATAAATCCGCCAAAAATACCTGCTCGGCGTTTTGCTATGAAAAAAGCAGGTATAACTGCAAGTGCTGAAATAATCACAGGTATAAAAAAGAAAACATTCATAGGAGGAACTTTAGGATTGAAAATAGTGACAACCTTATAAACATAATAACTAAAATAAACATGAAAAGAACCTTCATAAGGAATGCCTACAGGATAAAACATATGATTATCATAAGGCACGCCATCTCTTAATTCATCATAAAAAGTGCCTTTCTCTATTTTGTTAAGTACATAACGATAATAAAAATAAGGGTCAATAGCCAAAAGATATGTCTGACCATTGTCATCTTGGAGGCGGGATTTTAATCCCAATGAATTGCTTTTAACAGCATTTTCAATTTCTTTTTCTTGCTGCACAAGAACATTGGCAAATTGCTCTTCAATCAATTGATTTTTGTTTTCTGCAGGAAGGTTAGGATACTGCTGGTTGACTTGAGCGGCAATATTATTTCTTACATTATTATAAATGCCGCTTCTAGCCCAATCTTCAGAAATCGGCAGGTTAACAGAGTATGATCGGAAAAAAGCACTTGCAAATATACAAACTAATAATAGGACTATAATTAAAGTAGTTGTATTAAACAAATTCTTATTAGAAAAGAAATTCTTTATTTTCTTAAAATCAACATTTATTTCTTCTGAATCAGATGATTTTTTTAAATCATCAGGTGAATGCTTAGATGTATGAGCAACATGTTTATGACTGTGTTTTGCCAAATAATCACCCCTCCCAACATTATTATTAAATTATCTTAAATATTTACCTTATTTATAACTTATGATTGAAAAAGATAAAACAAGAGGTTTAAAAACTTTTCGCAGTAATAATATTATGATATCATCTCTGACTTATTCTTTCTTAGAATGTTTTACTCCAGAACTATAATCCTCTAGACTGTTGCTTAATTTCTTCTATGACTTGTTCATAGTCAGGATAGCTCTTTAATAGGAGCTTTAAATCATTTTGGAATTCTTTTTTTGATGGAAGTTTTAGCCTGAATTCCCTGATGTTGTCTTCTCTTAGTTTAGTATATAATAATTTTTTGTTTAGATTCACTCCGAGATTAATCAACAGCCAGGTATCGTAAAGGTCTCTTGGCTCTACTCTCATGCAGAGTGCTCTCAGCTTTTCAGCAAGGATTTCTTCTTTTGCCATAACCCTAATTGTGAATGGTGGTATGTCTGAGAATGCTTTTTTTATCACTCTTGTTTCCTTGTTAAATACTCTTCTCTTGTTACAATCTATTTTTATTGTGTTTGTGGCGCTTTTATTTCCAGTATATAAAGGTCCTTGAAAACGGATTTCGGCCCTGTAGTTGCCTTTATGAATTTTTTCAGAATATATTTTATGTGTTATGTTCAGATAGTCAAAGTCTTTTAGGCAGTTTCTTATTCTGGTCTTTATTTCCTTTACTGGCAGGCTTGTGTTGAAATCCAGGTCTTCTGAGGCTCTTTCAAGTTCAAAGGCTATTCTCAAGCATGTTCCTCCCTTAAAAACAAAGTCAGAGGAATATTTTGATATTGAGTTAAGAAAGATATATTGGAAGTATTCTTTTTCAGCATGATAAAGGCTGGTTTTTCTTATTTCCTTAACTTTTTTTAGTTCTTCTATTGATATCATATGTTCACATCCAGCATCCACTTCTTATCATATTTATATTTTCTTTCTTTTGATGGCTCTAATAATTCATAGCCCTTACCAATCTTTTTTCTTAAATTAAATTTAAATTCTATGTGTAGATAATCAAGAATGTAACCCAGTCTTCGTATTACTGCTTTGCTCTTCATTCTCATTGCATATTCATATAGTTTTTTTTTATTCAGTTTTTTTGTGAAGCAGGTGATTATTGTTTTTATCCCTCCTGCGTATCTTGGAAGGTATAATGAGTCTATCAGGGCTTTTTCTTTTTCTGAGATTATAATTTTGTCAATGTGCGTGTACCCAAAGAATTTATCCTTGCTTAGAGTAGCAAATGCATAGTCTTTGTGTTTTTTTCTCTTTGTCGTAGCTAGGGTTATCTTTTTGGAAACTTGTTCTGTCAGTTCATAGTAGTTTAGTGCAGAGAGAAAGCTTATGTATGAAGGATAAACTATTCTTGATGCTATTATCATCTCGTCTGTTCCCCTAATACAGTAGAGCCCTTTTCTTATGACTTCTATGAAGCCTTTGTTTTTCAATGATTTTATGAGGTTGTATACTTTGGTTGGTTTTAGGCTTAATAATAGTTTTAAGTCTTTTATACTGAATACTTCTAGGTTGTTTGTTTTTAGTATTTCCAGGGCGTTTGACTCTCCTTTTGATATTTGCATTTTTTCACGGTTTTAGTAGTATTTGTACTAAAAGTAGGAATAATTACTATTTAAATGTTTTGATTTAAAAGATTGTCAGCATTCCTATAATCCAACTTCATAAAAAATATAAAGAGAAGAATAGTAAAGGTTAGAAAGGAAAGATAAAAATGCAAATAATACAAATCATAATAATAATATTTGCCCTTTTTGCACTTAGCAGGGCTTTTCTTCGATTCAAAGACAATAAGCTGACAAAAACAGAATTCTTATTCTGGGC